>Ga0315289_10001858_pt1 | contig 32804 bp, 35 predicted proteins | sample YL17G11_40_MG_FD_203452 | JGI IMG/M metagenome (GOLD analysis project Ga0315289, IMG submission 203452) | Sediment microbial communities from Yellowstone Lake, YNP, Wyoming, USA - YL17G11_40 | ecosystem: Environmental > Aquatic > Freshwater > Lake > Sediment | place: USA: Wyoming | collected... | reverse complement strand
TTAGAGGAAGAAACTATGGGGACAGAGCAGAGCGCTAAAAATAAGAACGTTGTACTGAATGTAGTCATAGTTGCCGTCGCCGCACTGGTCGCTTTTAATATTTATAAGAAGCAGGAAACAAATAAGGCGGCATTAAACGTTAAAATTAAAGAAGAGAAGCAGAAGAGCGTAGTGTTAGAGGAGATCAGCAAAGAGGAAAAGAATGTCAGCGCTTACAAGAAGCTCCTGTATAAAAAGGACTCGACTCTTGTCATGGCAACTGTCACCAATATGGCCAAGGGATTTGGTATTCAGATCATTTCGGTAAAGCCGGTCGCAGAAATACGGCAGGCAGAGTATGTCAAGTTTCCGTTTGTCATGACTGTTTCAGCTCCCACGTACCATGCCCTGGGGAAGTTCATCAGCACGCTGGAGAACTCAAAGGACGTGTATATCTTTGATTCTGTTGATATATCTACTTCTGAAAATGAGGCTAATAAATTAACAGCCACCCTGATGTTAAGCACTATAGCGCTTACGGATTAAACTATGAGAAAAACAAAATCTACCTTACCCGTATTTATTCTTTTGTTGTTAGGAGGTTATGCGTTTGCGCAGAAGGCTGCGGATCAAGCTGCTAAAAAAAATGCCGGGTCCCAAGAGGTGACAATCGAGCGGCCTGAATTAAAATACACGGCGCAGGATAGGCGCGATCCTTTCTGGGGCCCAACATCGGGCCAGCCTCAACCTGGCGTTGAACCGGGAGTTCCCGCTGCGCAAAAGAATCCGCTCCCGCAATTGACGGTGCAGGGCGTTATCTGGGGAGGCAATTTGCCGCAGGCTATCATCAATAATAAGGTATTAAAAGTCGGAGATACTATAGAAGGAGCGCAGGTCAAGAATATCGGCAAAGAAGGCATAACCGTCTTATTTGAAGGGTCTGAATATAATTTATCATCGTCTGCGACAGGGTCAGGCCCTGCAAAAAAACCTCAAGGAGGTTAATATGAAAATGTTCTTCAGATTAGGCTTGATCTTTTTTTTGGTTGCTATGTTTACGCCCTTGCCGAAACTTGCTGCTGACGCGTCGCTACCTATGCCTGATGTTGAGTCGCTGATATCCCTGGATTTTCAGGATGCAAATCTAAAGGATGTCCTGAAAGTTTTTTCCATCCAGTCCGGAATGAATTTTCTGGCTTCCGAAGGGGTGCAGGATAGAAAGCTCACTCTCTACATGGATAAAGTGCCTTTAGGCAAAGCGATGGATAATCTGTTTAAGGCGAATAATCTTAGTTATGAGTTGGATAAGGATGCCAGGATCTTTGTGGTCAAAGACTGGGGGAAGCCGGAAGTGGAAACAGTGACAAGAGTTTTTTACCTCAAGTATGCCACGGTCTCCTCCTCTTCTTTAAAAGATGAGATGAACAACAACTTAGCCGGCGGCATCTCTTCCTTTGAAACCGGACAGACGTCGACGACTACTACTACATCAACGACAGCCGAAGACAAGGGAAAATGGAAGGTTGTGGATGAGTCAGGGATCACTTGGGCGGTAAAGAAACTGCTCAGTGCTAACGGCACAGTGATGGAGGATTTTCGCACCAACAGCCTTGTGGTTACTGATACGCCCCAGCGCATGGAAAACATTACCCGGGTAATTGCACAGCTTGATGTTGTGATACCGCAGGTCCTCCTTGAGATAGAGATGCTGGATGTTTCCAAGGATGTGGTGGATCAGCTGGGCGTGAACTGGCCGACGACATTGGCATCATTTACGGTCCCGGGTTCCAGGGAAACTGCTTTTCCTTTTGGAACCACGACAGGAACTGGCGGCGGCGGCAGGACCATTGATCCTGCTGCAGGCGTGTTCGGTGGTCCTGGGGCTGGTTGGGATTTCGGGCCGTGGAACGCCAGCCATTTCGGCCCTTCCATATTTACGCTTTTAGGCACAACCCTGACCTTTGATTTCCTGGAGACAAAGACTGATACCAAGATTCTGGCGCGCCCGCGCGTCATGACTTTGAATAATGAAACTGCTGAAATAAGAATAGCCATAAACGAGTCTATCGGTTTGACCACGACTGAGACCTCTACCGGCGGAACCGGTGTTACTACCCAACAGGCAGAGCGCTTTGAGACCGGCGTTATCCTTCGCGTGACTCCTCAGATCAATGCTGAGGCCAGCGAAATTACGCTCTTTGTATATCCAAAGGTGGCTAATGCCAGTGCCGGCTCTACGTTTATCGTCGCAGGCTTATCATATCAGTACAGGGATCCCGAAGAAAGAAGCACCAAGCAGATGGTTAAGCTCAAAGACGGGGAGACTATAGTTATCGGCGGCCTTATCCGCAATGAATCCCAGATCGTCGAGAAAAAACTTCCCATACTCGGAGATATACCGATTATCGGAATGGCATTCAGGCACCTAGCCAAGACTCCGAATAAAGAGCGGGAGCTTCTGGTTTTTATCACGCCCCATATAATAAAAGATGTAAAGAGTACAGGGCTTGCTCGGGTTCCCAAGAAGGCTGTTTCTATCCCGGAAAGAGAACAAGGGACGGTTTCTGCGCCTAACCGACAGGCTGCCATAAACAGATACATCAGCAATTTTGAAAAATAGAGGTTATCCAATAACCTTCCATGGCCAAAGAGAAGTACCTGAAATTAGGCGAACTTCTGGTTCAAGAAAACTTCATCACCTCGAATCAGCTAGAAAAAGCCATTAGCACGCAGAGACAAGAAGGTGGCCGCCTGGGAGAGATCCTTGTAAAATTAGGGATGGTGAAGGAAGATCAACTGGTCGCGGTATTAGGCAGGCAACTTAACATTCCTTATTTTTCTCTTGGCACCGGGATGCTTAAGCCCGCTATGGACCAGGGCCTGGAGCGCCTCATCTCTCAGGAATTCGCCATTAAAAATTCAGTCCTTCCGTTATCCAGGACCTTACGGTCACTCACCGTGGCCATAGTCGATCCCCTCGATCTGATCCTCATGGATAATTTAAAGAAACTTACCAGCTGCGAGATCAATCCCGTAGTCGCCACAAAATCCGACATCAGTAAAGCCATTGAAGATTTCTATGGTAAATCCGCGATGCTTAAAGAAGCGGTAGAAGCCAGTTACGATGTCTCTGCCGGTGAATTTACTATTGAAACAGAAGTTGGAGGCCAAGAGCTTAGCTTAGACAGGTTGATCGCACGGGCTGAAGAGGCGCCGGTGATAAAATTAGTGGATTTGATCATTCATCAGGCGATCGACGAGCGCGCCTCGGATATCCATATTGAACCGTTCAAGGAGAGGATTTCGTTACGCTACCGCATCGATGGAAAACTGTATGAGATCCCGCCGCCGGCAAAGCATATGCATCTGGCGATCGTCTCGCGTATAAAAATATTATCCAAGCTGGATATCGCGGAAAAGCGCCTTCCGCAGGATGGCGCATTTCTGGTGAAGATGGAGGATAAGCCGATAGATATCCGAGTTTCGAGCATCCCCACGATTTACGGTGAAAAGGTGGTTATGAGGCTGTTGGACAGAAGCGTGGTAGTGCTGGACTTAAATCAAATGGGCTTTGATTCCAAGCAGCTTGAGTCGATGCGCAAAGGCATAAATTCACCATACGGCCTGGTATTTCTGACCGGCCCCACCGGAAGCGGAAAGACGACCACCTTATACGCAATACTTAATGAAATAAAAAACCCGACCAAAAATATTATTACTATTGAGGACCCGGTAGAATACAAGCTTGAGGGGGTCAATCAGGTCCAGGTAAAGCCTGATATAGGGCTTACCTTTGCCTCAGCCCTGCGCAGCTTCTTAAGGCAGGACCCCGATGTCATGCTCGTCGGTGAGGTAAGAGACTTAGAGACTGCCCAGATCTGCATCCGCTCCGCTCTCACCGGCCACTTAGTCTTAAGTACTTTGCATACCAATGATGCTCCTTCAGCGGTAAGCCGGCTTATGGATATCGGCATCGAGTCATACATGCTTGCGCCGTCGTTATTAGTGGTGGTTGCGCAGCGCCTGGTGCGCAAGCTCTGCCCGGATTGCAAAGAGGCATATGAACCAAGCCCCGAGCAACTGAAGAATATAAAACTTAAGGCAGAGTTGATATATCGCCCCAAAGGCTGCCCTAAGTGCAATCAGCTAGGATACAGGGGAAGGACCTGTATCGGTGAAGTCATGACAGTGAGCAGCCAGATACAGGAATTAATCAATCAGAGGGCATCTTTCCAGAGGATCCGCGAAATCGCAAAAGCCGCAGGCATGCAGACACTTTATGAATCAGGGCTGAAAAAAGTTGAAGAAGGGATCACGTCGCTTGAAGAAGCGCTCTCCGTCACTATAGGAGCTGAATAATGCCAAAATTTTATTATATCGCACGGGACAAAAAAGGCCAGAAGCGCACAGGTGTAGAAGAGGCAGCGAATCCCGAAGAAGTAATCAGTTCGCTTCAGTCTAAAGACCTGCTTGTGATCAATGTGATGCTTGAGCAAAAAGAAGCGGGCGTCATCCCGGCCAAAATCGCTGAAACAGCGGTAAAGGCAAAGTTAAGGCACAGGCACGGCCGCGTTACCAGCGACGATCTGGTGCTTTTCTGCCGGCAGTTAGCAACACTCCTGGGGGCCGGCGTCACGATCCTAAAGAGCCTGGATATCATCAAGCAGCAGGTTTCCAGCAAAAAACTTTACACGGTTATCTCTGACCTGCAGAAAAAGATGGAGGGGGGCTTAAGCTTCCATGAGGCAATGGGAAAGCATCCCGCTGTCTTTTCGGAGTTGTGGGTGAATCTTGTGGAGAGCGGGGAGGCAAGCGGGAACCTGGCTGTTGTTTTAAACCGTTTAGCCGGATACCTGGAGCGCAATGCCGCGTTTAAAAGAAAGATCATCTCAGCGCTGGTCTATCCGTTGATACTTTTGGTCGCCTGCATCGCAGCGCTCCTGTTCATGAGCATAATAATCATCCCTACCTTCGCGGCATTGTTCAAGGGGTTCAATGTGCAATTGCCGCTCCTGACACAGATACTCATTTCCGTAAGCATGGTTATCAGGGGTTATTTTCTGTACATGATCGGCGGGGCTGTGGTTGGGATCTTTATCCTGCGTAAATACATCTCTACAAAAGAAGGCAGGCGCATGTTCGAGAACTTCCTTTTTAACGTGCCCCTGTTCGGAGAATTTTTCCGCGCGTACGTCGTCGAGCGTTTTACTTCAGAGATGTCTACGCTGGTTGAAAGCGGCGTGCCTATATTGTATTCACTGGAGATCGCCGAGAACAGTGTGGGAAATCTGGTCCTTAGCGAAATAATCCATAAAGTCAAAGAAGATGTGCGTGAAGGAAAACCCTTAAGCCAGCCGCTTGAGAAAAGCGGATTCTTTGATCCTATGGCCGTGCAGATGGTGGCAATCGGTGAGGAAATAGGTGAATTATCCAATATGTTCAAGCGCCTGAATTCTTTTTATCAGGAATACGTGGATACCTTTCTTGTAAGGATTACCTCCATGTTTGAGCCGATGATGCTTATTTTGATGGGCGGGGTGGTAGGCCTGATTGTCGTGGGGATATTCCTGCCGATATTCCAGATTGCTCAAATGCACTAAATAATTTGACAGATTTAAAATATAACGGTATACTTATATTGAGCCTATAAAAATAGAGGAGGGTATGAAGAACAAAGGTTTTACGTTGGTAGAGTTGATCATAGTTGTTATCATTATCGGTATTCTGGCTACTGTGGCAATCGCTCAGTACATGAAAGCGGTCGCAAGGGCAAAGGCCGGTAGGGCAAAGTCATCCCTCTCTATGATTATTAAGGGGGAGAAGATGTATGTTGCAGATAAAAGCTCATTCTGCACTAGCGCGGCAGCAGGCGGTTGTTTAGACAGTTACATAGAAATGACGGATATAGCTGGCGATCCTGATTTTACTTACCTTATTGGTGGTGCTGTGTCCGCATATACTGCTACAGCTACTGCAATTGCAGACAGAAATGCTGGCACCGGGACTATTACTTTGACCAATGCTGGGGTACTTGATGATAGTACTTGGGCTCCGTAGTTTTATTTGTAAATGAACAAAAAAGTAATACACCTGGCTTTAAAGCACCTTGGCATAAAGGATTGCCAAGTGCGTCCCTCCTGGGACGGATAGGCCAGTGTTCCGCAGAAAGCGGAAGGAGGAGAGATATGAGAAACAAAGGTTTTACGTTGGTAGAGTTGATCATAGTTGTTATCATTATCGGTATTCTGGCTACTATTGCAATCCCTCAGTACATGAAAGCGGTTGCAAGGGCAAAGGCCGGTAAGGCAAAGTCAGCCCTCTCTATGATTATTAAGGCGGAGAAGATGTATGTTGCAGATAAAAGCTCATTCTGCACTAGCGCGGCAGCAGGCGGTTGTTTAGACAGTTACATAGAAATGACGGATATAGCTGGCGATCCTGATTTTACTTACCTTATTGGTGGTGCTGTGTCCGCATATACTGCTACAGCTACTGCAATTGCAGACAGAAATGCTGGCACCGGGACTATTACTTTGACCAATGCTGGGGTACTTGATGATAGTAGTTGGGCTCCGTAATGCTTCTTATGCAGCTATAGTTTCTGCTTAAAACTTATGGTCACTGTGATCCTGTGGGATTGCAGTGACCATTATTTAATTTATGGATAAAAAGGGGCTCAACTTGGTTGAGCTGATCGTAGTTGTTGTAATCCTGGCGACATTGATTACTATCGCTATACCGGCTTATCAAAATACCCAGGAACGCGCCCTTGATAAAGAGGCGGTTAGTAGCCTCAAGCTTATCCGATCTGCCGAGCGCAGTTATTACATGGATATGGGCAAGTTTTATCCGGAGTCAGCTACTACGGAAAGCGACCACACTAACATAAACAATAATTTGAAAATGCTTCTGCCGACAACGACAGGCGGTAATGTAGTAAATTGGAATTATACCATAACCAATACCGCACCGTTAACTGTTGCTTCAGGAGTTACTCTAAAGGCTACACGCAATGTGACGACGGGCGGCAGGAACTGGTCGATGACTGCTGATTTAGAAAAACCCGGCTGTACAGCTGGCGGGACCGGGTCCGCGGGCGTATGTCCGCCATAAACTTTTTAAAGGGGCGATATGAAAAAAATTACTAAGGGCTTTACGTTAGTGGAACTGATCGTTGTCGTCATTATCATTGGCATCCTTGTCGCTATCGCTGTCCCCGCTTTTTTAAAGACCCAGGAGCGCGCCTTTGATAAGGATGCTATCGCCAGCCTCAAACTTATCCAGGCAGCGGAGAAGATCTATCGCCAGGAGACAGGTTTTTACTATCCTCCAACCGGCTCAGAAACCGACCCTAGTAATATCAATACATTTTTGAAACTTTCCTTACCTAAAGATGCAACAAGAAAATGGAATTACTCGGTAGATTCGACTGGTAGTGGTAGTATGGGGCGTACTGACACTGGCACTAGCAGGACCTGGGCTTTACCGATAACTGACGAAGAGCCCGGTTGTAGTGGGACCAGCTGTCCTTAAACTTTAAAGGTTGGATGAAAATTACATGACTAATAAAAAAGCGCTGACTTTAATGGAGATCATCGTCTCGGTAGTTATTCTGGCTGTCATAATGGTCGGCCTGACTAATCTTTTTGTCGCCGGAAAAAGGCATCTTCAGCATGCCCGCGCCAAGATGACCGGAGGCGAGCTGGGTAGATTATTCCTTGATCCCCTGAATATGGCGGTGCACCAGAGTGAGATTTCTGTTGCTGATGGGGGGCCGTCGCCGAATGCCTGGCCCCAGGCAAATAATCCTCTTTTTGCGGGGACAAAATATTGCGATAGCGATGGAGGCCATACGCAGGGTTTCTGGTGTCCATCACAGGCAGAGAGAACTCTTGGTAATATCGAATACAGCGCTAGATACACTATTACCCGCAACAGCCCCATTAACAATCTTAATAAGGTAACACTCAACGTAACCTGGACTGAGCCACAATAATTATGCGTTCACGCGGCATAACCCTCCTTGAATTGATCATTGCCACTATATTGATGGTGATAGTTAGCTTGGCTTTGCTAAGCATAGATACTTTTAGCCGGCACCATATGATTAATTCAGACCGCCGCTCGCGCCTGCAGAATGAAATTGCTTTTGCGCTGGAGAATATGAATAAATATGTGTTGCGCGGCGTTAGGGATGCCAATGGCTTAGGGCTTACTACTACTCCCCCCGGAGGTGGCACTGTTAACGGTTTCAGGGTAAGGGCGGATTTGAATAATACCCCAAGCGACCTTACCGACGACTTAAGGTTTGATTATGTCTTAAATGCCAATACCCTTACTTGCGATTGCGCAGCTGCGAGTACTACTCCTTCGCCTTCTACACCCACGTGCCCCAAAGATTGCCCGGTCTCGCCCGGGGAAACCCTGTCTAAACATATCGTGAATATAGGGGGGGCAGGTGTTCAGTCTCCTGTGAACATGCCAAGTAGCCCTGCTAATTCAGGGTATTATTTAAACATAACCGACAACGGCTCGGCGGTGGAGGTGGGTCTGGCTGCACGCTGGGATCCTACCATCGGTGAGAGTATAGATAACCCGCAGGTTGCTATGAAAACCAAGATGTGCAGCGGCAGCTCCTCGGCGAGATAAATTATAGGGACACCCCTTTCACTAAAGCAGGGACACCCATCAAGTTAAAGCAAAGGGTGTCCCTTTTTTATTGATAAGAGCTGTAACTTATGGTAAATTAATAAGTCACGATAGGGGGCTGCCCTCCAAAGATTTATCGGCCAAAAGTTCGTTGGCCTCTAAATCTAATCATGGGGACACGCCCCTCGCCTGAAGTAGAATTCATCTCGGGGCTGTAGCTCAGCTGGGAGAGCACCTCGTTCGCAACGAGGGGGTCAGGGGTTCGAATCCCCTCAGCTCCATTTACCATTGCATTAATGCAATGGTAAATGGACGCCAAAACAATGTGTTTTGGCGCCACCACCGCAATCCCGACAAGGGGCATAGCGAGCGGAGTGCCTCCAGGTTGCCCTGACGAAGAAACAATGTGTTTTGGCGCCACCAATCGTTCCTGACAAAGCAAAAAATAGCGGATGCCGAAACAATGTGTTTTGGCGAGGGGCACAATTTTTCTCTATGAAACCTCTCCTGAAAATATTTCTTACCCTACTATTAGTTTTAAATTTAACAACTTCTTTGTCTGGCGAAGAAAAACCCAAAGAAGCCTCCTTCTGGCAAAAACTTCAAGACAAGATCGTCCAGTGCCAGCTTTGTCCCCGTCGGTGCGCTATACCTGACGGAAAGCGCGGCTTTTGCGGGGTCCGGGAGAACCGGGGCGGCACTCTTTACACGCTGGTTTACGCCAAGCCTGTCGCCATACATATTGACCCCATCGAGAAAAAGCCGTTATTCCATTTTCTGCCCTCGACCACAGCCTTTTCCATTGCTACCGCAGGGTGCAATCTGAAGTGTAAATTCTGCCAGAACTGGGAGATCTCCCAGGCAAGGCCGGAAGAGGTGGAGTACACCTATATTGAGCCAAAGGATCTAGTCGATAAGGTGTTAGAATCCGGATCGCCGACCATCGCTTATACTTATACAGAACCGACGATATTTTACGAATATATGCTTGAGACCGCCAAATTAGCTAAGGCTCGCGGCTTAAGGAATATCATGCATTCTAACGGCTATATAAATGAAGAGCCTCTTAGGCAATTGAGCAAATATCTCGACGCCGCAAATATCGATTTGAAGGGTTTCAGCGACGAATATTACGCCAAGCTGACCGATGGCACGCTTGAGCCGGTCTTAAAAAGCCTCAAGGTCCTAAGAGAAGAAGGCGTGCATATTGAGATAACCAATCTGATCCTCCCGGGTTTTAATGACGATGAGGCGTTGATCAGAAAAATGTGTATTTGGATAAAAGATAATTTAGGCGCGGATACGCCGGTCCATTTCGGCAGGTTTTTCCCCTTGTATAAGCTTGCTAATCTGAATCCGACTCCTGTTGAGACTTTGGAGAAGGCCAGGCAGATCGCCCTCGAGAGCGGCTTAAAATATGTATATATAGGTAATGTAGGAGGGCATCTTGCGGAGAATACCTATTGCCCGCGCTGCAAGAAAATCGTTATTGAGCGTAAAGGTTATTTTATCACCCAGAATAATCTGGTTGACGGAAAATGCAAATTCTGCCAAGAGGAGATTAAAGGTGTGTGGAAATAAAGTTCTTGTGTTCTTGTGTTTTTGTGTTCTTGTGGCTTCTGCGCATGCCCAGGAAGTCAAAGAGCCGAATGTCGCCGGCGCATTTTATCCGGCTGACCCGCAAGAGCTATCTTCAATGATCGATGGATTTCTTGCCAAAGCTAAGCCTGAACCGATGGAGGGGGAAATTTTCGCATTGATTTCTCCGCATGCAGGCTATGGGTTTTCGGGCCAGGCCGCGGCTTTCGGCTATAAGCTCATTGAGGGTAAGTCCTACAAGACAGTCATTGTCATCGCTCCCAGCCACCAGTATGCCTTCAGCGACGTATCGGTGTATCCCGAAGGGGCTTTCCGCACGCCCTTAGGCGAAGTAGCCGTGGATACAGAATTCACCAAGGATTTACTCAATAAGATCCATGAGGTATCTTTTGATGCGCAGGCTTTCGCAAAGGAGCATGCCCTTGAAGTGCAGCTACCGTTTTTACAGAAGGCGTTAGGCGATTTTTCCGCCACAGAGCATGGCGGACCGGCCAAAAGTTCCGGCTGGAAGCTTGTGCCCATAGTGATGGGAGATTGTAGTTTCCAGACATGCCAGAGGCTGGCGATCCTATTGAAGAATGCGATCGGGGCCCGTAAGGATATCCTGGTGGTTGCCTCTACTGATATGTATCACGGATACGATTATGAAGAGACAGAGAAAATCGATGCCTCAACCATCGCGTACTTAAGAAATATGGATGCCGAAGGCCTCTATAGAGGAATGAGAGAAGGAACGCTTCAATTATGCGGCGGTTACGGCGTTGTCACGACGCTGATTTTATCAAAGGCCTTAGGCCACGACAAAATCAAAGTTTTGAACTATACGACTTCCGCGAAAGTCACCGGCAATAAGACTAAGGGCGCCTGGACGGTAGGCTATGTAAGCTGCGCCATAGATGAGCCAAAAGCCTGCCTGCCGGCAGGCAGGGAGGGAGAGATGTTAAATAAAGCCCAAAAGAAGCGGCTGCTTGAAATCGCGCGCAAAACCATAGAGACATACTTAAAAACAGGAAAGAAGATGGAATTGACGGAGACTGATCCCATCCTCAACAAAGAGATGGGCGCGTTCGTCACGCTGCACGAGCACGGAGAATTGCGCGGCTGTATAGGAAATATCGTCGGAAGAGGGCCGTTGTACCTGACGGTGCGGGATATGGCGATCGAAGCGGCAACAAGCGACCCTCGATTCCCTCCAGTCGAGCCCGGAGAATTAAAGGATATTGAAATCGAAATATCCGTGTTGTCTCCTTTAGAAAAAATAGATGACCCTGAGAAGATCCAGATGGGAGTGCACGGAGTCCTCGTGCGTAAAGGAATTTATAGCGGAATATTCCTTCCCCAGGTAGCCACAGAAACCGGCTGGAGCAAAGAGGAATTCATGTCGAATCTCTGCACTCATAAGGCCGGGCTTGCCCCCGACGCCTGGAAAGATAAATCTACGGAAATTTATATATTCAGCGCGGAAGTATTTTCTGAAAAGGAGCATGATTAGCCTGGGCCTTTCTTATCAGCTTATGCTATCCCTTTCTATATCCTAAAGTATATGATCAAGATCTTGATAAGCTTATTTCTTTTGGGCCTGTCTTTTGGAAGCGGGCCTTGCCTGGCTAGTTGCGGGCCAATACTTATCTCATACATAGTCGGGACAAAGAAGGATATCGGCAAAGGGGTCGTTTCGTATATACTTTTCTCCCTTGCCAGGATAGCGGTCTATATTATTTTGGGCCTGTGCGTATTTTTACTGGGTAGATTTGTCCTGATGAGATTTGTAGGGGAGGTAGCGAAGTATTTAGTGGTTGCCGGAGGCGCCTTCATCATTTTGATCGGCGCGCTTATGATCATAGGGAAAAGTTGGAACTTAGAATTTTGTAATTTTCTGCATAAGCATATGGTTCAGCGGGATAAAAAAAGCGTTATGGTATTGGGCGTCGTGATCGGCCTCCTTCCTTGCGCACCGCTGGCCGCTTTGTTTTCCTACGTCGGCCTGATCTCAAAGACGTGGGCGCAGAGCCTATTGTACAGCTTATCTTTTGGCCTGGGCACGGCGCTTTCACCGTTAATACTGTTAGTGATCCTGGCCGGATCTATCCCGGGATTTCTTACCGGCAGGAAAGAAATATACAGCCAGGTTTTACGGATCATCGCCGGAGCGATCACTGTTATTTTAGGCGCGCATCTGATCTGGAAGGGGTTATAGATATGCATAAATTCTTCTGTCTTTCCTTTAACATACTCGACGACAGGATGACTATCGATGACGAAGAGCAGGCCCATCACATGAAGGATGTCCTGCGCCTGAAACCCAATGATGAAGTGGAGATGTTTGATGAATTCGGAAATGAGTATGATTGTGTGATCGAGGGAGTTTCCGAGAAAAAGATAGATCTGCGTATTACCATGAGGCGGCTGGTCCCTGCCAAAGATGAGTCGATCAGGGTCACGGTCGCCTGCGCTATCCCTAAGAAGGTCAAGATGGATGATATCATCGATAAATTGACCCAGCTTGGGGTCGCCAGGATCATTCCGTTAGAAACCGAGCACACTATTGTCAGGATGGATAAGGTAAAGAAATTCCTGCGCCTTGAGCGTTGGAAACGGATCGCCAGGAGCGCTGCCCAGCAAAGTAAGCGTAATGACATCCCGGTCATAGATTCAGTCAAACGCATGGAAGAGGTACTGGTTGAGGCAGAGAACTTTGATTTAAAGCTCATTCCTACGCTTGCAGGAGAGCATAGGTCTATCAAGGAAGTATTTTCCGAGATCAAGGCAAAAAAGATCCTTGTCCTGATCGGGCCGGAAGGGGATTTTAGCGACGAGGAAGTGAAACAGGCGATGAAAGCCGGATGCATCCCGGTATCGCTTGGGGACCTGGTTTTGCGAGTGGATACGGCAGCGGTCAGCGTAGTCAGTTTTATTAAATTCCATGGGTAGGGACACCCAATAATCCAATCGGCAGGGTGTCCCCTATGGGGACACCCTTTGCTTTGGTTTGTTGGGTGTCCCTTTGGTGGACAACGATGAAGAGAGTTAAGTTTTACACATTGGGCTGCAAGGTAAATCAATACGACACCCAGAGTATCCGCGAGCGATTTTTAAGCCTGGGATTCAAAGAGATCCATAACGGCAGGAAAGCCGATGTCTGCCTTATTAATACCTGCACTGTAACTAGGGTTGCGGACAGGAAATCCCGGGATACGATACGCCATTGTATAAGAGAGAACCCCGGCGCGCGGATCATTGTCACCGGCTGCCTTGCCGAAATTGATAATGACTCCTTGACCGGCATAAAGGGCGTCGATTATATTGTCGGCAAACGCTTTTTCCCCGTCGGGATAAGCAAATTTTGCGGCCACACGCGTGCGTTCCTGAAGATCCAGGATGGCTGCGATAACTTCTGTTCGTATTGCAAAGTCCCTTTAGTGCGCGGCCGTTGCCGAAGCAGGCCGTTGCATGAGATCGTTCATGAGGCCGGGCGTTTAGTCCAAAACGGTTACAAAGAAATCGTGCTTACAGGTATCTGCCTTGGTTCCTATGGAAAGGACCTGAAGCCAAAAAGTGATTTAGTCAAAGCAATTGAGGCGCTGGAAAATATTGACGGACTTTTGCGCATCAGGCTTAGTTCCATTGAGGCAGGGGATGTCAGCGATGAGCTGATAAATAAAATGGCAGAGTCAAACAAGCTGTGCCCCCATCTGCATATCCCCATCCAAAGCGGCGACAATACGATCCTCAAAAAAATGAACCGCAAATATTCCCGCGATGATTACCTTAAGCTCATCCGTAAAATAAAAAAGCAGGTCCCCGGCATTGCCATTACCACGGACTGCCTGGTGGGATTTCCTACGGAAACCCAAAGGCAGTTTGAAAATACCGTCAACTTGCTAAAGAAGATCATACCTTTACGCACGCATATATTTCCTTATTCCGAAAGAGAGGGTACGCCTGCCGCAGGTAATTTTAGCGCAAAGATCGAACGGGAAGAGTTGTTAAAAAGAGCCAGGCATCTTAAAGAAGCAGCTTTATCCTGCACGCAAGCTTACCAAAAGAAGCTCCTTAACAAAAGATTACCGGTGCTTTTTGAGGGGCGCCTAAGGCAGGGCAAGGGCCCCTGGGAGGGCTATACCGATAACTATATACCGGTTAAGGTCAAGTCGAGGCGCGAGCTAAAAAATAAGCTTTTAGCTGTGACTTTGAAAAGGATCGATAACGGCCATGTTATCGGTTGCCTGGGTTGAATTCACCTGGAAATATGTTATACTTTTATCAGGAAAACCTATTTTGATGGGGTAGGAGAGCAAGAAACGGTATAATTTTTAATATTCGGAAACGGTTTTAAGATGAGGCCTATCCCTTAATAATAAATGGTTAGGCCTATTTTTTTCTTGACAAACAGAAAGGAGGTGTATATAATAATTGTAACTATAAGGGGACTAGCGCTTTAGGAAAAATCTCTTACCAGGAGAGCAATTATAATACGTATTTATTGATAAGAGATTTAACGAAGGGCGCAAAAAGTCAATTTTACCTTAGGAAGGAGGGCTTTATAATGAATAGAAAAGGTTTTACGCTCGTTGAAATCATGATCGTTGTCGCCATCATCGCGTTATTGGCAGCTATCGCCATACCGAACTTGCTCAGAGCGCGTCTTCAGGCTAACGAGTCTTCTGCCCAGGCGGCATTAAAGACCATCGCTACCGCAGAGGTTACCTTCCGTAGCGCAGGCAATGCGTATGCTGACTTAAATAATCTTGGTGCAGCTACGCCCCCGTATATTGATTCAGTATTGGGGTGCAATAACGAACCTTGCGTGAAAGCAGGTTATAACTTTGCCACTGTAAGCAATGCGGCAGAAACATTCTGCGTGACCGCTGTACCGGGAACTGTTAATGTAACCGGTGTGCGTTCATTCTGCATGACAGAGGACGGTGTAGTCAGAGTCGGCGCTGCTGCTAACACAACTCACGATGCGTGCCAGGCATTGAATGCTACTCAGCCGTAATGTAATAAGTTAGTATTTGTAGTGGTTTCATTAAGCCCCGCATTTAACGAAAGTTGAATGCGGGGCTTAATTATGCGGCTTGATGAAAGGGATGTAAGCGGCTATTTTGATTTTCTGGGGAGGCGGCCGAGCCAAATACCCGTTGCGGCATAATACCATTCGAGCTGTGCAATATTTGGAGGATAGACGCCGCTACCTTTGATGATGAGCCTATCTTCGGGATGCATCTTTTTGATCCACGGAGCGAACGCCTCACTTGCCCCAAAATTCCATTGTATCTTCCTTAAGATAGCCAGATCATCCGCAGGCATCATCGTTGGCTCAAAGCCAAGTATATAACGCCATGGCGCCCGGGGGTTTTTATAGAACATTTCGTAGAAAATCGTCATTTCTGAGGCGTATACAATGCCGCCCGGATCAGGGAGCCAGCCTTTTTTTAGATCGGGATTATCGGACGACAGATAAGCTTTTGATAAGTTGGAAGTCCACCTGCTGTAAATGTCATTTGTGACGGAGAGGATTAGCGTCAGCGTTATTATGAATGTAATACCTAAGCGGCGCCAGGATGAAACTCCTATTCTCTCTTTGAACGCCTCTTGAAATTCTTGGGCCAGCCATATGGTAATGGCCGGCACGCCCCAGTCATACCAGAAACGCTTAACTACGAAACCCAATATCCATCCAGCTACGCCCAGGACGAATATCGGATTATTGATAGTCCTTAGTTTCCACGATGCCTTGCCAGAGCGCCACAATAGCATCCCCAGTACCAGAAGCACCATTATGGGATCTCCGTCGGCTGGTTGAAATTCTGTAACGAGCAGGCGCGTTAATGTTTTGTCACCGAGACTTCGCAGGCCATGGGTAACCGTTTGCGCGAGCATCAAAAACGGGTGTCCTGTAAACGAAGCGCCTAACGCGATTCCGAGAACCGTGCACACTGTAAGCGCAATGCCTTCTTTGTACTTGCGGGCGATGAAGAAACAGATGATCGGCAATGCGAACAGATACCATAGGCAGTGTATCCAAGTAGAAGCGGCTATTAGGAGGGTAAATGCGCACAACGCCGGTAAGCAGGACCGCTTTAATTGTAGGCGAGGCCAGAGGACCCCTAAAACAGCTATTACAAACATAGTAAAAATGTAAGGCCTTCCCAAGAAGAGCCGTGTTGTAAAGCCAGGGTTGGCTATGGCCATAGCTAATAAGGCAAGCAGCCACGCTTCCGGCCTCTCCATAAAAAAGAGCGGCGTGAGACAGAATAACATAAACAGAAATATGACGGAAAAGACCACGAGGCTTTCCGTGGAACATCCGGTGGTTTTGTAGATGGCAGTCAATATTGCATGCCACCCCGGATGGCTGTCCATTTTTATGTCATCGCGCAGCACTAGTATATCGTTCCAACTCTTCCCCGAGACTGCCTTTGCGGCGTGGCGCATAGCGTCATCTTGAGGGACAAACCCTAATGAGATGACCTTGAAGGGGATAAATAAGAGCGCGCTGAAGGCCAGAGAGAATACAAAAACCGGTATAATATTTATTTTGTTTGAATATTTTTCCAACTGATCCCTCCTTTGCGAAATAATGATTACATAATATCATGTGTATTCATAAACGCAAGCAAAAATCGTAACCCCTGACCACCCATTACAGTAAACCCGCGGGCCATCAGATCGATGTTGCCGGTAGAAATCAGCGCCTTAAAGAGAGTTCCTGTCAGCTATTTTATTATTTCCCCTTGCTTAAACTTGATTTTATGCTACAATTTATTTAATATAACTATATTTAATCACAATTACTTAGGACAAAAATTATGGAAAATAACAAGGGGCGCAATTTCATCGCCCTGATGCTGGTTATCGCGATTACCGCTTTACTTTTGCGCATCACTATCGATCAGGTGATCAGTATCAATGTCACGCAGAACGAGTCAAACGCTTCGGCAAACCTGAAATTGATCGCTACCGCCATTGAGAATTACGCAAAGAACCATTCCGGGACTTTTCCCACAAGCATCTCTTCTTTGACGCAGACTGACCCCGCTTATTTAGACAGGGATTATGTGGGGCAATCTCCCGTAAAAGGCTATAATTACAGCTGTTCGAGGCTCGCTACCTCAGGATACAGCTGCTACGCAAGCCCCACGCACTGCAACCTCACCGGGAAAAAGATTTACAATATTACGACCGGCGGATTATTGTTATCCGAGGATTGCAGTGTTAAAAAGGAATAGGATGAGGAGTAAACGTATTTTTTTCTCGAAAAAAAGTTTTACCCTCCTTGAACTGATGATCACATCGGCGATTCTTTTGATCGCCATAGCAGGATTACTGTCGGTTTATGTCAATGCGCTCCTTCTTGATGAAACCAACCACGAAAAAGTTATCGCCGCAAATGACGCGCAGTATGTCTTGGAGCAGGTAAAGGGCACAGCCTTCGCGGATATTGAAGACTATCATTCTCCGGTGCTTAATAATTTACAGAATGAAGATATATCGGATCCAACCGTGACTGCCGTGCCAGGAAGTACACGGGTTAAGGAGGTGACGGTAACTGTTAACTGGACAGGTAAGAGGGGCAGAGCGGGAAGTTTTTCGCTTACCACGCGGATCTTTGGCGAAGGATAGCGCCAGGGCAGGATTTACGCTGTTTGAACTTTTGGTGAGCGCGTTTCTGGTAAGCGTTATCCTGTCGGCCTTATTCATGTCTTTTAATATCGGACTGCTTTCCAGCACGCTTACTTCTCCAAAAGTCGATTTACAGGCCAAGGTCCGGCAGGTCATCGATATAGTGGCCCGGGATGTCCGCCAGACGATTAGCTGGGAGATAGCCGATGCCAATAATAACCCTTCTGGAAGCCACATTAAATTCAGGCTTGTCCAGGGATGGGATACCGATACCAATAATATTTCATTTATAAAAAAAGAAAGCGGGACAGACTATTATTATTACGTAGACTACACATATAGCGCCGCTGGGCAGACGCTTACCCGGACACAAACTAAGGTAAGGGTGAATGATCTAGTTGTAGTTTCCACATTTCCTCTTACATTTTCCGGTATTACCGCTTCACCTTTCTATACAAGAGATACTCAAGGTGCCAAAGTCACCCTGAATCACGATGATCTGCTCACGAGCAGGAAGGTGATTGTCGTAGCTACGGGTTCGACGCAGGTCAGGGGCCTGACCTATCAACTTCCTCCATTAGAAGAAGAAATAAAGGTGCGCAATGAATAAAAAAGGAATGGTCCTGGTTTTTGGGCTATTGGTAGTTTTTGTGCTCGTCACGTTTTCTTCAGTGGTCTATTATAAAAGTATTAATGAGAACAGCCTTGTCAGAAGACATACCGAATCTATGCGCGCTTTCTGGCTGGCTGAGGCAGGGGTAGCCATGGCAGCCGATGCGCTTCCTACCAGTACGGCAACAAATGGCACTATCGGAGGCGCAAATTATCAATATAGCACGAACGCTGTTGAGGTGACCTCTTCCCTTTATACAATAACTTCTACCGGTACGGTGGTTTTGTCGCCGGGAAATTCCCTGGTCCGTACAATTATGGCAAGCCTCAGGGCAAACGATGTCCAGGCAGGATCTTTCCAATACGGTATTGAGACGACCGCTGACTTGATCATCAAGGGGGCCGTTGAAATCCATCCTTCCGATAGCAAGAAAGAGCAATCTACTCTTGATTTCGCCAACCTCTTCGGATATTCAAAGGCAGATATGCAGGCGCATGCTAATGTCTATACGCCAAGCACTTTTCCGACCACTATTTCCGGACTTACGTGGGTCAACGTGCCTACAGGAGAAACGTTTGATATCTCTGGCAACGGCAGCGGAAGCGGTATTCTGATCATCAACGGGGAGGTAAAGTTTTCAGGAACCTATGATTTTAACGGGATTATTTACGTGATCGGACAGTTGACCATGACCGGTACAGTTGGCGCTTATGGCGCTGTGCTTGCCGAGAGCGGCACTGAACTGGATACGACTTTAAAGGGGACAGTTGATATTTATTATGACCAGGGTGAGATCGATGCTGCCCTGAATACAGTTCGTTTTTTGACCAAAGACATCGTTTCTTGGAAGGAAGAGCTTACCGGCTCATAAACTATGACCGCATTGCTGACTAAAAAGCCAAAAGAAAAATTTTCCGTGGGCCTGGATATCGGGACCCAGATGATAAAAGTCGTAAAGTTAAAGACCGCTGCGGACGCGACCGAGCTAGCCAGTTTTGGCATTGAGCCGGCAGAGTTTCATTTTACGGATGTTTTGAAAAAGATCAAACAGGAGCAGGGGATCGACACGGTAAATATCGCGTTCTCCGGCCCGGCCACCGTTATCAGGGACATCAACTTTCCTAGGATGGATGCCGCCGAGCTCAAGCAAGCGCTTAAATTCGAAGTGCAGAAGCATATCCCGTTTCCTGTGGCGGAGGTAAACCTGGACGGGTGCATCTTAAAAGACGACCTGCCGGATAATAAAATGCTCGTCTTGCTCGCTGCGGTAAAAAAGGACTTCATGGACCAGCGCATCAAATTAATCGAATATGCCGGCCTCAAGGTAAATATAATTGAAATCGATTCTATTGCCCTGACTAACGCCTTTAATTTTAATTATAGCCAGGAAGAAAACCTAAAGCATAAGGTGATAGCCCTGCTTAATATTGGTGCGGCGATCACAAATTTAATCATACTCGAAGACGGCATACCGCGCCTCAGCCGTGACATCCAGGTCGCCGGAAATAATTTTACGCAAAAGGTCGCGGAGGTCTTTGGGGTGGATCTTAAATCCGCGGAAAATGTAAAGGTCAATCCCGCAGGAGATCAATACGGCAGGATGATGGCGGGCCTTGAGGCGGTATTCACCAATCTGGCAGGCGAGATCAGGACATCATTCGATTATTTTGAAAGCCAGAGCGCATCAAGCGTGGGAAAGATCTTTTTAAGCGGCGGGGGCAGCCTGTTTATGGGCCTTAAGGATAAAGTGGCGAGCCTCCTGGGGATAGAAGTGGAGTGCTGGGATCCGCTTAAGAATATAAAGCCAGCCGGTGCCCTTGACGCCGAGAAGATCAAATCCATTTTTGCACAATTACCCGTGGCTGTCGGATTGGCATTAAGAAAATGATAGAGATAAATTTATCATCGCAAGATTTAAAAGCCGGGACGAGAGGAAAAAAGGCCTTTGCGGACTTGGGTATAAAATATCTGATTTATGCCATTCCGGCAGCCTTTGCTTTATTGATATTCATGCATTTGTTTCTGGCGTTGCTTGCCTTAGTCGGAAACATCCAGTTGAGCGCGCTTGAAAAGAAATGGAAGGCTCTGGAACCGCAAAGAAAGACACTCGATGAATTCAAGCAGCAGTATGCCGCATACGGCCAGGATGCCGATTTGATAAAACAGCTGACCCAGCAAAGGATAAGCTGGTCAGAAAAATTGAACCGCCTGAGCCTTGACTTGCCTTCAGGGATCTGGCTGTATGATGTATCGGCTAATCCGGGTGAATTTACGCTGCGCGGTTCGGTTGTTTCCCCGGAAAAGCTTGAGATGGCGCTCATCAAGAAACTGATCGACAATTTAAAGAGCGACAGTATATTTTTCAAGGATTTTACCGCTATCGAGCTGGGGCCGTTGCAAAGCAAGATGGTGGCAGGATACGACATAACTGATTTTAACCTCAAGGGAATTTTGAAGACAAAATGATCCCTCTGTTGGACAGATTGAACCTGGATAGATTATTGTTGGATAAGAAAAAATTACTCATGGTCGTGATTGTTTCTCTGATAATCATCTTCCTGGATATTTCATTTGTATTGAAATTGCAGTTTGCGGGCATTGGTAGCGTTGGGCCCAAAATATCGAAGCTCAAAAATGATATAAGCGCCGTAAATAAGGACCTGCAGAATACGGAGAGCATTAAGAAGAAACATGACGAGGAAATGCAGAAAGGTTCCTTAGGAGCGAAAAAGATCCTTAACGCCGGGCAGATCACTAGCCTTTTGCAGTATATCTCTGAATTAGCCCAAAAGGACGGGATACGCATATCGCAGATAAAGCACTCTCCTGATGCCGTAGATCCGAAGTCTAAGAAGGCAGGGCCGGAAAATTTGTTTGGTTTTACAATCGGCCTTGATCTGACCTGCGATTACCATACATTCGGCAAATTTATTAACGAGCTGGAAAACGGCCAGTATTTCTTAAATGTGCAGGACTTGAGGATAACCCCAGGAGAGGACTTGAAGCAGAAGGTGTATGTTACCTTGAGGACCTATGTTAGAAAATAAGACTATAATTCTAATATTTTTGTTTTGTTTCTTCTTCTGTACGCACTGCGTCGCCCAGGAGCAACGGTTCACCTACGATTCCAAAGGCAAGCGCAACCCATTTATTGCGCTTCTTACCGCAGACGGCCGGCTGATCAAGCTCGATAAGGAAGAGGCAAAAGGGGATTTGCAGGTCGAGGGGATTATTTTTGATAAACGCGGCCGGTCGTATGCTATTGTAAATAGTTCAGTTGTCGGGATCGGTGATTCCGTCGGAGCTTATCAGGTCCTAAAAATAGAGAATAATAAAGTGGTTTTTATTAAGGAAGACAAAATTACGGAAATAGAAATTCATAAGGAGGGAGAATGAAAATTAAATTGCATGCTTTACGCGCGACGCTGCATGCTTCCCTGTGTATAGTCTTTATATTTACGTCTTGCGCATTTGGGCAGGAGGCAAAGAAGGAAGTAAAAGAGGGGGCGCAGGCCGCTGCACCTAGCCAGCAGCAGGCGGAACCCACCAAGAATGAAGTTTCGGTACAGCTGGTTACGAAAACCGCCCAGGAGCCGGCAGTCAACACAGAAGAATCAGCGACATTTGCGGAGGACTTGACTGCGCCGGAAAATGTAACGCTGGATTTTAAGGACGCGGATATCCACAATGTCTTAAAGATCATCTCTTTTAAATCCGGCATTAATATTGTTACTACTCCTGATGTCATGGGAAATGTGACAATACGTCTCGTGGATGTCCCCTGGGATTTGGCGCTGGATGTGATGCTTAAGACCTACGGTTACGGTTATCAGAAACAGGGGAATATAATCCTAGTGTCTAAGCTGGAGAATATCACCAAGATCCAGCTGGAAGAGGTGCTGCAGACGGAAATCTTCCATCTTAAGTTTATCGACGCTGCGGATGCCCAGAAGGTCCTTCTTCCGCTATTGACGAAACGCGGGTCAATTTCAATACTGTATACAAGAGGACAAAAGGGGTGGAAATACGGTTCTTATCAAATCGGCAAAGAGAAGGTTGAAGCCGCGCCCTTAGAAAAAGAGGGGGCAGGTGCAGAGGGAATTCAGCGTTCAAAGACATTGCTGATTACGGATACCGCTTCATCTCTGGATAAGATCAAGAGCGTTATCCTTTCTCAGATCGACAGGAGGCCGCAGCAGGTATTAATAGAGGCAAGGATCATGGAGGTGAACAGGAATAAGCTCAGAGACTTAGGTGTTGATTGGGGGCTCGGCACTACGGGCGCGGAAGCCAAGACAGCTGCTGATTTAAAGGCGAATGCAGTAACGGTAGCCAAGGACGCCGGCGGCATAGCTACAGAGAGGTTATCGGGTAATGCAGTAGTCTCCCAGTTTGCCTCTACGGTTTCTTCCGCTTTTACCGGGATTAACGGGACATTTCCGTATAACGTAGGCGCGCAATTATTATTTCAGAAGCTTACCGGTTGGAGGTTTGAGGCTATTGTGCATGCCCTTGAGGATGACGCAGATACCAATACATTGTCAGCGCCGCGCATCCTGACACTTGATAATCAGGAAGCTTCGATTATGGTCGGCTACCATACTCCGATCTTTAAGACCGATGTCTCTAGTTCTTCGACTACGGGCGGCGCGGCTGCGGCGACGATCACGCAGACCCTCGACTATTACCAGGAGATCGGAATCAAGCTTTTTGTCGTGCCTCAGGTCAACGAGGAAGGCTATATCAATATGATCATCCATCCCAGCGTTACCTCCTCTTCGCGTAATCAGAGCGCCCAGATCGTCGCTACCGGCGTTGACCCCGTAACTACGCCATATCCGGTCATCGACGTGCGCGAGACACAGACCCAGGTCCTGCTTAAGGACGGGGAGACTATTGTGATCGGCGGCCTGCTTAAGGATGAAAACGGCAAGGAAACACAGGGCATTCCTTTCCTGGAAAATGTTCCGCTCTTAGGTGGGCTTTTCCGGCGCGATACCTATACCAAGAGAAAGATAGACCTGCTTATATTTATAACTGCCAGCGTCATAAAAGAGGGCGAATTTACTCCGGAGGAATTGGCTAAATTACAGGAGAATTTGGGAAAAGAGCAAAAAGAAATCGCGGCAGCAGAGAGAAGGAAGAAGAAAGCCAGCGTGAAAAAAGAGGATACTCAGCCGGTAAAGAAGTAACTATAATCAGAGGGACACCCAACAAACCAAAGCAAAGGGTGTCCCCAAAGGGGACACCCTACCGATTAGATTATTGGGTGTCCCTAATGTGTATGTATAGAATAAACTTTGTTTTTGCTAAAAAAGGTTCAATGAAGTATATTTCGCATCTTGACCTGATGCGCCTTTTCACGCGGGCGATGAGGCGCGCGGATTTGCCGCTTAAGATCACCGAAGGCTTTAACCCGCATCCTAAGTTAAGTATTAAAAGAGCGTTAAAATTAGGATTAGAAAGCGAAAACGAAGAAGCATCGATTATGTTAAAAGAGAGGATAAGCCCGGAAACCTTTAAAGATAAATTGCAGCAGCAATTACCAGAAGGGATTGAGATCAAAAATGTCGAAAGAGATATTAATTAATGTAGATCCGCAGGAGAAGCGCGTCGCGATAGTCAACGACGGCAGGCTGGATGAATTTTATATGGAACGGCCGGGCGATAAGACTATCGTCGGGAATATTTATAAGGGTAAGATCGAGGCAGTGCTTCCTTCTATAGGTGCCGCATTCGTGGATATCGGCCTGCCCAAGAAGGGGTTCCTTTATCTATCGGAGATAGAATCTGCTTTCGAGGCGGGAGACGCCCCTAAGCAGAAAAGCAATAAAGAGGTGAAGAAGGGGCAGGAGATCCTGGTGCAGGTTGTCAAAGAACAGTTCGGCACAAAGGGGCCGCGCCTGACCACCGAGATAGGGCTTGCCGGCAGGTATCTGGTGCTTATGCCTACGGAGAATCAAATCGGCGTATCCCGCAGAATCGAGGATGAGGAGGAGAGAAGGCGCTTAAGGACAATATTCAATGAACTTAAATTGCCCAAGAACGTGGGGTTCATCGTGCGCACTGCCGCAAGCGGCAAGGCGAAACAGGAGTTGATGCATGACGCGCAGTTTCTCCTGAAGTTGTGGGGAAGGCTGGAGCGCAATATCAAAAATAATAAAGCGCCCAGCGTCATTTATGAAGAATATGACCTGACCTTGCGGGTCATCCGCGATTCTTTTACCGAGGACGTCACTAAGCTGATCGTCGACTCAAAGCCTGAATTTTACCGGATACAGAACTTTATGAAGACATTCTTGCGCTATCTGGTGAGGAAGGTCGAGCTATACCGTGGTGACAATTTGTTTGAGGCAAAGGATGTGGAAAAGCAGATCAACCGGATCTATGAGAGCAGGGTATTCCTTAAATCAAAGGCGTATCTGGTGATCGAGCCGACCGAAGGCCTGGTCGTCGTCGATGTCAATAGCGGAGGTTTTAAGAAGAATCTCCAGCAGGAAGAGGCGGCGTTTAAGGTCAATTGCGAGGCAGCGCTGGAGGTTGCCCGCCAGCTCGTTTTACGCGACCTCGGCGGCATCATCGTAATTGATTTTATTGACATGGGCAAGGAGCATCACCGCAGGGAAGTGCTCAATATTCTTAAAAGAGCGCTCGGTAATGACCGGGCAAAGTACGATATCCTGGGTATTTCTAAATTCGGCGTGGTTGAGATGACCAGAGAGCGCATTCATCGGACCGTGCAGATGCTTTCTTTTGAGCCTTGTCCGTATTGCGGGGGGAGGGGGAAGGTAAAATCTCCCATAACCATCGCTATTTACGCGCTTAAGGAATTAAAACGCTATTTAAAGGATAAAACCCTGAAGCAGGTGAATCTGACGCTTGCGCCTACCGTAATCGACGAAATCCTCAAGAATAAACAGGGCTTACTGGATATAGAGCGGAAATTCCGGATAAAAGTCAATCTAGTCTCCAATCCCATCCAGCATATAGAAGAGATAAAAATAGCTTAAAATCGCCCTTAAAAGCGCACTTTTAAGCTTGACCCTGCCAGTTTCTTCGGTTATAATATAAGTTCTGTATTTTAGGCAGATAACAAGAAACACCCCTTAGTTGGGTTGCAGTTTTCTGCGGTACACCCCGGCTTATAGGAAAGCCGGGTGTTCCGCTTTCTACGGTACACCCCGGCTTATAGGAAAGCCGGGTGTTCCGCTTTCTGCGGAAGGAGCGATGAAAATGTATGCAGTAATTGAAGTTGGGGCAAAACAATACAATGTAAAGAAGGATGATGTTATTGAGGTGGAGAAGCAGAAAGTCGATGCGGGCAAGGAGATCGTCATCGATAAGGTGCTTTTGGTCTCAAAAGACAAGCAAATCGAGGTCGGCCAGCCTTATGTCAAGGGCGCTAAGGTCAGCGCTTTGGTCGTGGGGGGGAAAAAGGGCGAGAAACTCACCTCTTTTAAATATCGCCGCCGCAAATCTTCTCACTGGGAAAAAGGGCACAGGCAGCAACTGACCGTGCTGAAGATCAAGGATATTCAAGTTTAAGACGTGTTCATTGACAGAGGGAAAATCTACGTCAAGGCCGGGGATGGCGGTAGGGGCTGCAATAGCCTTTACCGCGATAAATTCACCCGCAAGGGCATTCCCGACGGAGGAGACGGCGGCAGGGGCGCTGATATTGTCGTAAGAGTAGACCGTAATCTCTATACCCTGCTTGATTTTCAGTACAAGCGCCATTTTATCGGCAAACATGGCGCCCATGGTTCAGGCAAGAACAAAAAAGGCAAGAATTTACCGGCCATAATTATCCATGTCCCTCCGGGGACTACGATTAAGGATTTTGGCACCGGTTGCCTCTTACGCGACTTAAAGGAAGACGGCGAAGAGGTCATCGTCGCCCACGGCGGAAGGGGCGGTTTGGGTAACGGCCGCCGCCGCATGGAAGCTACGCCCGGTGAGCCGGGCGAGGAAAAAGAATTAGTTTTTGATTTAAAGGTCATCGCGGATGTCGGAGTGGTGGGTTTTCCGAATGCGGGAAAGTCAACGCTCATTTCAGGGATCTCAAACGCTCATCCTAAAATAGCGGCCTATCCTTTCACGACAAAATCTCCTGTTTTGGGAGTCGTGAATGCGCAAGATAAGACTTTTACTGTTGCCGATATTCCCGGCCTTATTGAGGGTTCAGCCGAAGGAAGAGGCTTAGGCGATAAATTTTTGCGTCACGTTGAGCGCACCAAGATCCTCATCCACCTTATTGATATGGCTGGTTTTGAAGGAAGGGATCCGGTCAAGGATTATAAGACGATAAAAAATGAATTAAAGAAATATAGCGCAGAAGTCGCTAAAAAACCACAGATCATCGCCGCGAACAAAATGGATTTAGACGGCGCCTGGGATAATCTGGAAAGATTCAAGAAAGCCACCAGGAAAAAAGTCTATCCGATCTCAGCTTTAAACAGGGAAGGCCTGGAGGAGTTAAGTGAAGCAGTCAGCAAAAAATTATAAACGCATAGTCATCAAGATCGGCTCAAGCCTGTTTTATTCCGCAAGGGGAGAGCTCGACGCCGATCTGGTCAATGAGATCACCGGGCAGATCTGTGAACTCATAAAAGAGAAGAAGGAAGTGATATTGGTGACTTCCGGCGCCATCGCCCTGGGGATGTCCATTTTAAAACTACAGGAGCGGCCGAAAGAATTAAGCTACCTACAGGCTGCCGCTGCAATCGGCCAGCATGAGCTGATGGATGTCTACCGCAGGTTTTTTAAGGGCAGGCAGCACAATTGCGCGCAGCTACTTCTCACCTGGGATGATTTTGACAGCCGCGATCGTTATCTAAACGCTAAGAACACGCTTCTAAAACTTTTAAAGCTGAACAGTATCCCGATCATCAATGAGAATGATACTGTTTCAACTGAGGAGATCAGGTTCGGAGATAATGACCGGCTTTCCGCGTTGGTGGCGACTTTAGTCAACGCGGATATGCTGATAATCCTGTCGGATGTTGACGGGCTGCTGGATAGGGATAAGAGTGTTATCCATGTTGTAGATGAGATCACTCCCCAGATAAAAGCTCTAGCCTGTCCGACAAAGAGAAAGACCTCTGTCGGCGGGATGATCACTAAGATCGAGGCAGCGGGGATAGCGGTGAATTCCGGGATATCCTGCGTGATTGCCAACGGCAGGACTGAGGATATAATCCTGTCTGTGATCAAAGAACCGCAAGCTCACGGGACTTTATTCGTTTCTAAGGTTGGGCTGACTGCCAAAGAACGCTGGCTTGCTTTCGGGACTAAGGCTAAAGGTAAGATCTTTGTCGATGACGGAGCAAAGGCGGCGTTGATCAATAAAAAGAGCCTGCTTTGCGTGGGGATTACGGACCTGGAGGGAAATTTTACAACCGGAGATGTGGTGAGCGTTAGAGACAAGTCTAATACTGAGTTTGCCCGGGGCAAGGTAAGCATTTGCGCGAAAGACCTGGATAAGGTGAAAGGCGCCAGGTTCGATAAGGAAATTATCCATCGGGATAATATCGTGATTCTATAAAATGAACTTAAAACAGGAACTGACAAATATAGCAAAGGAAGCGCAGGAAGCTTCGCGGCTCATGCTTAATGTTTCCTCTGAGACAAAGAATAGGATTCTTAAGGGAATGTCCAAAAGCTTGCTAAAGGGAAAGCCTTACATCCTGAAGGCAAATAAGAAGGATGTGCTTGGCGCTAAAGCCGCTGGTTTATCCGAAGCTTTGATTGACAGGCTCACGCTTGATGAGAAAAGAATCGCCGGCATGGCTGATTCTTTGCTGGAAATCGCAAAGCTCAACGATCCTGTCGGGCAGGATATCAGAGCCTGGCGCATCCCTAACGGGCTTTGGATCCATAAAGTGCGTGTCCCCATCGGCGTGATCGCGATCATCTATGAGTCACGCCCGAATGTCACCTCTGATTGCATCGGCCTGTGTATGAAATCAGGGAATAGCGTGATCTTAAGAGGAGGAAGCGAGGCCCTGTATTCAAATATCGCGATTTATGAAGTGCTTAACAAAGTCGCACATAAATATGATCTACCTAAAGGGCTGTTAAACATGGTCGCTACCAAAGACAGGCGGGCGGTCGATGTTTTGCTGAAACTCGATGAATATATCGACCTGGTCATGCCTCGCGGCGGAGAAGGCTTGATCAAGCGCGTGGTCAGCCTTTCGCGCATTCCGGTGATCAAGCATTACAAAGGCATCTGCCATGTTTATGTAGATGTTTGGGCGGACCTGAATATGGCGCAGGATATCTGCTTTAATGCTAAAGTGCAGCGCCCGGGCGTATGCAATGCCATGGAGTGCATGCTTGTGCACAGGGATGCCGCAGCTAGATTCTTGCCGGAGATGATCGGGAAATTTAAAGACGCCGGTGTAGAGATCCGCGGCTGCCCGATGACCAAGAAGATCGTCAAGGATGTGAAAATTGCCGCGGAAAAAGATTATTATACCGAATACCTGGATCTGATACTTTCGGTGAAAGTGGTGAAAAACCTAAAGGAAGCGATAAATCACGTCAATCATTACGGCTCGCATCATTCGGATACTATCGTTACGCAGAATCACGAGAATGCGCTGCAATTCTTAAGGCAGGTGGATTCCGCCTGCGTGTATGTCAACGCCTCCACGCGTTTTACCGACGGAAATCAGTTCGGGATGGGCGCTGAGATCGGCATTTCCACGGATAAGCTGCATGCGCGGGGGCCCATGGCGCTTGAGGAATTGACCACGTATAAATATATGATATTTGGAAACGGGCAGGTGCGAAAGTGAAGATAGGCATATTAGGCGGGACATTCAATCCGATACACATAGGGCATCTCATCATAGCGGAAGAGGCCAGGGAGAAGTTAGGCCTGGAAAGAATAATTTTTGTGCCGGCGTATCTTCCTCCGCACAAGGATAATTCTGATATCGCGCCCGCTCATCACCGCCTGAACATGGCGAAGTTAGCCATTAAAGGAAACAAATATTTCTTAGTATCAGACATGGAAATAAAAAGAGACGGCCGTTCTTATACCATAGATACTATAAAGGAATTTAAGAAAATATATCCCAATGAAGACCTGTATTTTATCATCGGTTCAGACCTTCTGACATATCTGGATGAATGGAAGGACCTAAGCGAAATCATCAAAATGGTAAAGTTTGTCGCCGCGACCAGGCCGGGCTATCCGCTGAAGAATTTGCCGTCTTATATTTCTACCGTGGACATCAGGGCAGTGGATATCTCGGGTTTTGAGATACGTAATTGCGTCAAAGAACATAAGTCATTCCGCTATCTGGTCCCGGATGCGGTGTATAAATATATCCTGAAAAAGAGGCTGTATGCGTAAAATCAAAATCGCTCCATCATTATTATCTGCGGATTTTAGCTGCTTGGGCGAAGAGATCAGGAAGGTTGAAAAGGGAGGGGCGGATATGCTGCACATCGATGTCATGGACGGGCACTTTGTGCCGAATCTCACTATCGGCCCTGCGGTGGTAAAATATATCCGCAAAGTCACAAAGCTTCCCTTAGATGTTCATTTAATGATTGAAAGCCCCGAGAAGATCGTCGATTCCTTTGTTGCAAGCGGAAGCGACATGATCACGGTCCATATTGAAACAATTTCAGGCGCAAAGCTTAAGGCGCTTGGCGTGAGGCTAAAAAAAAGAGGAGTAAGATTCGGGGTATCTTTAAATCCCGGCACACCGTTAGCAAAGATCAAAAGCGCGCTTGCCTTTGTAGATTTCGTATTAGTGATGTCGGTGAATCCGGGTTTTAGCGGACAGGCATTCATTCCTGCTGCCCTACTTAAGATAAAGAAGCTCCGTGCGATATTCGACAAAGATATCGCGGTGGATGGCGGGATCAATGAGCACACCGCAAAGGAAGTGGTCAGGGCAGGGGCGAATGTCTTAGCCGCGGGTTCATATATTTTCTGTGCGAAGAATATTAAAACAGCCATAGAAAGGATCAGAAATGCAAGGTAACGGGGAGATAAAATTCGGGACAGACGGTTGGAGAGGGGTCATTGCGGATAACTACACATTCAAGAACCTAAGGATAGTCTCCCAGGCAGTTGCGGATTATCTTGGTTGCGGGAAGAAAGTCGCAATCGGTTTCGATACGCGCTTTATGTCGGGAAAATTTGGCAGGATCTGCGCGGAAGTCCTGCGCAATAACGGCATCGATGTCCTGCTTTCAGATAGAAGCGTTCCCACGCCGACTTTAAGCTTTGCTGTCAAGACGCGCTCACTGGATCTGGGGATCATGATCACCGCATCGCATAATCCGGCGGAATATAACGGCTTTAAGATCAAAATGCCTTCGGGTGGCGCAGCGGGTGAAGAAGTAACTGAGGCAGTGGAGAGCCTCCTTGGCAAGAATCCGGTGAAAGAGACAAATAACTCCTCTGCAAAAATCACCGAACTGGATATGACGCATGATTATATCGAATTCATCCGTTCATACATCGATTTAAAGAAAATCAAGGATAAGAAATTCAAGGTCCTGGTGGACGCTATGCACGGTTCAGGCGATAGCTTTATCGCCCAAATCCTTAAAGGGACAAAAATCAAAGTGGAGTTTATGCGCAATGATATCAATCCATCATTTTGCGGCGGCAGGCCTGAGCCGATCGAGGATAATCTTAAAGAATTAAAAGAAAGAGTGAAAAAGGAAAAATTCGATCTGGGTATCGCCCTTGACGGCGACGCGGACAGGATCGCCGCGGTGGCGCCCGGCGGAGTGTTCATCCATCCGCAGAAAATACTCGGCCTTTTAGCGCTTCACCTCAATCAGGACAGGCATTGGACAGGCGGATTAGTGAAGACGATCTGCGGGACCACGATGATGGATAATATCGCCAAGTTCCTGGGGATCAAGCTTTATGAGACACCTGTCGGTTTCAAATATATCTCTAATCTCATGGAGACGGAAGATATCGTTGCCGGAGGCGAAGAGGCCGGCGGGATGGGCGTTAAAAACTACATCCCCGAGCGCGACGGTTCGATGGCCGGATTGTTGCTTATCGAGATGATGGTCTGCCGCAACAAGAATATCCTGAAAATCCTCAATGATACGGAAAAGCAGTTCGGTAAATATTATTACGTGCGCGCGGATCAGCATCTGGAGCATCAGGTCAAGCTAATGAAAGACATGATGCCCAAAGAGGTGCTTGGGAAAAAGGTCGTTGAGGTCAAGGATTACGACGGGATAAAACTGATTTGCGAGGACGGAAGCTGGCTCATGCTTCGCGGTTCCGGGACTGAGCCGCTTATGCGAGTATACGCTGAGGCAAAGAATCTCACCCGCGCTAAAAAAATACTTGAAGTAGGCAAGGAAATATCCAAAAGGCTCTAGAATCACTTTTGCAAAAATCTCTGATGAAGGAGGTGTTTTTAGAAACTTAAAACTTAAAACTTAAAACTTAAAACTTAAAACTTAAAACTAAAAATCATAAAGGAGAGATCAACAAATGACTGAAGAAAAATCAGAACTTGAGCAGTTGTACCATCAAAGCATTAAAATCGTCCAGGACGGCGAGGTCGTTAAGGGGCTGATCGTTTCCATAGGCTCAAAGGAAGTCCTGGTGGATGTGGGTTTTAAGTCCGAAGGCCTTGTGCCCATTAACGAATTCTCGCAAAGCGACCTTGAAGTCGGCAAAGAATTGGAGTTTTACGTTGACTCTGTCGAGGATGAGGCAGGCGCCATAGCCCTTTCCCGGGAAAAGGCGATGCGCATGCAGGGCTGGGATAAGGTTATAAAGTTCTCTAACGAGGGCGGCCTTATAGATGGCAGGCCGGTTAAGAAAGTAAAAGGCGGATTCCTCGTCGATTGTCTTGGCATCGAAGGGTTCTTACCCTTATCTCTTTCTGCTTTTAAAGGAATGCAGGAACGGGATATCATGAACAAGAATTTTAAGTTCAAGATCGTCAAGGTGAACAACCTGCGCCGCAGCGTGATCTTAAGCCGCCGCGAGGCAATGCAGAAAGAAAAGGAAGAGGCAAAGGAAAAGATCTGGGGCGAATTAAAGATAGGCAATGTGTATCCCGGGACCGTCAAGGCCATCACTGACTTCGGTGCGTTTGTGGATCTGGGCGGCGTGGACGGGCTCCTGCACATTACGGATATGTCCTGGTCAAAGATAAGCCATCCCTCAGAGGCAGTGGCGCTGGGCGACAAGATCGAAGTAATGGTTTTGAACATGGATAAAGAGTCGGGGAAAGTCTCTTTGGGCTTGAAGCAGAGGATGCCGGATCCGTGGGCGGAAATCGAAAACAAGTTTTCCGTCGGACAGAAGTTAAAGGGAAAGGTGGTAAAT
>Ga0315289_10001857_pt1 | contig 32817 bp, 32 predicted proteins | sample YL17G11_40_MG_FD_203452 | JGI IMG/M metagenome (GOLD analysis project Ga0315289, IMG submission 203452) | Sediment microbial communities from Yellowstone Lake, YNP, Wyoming, USA - YL17G11_40 | ecosystem: Environmental > Aquatic > Freshwater > Lake > Sediment | place: USA: Wyoming | collected... | reverse complement strand
ACTGCAGGGATGGCTGAAGAGCAAACAAACTCCACGGAATTGATTACAAAGGCCAATACAACGATCCCGATTACAACTGCGAATGTCAGCGGTGCCGAGATCAGCTCTTTTATCTGTGTCATTGTTTTCTTCTTTCCTTCCTCATCTTCTATCTTGCAAACAAGCTGTCCTTTGGTTTCAATGTATTCTTTGACAGAAAGTATTCCCCCGCCCAAGGCGATTAGGCCCACAATTATGGTAATCGGCCTGAAGTAGCTCAGAAGCAGAAATGCATTTAGCCAAGCAGCCATAAAGAGGAAATACAATATCCCCGAAGCCAATACAAACGACCCGACAATGATCCATATGCGCTTCCGGTCATTGATACCCATCAGCAGGGATATCATATAAACCAAAACCCACATCGCACACGGATTGAATCCATCTATTAAACCCAGAAGGATTGCAAGCGCAGGCAATGAAAATCCAGTCAAATCTGTCTTGCCGAGGAATGGCAATGTGAATTCCTTGAGGCCAGCTTCAGAAGAGGTAATTGCTTCCGCAGTCTGATTTACGCACTGATTGACGCAAAATTCAATAGCGCTTCTTATTTTTGCCCCAGTTATATTCCTTGATTCAAAGCCCACAAATGCCTGTTTTCCAACAAAAGTTGTTGGAACGCCAAGAGTAGAGACATCCAGGTTATGTTCCTCGGCCATTTTTGTAAATAGTTTATATTCTGGAGATTGAGTTACATCATGATAGACAAATGGAACATCAGGGTAATCTCGCATTATCTCTTCATTAACGGGTTTTTGTTCGGCACAGTGGGGGCATGTCGGCATATAAAAAAAATGAACAGTAAAATTGGTTTCGGAGACTTCTGGAGGCCCTGCGGTTTTTGCAAAGAGTTCTGCCTCATTTAAGAATATCAGTAGCCCGATTAGAAGTAATCCCACAACGAGATATTTATTAAAAGGGATTTCGAAGAAATCTTTCATCTGTTTGAATAAACCCGTCATTTTATCACTTTTAAATCAAATCATAACATTCCGAATATAAGTCCGGCCAAGGTCGACATGATTATCACAAGCAGCACATATGCGGCGGTTTTTTTCGTCCCTAGCAAGCCCCTTATTACGAGCATGTTCGGCAGGCTTAGTGAAGGGCCAGCTAGCAGTAGTGCGAGCGCCGGACCCTGCGCCATTCCCTTGGCAATGAAAGCCTGGAGTATGGGTATTTCGGTGAGTGTTGAGAAGTACATGAATGCCCCAAAAACTGCAGAAATGAAGTTCCCTTGGACTGAATTTGAACCTACCAGGCCTTGAATCAGCTCTCCTGGCAGCAGAGGCATGATAAATCCGGCGATGAAAACCCCTATGAAAAGCAGGGGGAGTATTGTTTTTGAAAAACTCCAGGTTTCTTCCAGCCATTTTTCCGCAACATGATTCTTAAATTTCAATAAGACAGTTGCCACCACGCCCAGAGCAAACAGCACCATCAAAGAATATTTGATCAGTGCGTCTATTTGCAGCCCGTTGACTATCAATACGCCTATCATCAGGCCAAAAAACAGCATTAGGGTTTTTGCAGAAACCATCTTTTCTTTTTGTTCCTCTAAGATCAACTTCCCCTTTTCTTCCTTTTCCTTGAACAAGAACGCCATGGCCAAACCGACCAGTATGGATATTATTATTGACGCAATTGCTCTTGCCAAGCCGATTTTATACCCAAGAACTGAAAACGTGAGAAAGATCGCTGCAACGTTTATTGCTGGGCCCGCAAACAAGAAAGTTATGGCTGGCCCTAAGCCCGCGCCTCTTTTCCTGATTCCCGCAAAAAGTGGCAGTATTGTGCAGGAGCAAACCGCGAGAATCACGCCCGTAATAGAAGCAACTCCATATGCCACAGTCTTGTTTGAATCGCGCCCCAAATATTTCAGTATTTCGTCTTTTTGAATGAAGACAGTTATTGCTCCTGCGATGAATAATGCTGGGATCAGGCAGGTCAGCACATGCTGTTTGGCGTAGTCGCCTAAGAGATTCAGGCCGCTTACAACTGAATTATTGAACCACTGGGAATCTGGAGGCAAAAGATAAAACAGAAGGAAGATCCCGATTATAGTCCCTAAAAGTATTTTGTCTTGTTTGTCCATATTCACCACATCCCGAAAGTCTTGCTAAGCGTGTAATACGCTCCGACCAACATGAAAACTATTGAAACCACGCGCCTCATCCATAACTCAAAAGTCTGGACTTTATTCATTATTGTGCCCACTTTGTTGACACTCTTGACCAAGAGGAAAGAGAACAATATTACAGGCAGCCCCGTGGCAAAAGCAAAGACAGCGGGAATGACAAAACTATCCCCTGATTGAATGGCCAGGGGAATCAGCATACCGAAAAACAATACACCGCTGAACGGGCAGAAGGCCAAGGCAAAAATCACGCCAAGCAAGAAAGCCCCAAGAAATCCTCTGTGGGCAAGTTTTTCCTTCAAAGCCCCGAATCTATCATTCTTCTGGGAAGAACTGAGTTTGACCAAGCCGAGCAGGAGAATGCCCACGACTATCAAAAGAGGCCCCAGAATCTTTTCGCCATACTGCTGCAAAAAGAGGGCTATCGTCTGGGTGCTGATGCCAATCCAGACAATCAATGATGCAATAGCGACATAGGTGAACATTCTTCCAAGAGTGTAAAGGAAGCCAACCAAAAGCGTGTGTCTGCTGTTGTCTATCCTTTTGCTGGCATAAGCGATTGCGGTTATGTTGGTTGCCAGAGGGCATGGGCTTATCGCGGTCATCAATCCGATAAAGAAAGCTGCGATTATCGGGATGCCGCTCGTTCCCATTGCTTCCATAAACGCCATTAAATCCATTTCAATTCCCTGCCAGTTTCTGCTCGATAATTCCTTTGAGATAACTCATATACTCCACTTTATTGTCTATTTTGTACCAGACGTTGGTATTTTGCTCTGCCGAGAATTTTCCATCTGTTGTATACACTCCCAGCCACAAAGAAGCGCTTGTCACTCCATACTTTGCCACCAGTTTTTGATTCTCTGGCAATTCCCCATTTATGTGGGCAAACGTTATTTTACCGCTTTTCAGTTCATCTGCAAAATACGCATTAACAGTTTCCTCGGCATATGCTCCAACAGTTATACAAGAATAGCATTGATGGGTCCCGTGAAAATGGATCACCTCGACTTTACTGACTTTAGAAACTTGAGATACACTATAATTGTTTGAATCTAATGTAGAATTACGGGGTAATGTAGAATTATTGAGATTATCGGAGCTGGAATTGCCATCGCCCTGATTGACATTAACGCATCCTGCAAGCAGCAGAGCCAAGCCAAGCAAAAACAGCAATAAATAATGCCTCATTATTTCAACCAACCTTTAATTTCTGCAACATCTGGGATTCTGCCAGATGCCTTAATCTTTCCATCAATTGATATGGCGGGAGTAGTCATAATTCCTAGTTCTATAATTTTGCTTATATCGGTGATTTTTGCGATCTCAGTTTTTTTCCCAGTTTCTTCTACTGCTTTCCTGGCATTTGCTTCCAATTGTTTGCACTTCGGGCACCCGCTTCCAATTATTTCTATTTTCATAACAATACCTCCTTATCCTAATCTATCTTGAATTCCTAAAATAATTAGGTCTTCTAATGATTTGATTCCTCTTACTTCATTTTTTTTAATGAATATGCTTTGGTTTTTTGATAAAATAGTTTGTCCATTCTTATCAGTAAAAACTCCTTTCCCCTCAAGGATTGTTAATAGCACACCATAATCTTCAGGATGAGGTGGAATTTCTAACCCTTTTTTTAAGCAGATGAGGGCAGCATGAAAACCTTTAGCATTAAGGAAATGCCTTTTTATGGGCTTTTCGTCTGATAAAACAATTTTATCATTCAGATTATATATCTTCATTTTGAACCTCCAATTATTTTTTATGAGCCTCTAACCTCATGCAGCAAGATCTCTTCAGGACCTTGCCTTTTGAATATCCCAATGCCTTGAAGATGTCGCAAATCTTGTAGTTCTTTATACTGTAGAAAATCTTTTTGCCCTCTCTTCTCGATTCCAGGATGCCTAAGGATTCTAATTTCCTTAATTGAAGCGAGACTGTAGATTGTGCCCTCCCTGTATGGGGGATGATCTTACAGACGCACTTTTCTCCGTCCAAAAGAAATCCCACAATCTTCAATCTTGTCCCGTCCGATAACCCCTTAAGTAATCTGAGGGCGTCTGCATCTTTCATATTACATATTTACAAACATAAATATTTATAAAGCTGCAGTTCACTTGGCACATTTATAAAAACAAGAGGGCCGCAAACAGGAATCGAACTCGCCCCCCAAGTCGAAAATGCGGCGGTAGGAAGCAATCTAAATACTTATAAATCCAGCCGACAAAGTCCAATCAGATTGAAAGAAATGTTATAAAAAAGAGTATTAGCCCCGGGCGGTCTATCCCGACCCTGGCGCTGTTCTTTTTGTGGCGTTATGTAAGTATGGATGGAGGGAGAAAATGTTCCAGAAATATTATTTTACCTCTGAATCAGTTACAGAGGGGCACCCGGACAAGATCTGCGATCAGATATCAGACGCAATACTGGACGAGTTATACAAACAAGACCCTTATTCCAGAGTGGCAATAGAGACACTGGTGACTACAGGGTCTGTCCATGTCGCTGGGGAAGTGACAACAAAAGGCTATGCGGACGTCCAGAGCATAGCGAGGAAAGTCCTGAAGGAAATAGGCTATACTAATCCTGAATTTGGAATAGATTATGAGGATGCAGGAGTCTGGGTGTCTATCCACAGTCAGTCCCCCGACATCTCCCAGGGAGTTACTGAAGGCATTGGAAAAGAGCAGGGGGCGGGCGACCAAGGCATGATGTTCGGTTATGCCTGCGATGAGACTCCTGAATACATGCCCTTGCCCATCATGCTGGCACACAAATTAACCATGAGGCTGGCTGAAGTGAGGAAGAAGGGCGAGGTTCAGCATTTAGGGCCGGACGGGAAATCGCAGGTCACTGTCGAATATGAGGATGGGATACCTAAGAGGGTCGAAGCGGTCGTCATAGCCCAACAGCATCTTTCGCACTTATCGGAAGACAAGTTAAGGAAAGATATCCTTGATAAGGTGATCAAGCCAGTCTGCGGAAAATATTTCGATAAGGATACCAAAGTGCACATAAATGCGACCGGCAAGTTCGTCATCGGCGGTCCGGAAGGAGACACGGGAGTCACCGGCAGGAAGATAATAGTCGATACTTATGGCGGGATGGGAAGGCACGGTGGCGGGGCGTTCTCAGGGAAGGATCCTACAAAGGTGGACAGGTCAGCGGCATACGCTGCAAGGTACATAGCGAAGAACATAGTCGCTGCGGGATTGGCCAGGAAATGCGAAGTCCAGCTGGCTTATGCAATAGGCATCGCACAACCGACCGGGATTTATGTCGATACTTTCGGGACCAACAGGATCCCGGAAGAGAAGATAATCGAGCTGATAAAGAAGCATTTCCCAATAAAGCCCAAGGATATATTGGAAAAACTCAAGCTAAGAAGGCCCATCTACCTGAAGACAGCAGCATATGGCCATTTCGGCAGGGATGATCCTGATTTCACTTGGGAGAAAACAGACAAAGTAAGCATACTCAAAAAGGTGCTCAAAGGATAAACAAATAAACAAAATAATGATTATCCTGAATTGGTGCCGTGAGCCTGACACTTCTGTTTCTATTTTTATTCTTTATCCAGGACCTCGAAATACATCCTGTAGCCTTCAACGGTGACCAGAATCCCGTTCTTGAAAATATAATAATTATAGAGGTCGATGTCCTTGCCGACTATATTGCGCTTTATCCAGTTCATCCTCTTCATCGCGATCCTTTCGGCATCGGATTCCTTATATGCTCCCCCCTCGGAATAATCGACATAATATTTTACACAGAAATCATTCTTGATTCTCTTCAGGTTGGGATAGCCCTCTAAGTTCGGCTCAATTCCTTGGGAAAGGCATTCCAGCACATACTTGGCATGCGTGGAAGGAATCCTCATCAAGGCCTGCTCTATGGGACTCGATGCTTCCCCCCTGGCCGCCGTATCGATCAATCTGCCTTCCTTGGTCGCGGCATCGACATATGGCAAGAGCTTCACGAATCTCGTGCATGTGGCGAAATTAAGATGATGTTCCCAAACACTGCTCAGTTTCCTCACCGCTCCCATGACATACCCATCATAAGCCCTGAGCAAGTCTATGGGTTTCGACTTGTCGAATGAAGTGACTTTGGCTGCCTTGCACCTATCAGCTATTATCAGCACCCCTAACAGGATGTTGTTGGGGATGCATTCGAAATCCCTGCCATCAATCCAATAAATGTTGTCTCCGTATATCTCTTGGAAGGATTCCCCATAATTGCTGTTTATCTGGGCCAAGCCGACATCCATCCCTCCCTCTTTGTTACCTGGTTTCTCATCCGCTCGGAATCTCGATTCGGCCGCGATTGTCACCGCAGGTATGCGCGGGTCCATAGGGCTGGTCGTGGCATTGAGGGAATAGAATTTTATCAATGGCCAGTATTTGCAGAGATTTACGAATATCTCCCTGTCAATAGGTTTGAGCTTTGCCCTGTCGATGAGATCCAACGCTGTAGCATCAGCTTTCCTACGGTTGAAATACTTGTAATTCAGGAATGCTGTCCTGTAGCTGAACTCGGATCCGAGCTGCTGCTTGCAGCTGCCCTGCGCGCGTGTTATTCTCTTTGTCAGGTCTGAAAGTTTGCTCTTTATTTTCTTACGGCTGGGTTTGTTGCCTCTCATCTCTTTCTCGAAATCCTTGTCTATCAAAGAGGAGGCTGCGGGCTTCATTGCCTGGAAGGGATCCCTAACTTCATTAGATTTATTGTCAGCTGCGCTCGAGGCAATGTTAGCAAGTATTACTATTCCTGCCCCCAATACTGCTGTTTTCATCATCTTGCTCATGGGTTTCACTGTCAGGCAGATGATTATGCCCTATAATCAATATGTGAAAACGAGTATATATCCCTGCTGATTTGCTAGATATCCTTCTTGCATCCGTTCGAGGCATGGCATGGGCTGCAGTTAGGGGTGTCAAGGCAAGGGCCATCCTTTTTCTGCATCGCATTATCAGCCTTCCTCGAAAGCATCCATAATGCCGTCTCTACGACCAGAGGGTTGAATCTCTCGAACCCGAATTTCCTGAGGTCCACAATCTCTGCTATCTTCCGTAGGGCATATACATAATTGTAGTATGTGGCGTTTCTAGGAGCGAGTCCCATCCTATTGAGGGTCCTTATTACAAGGCTGTCTATGGTTGCGAACTGGGTCCAATCAATCCCCGGCCTCCAGGCCCTTATCGATGGGATTACATCGGGGTTCGTCATCCATCCGCAGAACATATTAGCTATCTTGTCGCTCACATTGTAGGGCCATGTCAATTCGTATACCAAGTGCTTTGCCGCTTCCTTTTCGTCCCAATTACTTATAGCCTGCCTGTAGATGTTGTTTATGTCCCCTTCCCATCTCTCCTTCGAGAGCAGGTAGGTGGAGACGACTCCCTTTGCGATGGCCGAGCTTTTCATGTGCTTGACCATGTGTCCTATGAGCTTGACTGGGCAACTGACATTCACGCTGTTATGGCATATGCTCTTCTTGAGAGCGCTCTTCGATATCTTCTTGGACTTGAGGTATTCGCAATCCCTGAATGAGATTGAGTCTTTTATAACACCGCAATTCATATTGGATATTCTCCCCTCGATCTTCTTTGGGTAGAATTCGTCAAGCTGAGACTGCTGCAGCACCTTGTTGGTAGCTGCATCACCTCCCTGGAAAAGCATTGTCAGCGCGAACATTTTGAAGGTCTCTCCCCTGTCCAGCTTATTGACCTTTCCCACATCGACATATTTTTCGATCCAGATATCCAAGGATCTTATCTCCGAAGCAGAATCTCCGACCGCCTTGCGGATGCCTTCTGCTAAGATCTTTGCGTTCTGGGTTTCAAAACAAGAAGATTTGGATTCTTTCAATAGCTTATATCTGCCAATGGCCTTGAATATACCCATACCCTAAACGAACCTTAAGGAGCATATAAACCTTTCCAGTCTTGACTGCCATTTTCTGTGTGAAAGGTCAGTATCTCTTTATCAGGTTGCAGTTGATGTCCAATTCAATGAAATGGTGCGTGATCCCGCCCCTGAAGGATGAGCACTGGTTTTCCGACCTGTCGTCAACCACTTCCCTCGGGTTGTGCGCTATGTCGCATGACCAGTCTGTCACAATGGAATTAGATAGGCAAGGCCCGCGCGATAAGTCGTTCCCTGCTAATACTGCCATATTGCAGAGATCCTTGCATTCCCGCTCCGCTTTTGTTGCAAGATTCTGGGTGTCTGTCTGATCGGCTTGCGTGCAGCCTGCTAACCACAACGAAAGGACTATTATCATGCATGCCAACAAAACATCTTTCAATCTTCCACCTACCTTTTATTAAAGAAATCAATCAAATCCTTTAAAGGATATGTGTTCAGGACATCCTTCTTCTCTGCCCATCCTCTTCGGGCCATGGCAATCCCTAGAGAAATCCTTGCCATCGTGTCCTTGTGATGGGAATCTGTGCCTATTGCTAATTTCACCCCGTAACCCAGTGCCTTTCTTATGTCAGTATCATTCAGGTCAAGGCGTTTGCCATATGAATTGATCTCCATAGCAATGCCCAGGTCAGCGGCCTTCTCGAATACCCTGTCAATATCCACTTCATAGGGCAGTCTCTCATTCATCACCCTCCCAGTCGGGTGGCCCAATATATTCATGTGCTTGTTTTCCATTGCAGTTAGGATTCTCTCTGTCATCCTTTCCTTCGGTGATTTGAATCCGGAATGCACTGAGCAGATGACAACATCCAATCTTTTGAGGATGTCATCATCAAAGTCCAGCTCCCCGTCAGATCTTATATCAACCTCGCAGCCGGTTAGTATCTTGAAGTTCTTGAATCTCTTATCCTTGTTCAATTCCTTTATCTCATCCAACTGCTTAAGCAATCTCTTCTCATCCATGCCATTCGCTATCCTCTCTCCTTTCGAATGGTCGCTTATGCAGATGTATTCGTATCCCAGCCGCATCCCTTCCCTTGCCATCTCCTCAACTGTGCTATATCCATCGCTGTACTTGGTGTGGATGTGCAAGTCTCCACGGATGTCATCGTATCCTATGACCTTAGGCAATGTCCCCTTGATCGCTGCCTCTATTTCCCCTCTATTCTCTCTCATCTCTGGAGGCATAATCTGCATTCCGAGGGATTTGTATATTCCTTCCTCGTCATGGCCTGCGATCCTCTTGCTGCCCTTGAAGAGCCCATATTCGCTGAGCTTCATTCCCTTCTTTATCGCTATCTTTCTCATCTCTATGTTGTGGTCCTTGCTGCCTGTGAAATACTGCAGGGCTGATCCAAATTCGTCATCCTTCAGCACACGGACATCGGTCTGCATTCCTCCCTTGAGCAGAACAGCCGATTTTGTCTCACCTTTTGCCAACACGCGGATCACATCAGGCATCGATGTGAACTCGTCCATGACTCTCTTTGTAGCGGTATTGTTCTCAGTGGTTATGAGTATGTCGAGGTCACCAATCGTCTCCTTTCTCCTTCTCAGGGATCCGGCTGGCTCTATGTGGTTGACACCCTTGACTCTCTTTAGTCTCCCCACTATCTCGTCTGCAATCTGCAACGCGACTCCCAGAAGCATTCTTTCCTGCCCTTTCTCATGCAGATCTACCCCTTTCAGGATATTCTCCTCGCTCTTGGCGCCGAATCCCTTGAGTGCTGCGATTTTATGTTCCTGCGCAGCCTTCTTCAGTCCCGCTATGTTCTGGATCTTCAGTTTGTTGAAGAGCAGCATGGCCTTCTTAGGCCCCATGCCCGGGACTTCGATCAGCTCGGCAAGCCCTTTCGGCAGGCTCGCCTTCAATCTTTCATACCCCTTTATCTTGCCTGTCTGAATGTATTCGACAATCTTCTTAGCGAGCCCCTCTCCCACTCCTGGGATTTCCATCAAGCCTTCCATCCCCTCTACTCTGTAGATTTCTTGCACATCATTTGACATGGATTCTATGGCTCTCGCGGCCCGGCTGTACGCCTGCGGCTTCCATTTGACATTCTGCATCTCAAGTATATCCGCTATTGCGTAGAATATCGCAGCTATCTCAGGATTCCTCATTCATCTCACGATGCAGCCCCGTCGCAGATTGCATTAAAAAGGTTTTCTGGGCATAGTGATTCATGGCAAAATGGGTATTCATGGAGGACCTACCAGATAATCGGTGAGGGAGACTATGCTGACGAAAGAGCAAATAAAATCAATCAAGTGGTACCGCCAATCGGGGGCAGGGATTCCGCTCTGCATAGGCCTTGCAATGCAGCCTTTGTCCGGCAGGATGTTGAGAAAGTCCGGGTTTTATTTTCCCAATGATATTGCATTCTTCTCTAAAGAAGAATCTGGATACATTTTCTATCATTATTTTGACTACTTCTTGACATTGAAAGAGATGGATAAGTTGTTTTCCTATCTAGATAGCGGCGAAAGTCACTTCATGAATCTGAAGAATGACTTTTATGCGGCTGGAGAGAAGATGGAAGCCGCGGGACTATCGCTCCTTGAAACAAATGTGGATTCTGGAGAGTTCAAGAGAAGATACAGGGAATTCGTTGAACTAACGCTGCAGTTCTGGGAGAATTCGCTATTCATGGATTTGCTTGACCCATTTGAAGAGAAGATTATCGAATACATATTCGAGAATGCTAGGAAAAGTATCGATAGGACTCAATTAAGCGCACTAATGAACCCTAGCAATCTCTCTAATTTCCAGAATGAGCAGCGGGAACTGTTTGAGATTTACCAGAAAGCCAAGCCATTGGGCATAAGCAAGGAGATAGAAGGATTGATCGAGGAGCATTCAAAGAAGTATTACTGGCTGAAGAATGACTATCAGACTGTCGAATATCTCGGCAAGGAATATTATCTCTTAGAGCTGAAGAAGTTATTGAACAATCCTAAAGAAGCTGAAAATATACTGCACAACATTGAGAAATTCAATGCTCTCCAGCAAGAAAAGGCTGATATTATCAAAGAGCTAGGGCTGGATGCCAGAGTCCAAGAGAAGCTTAATTTCTTCAATTGGCTCATCACTTACAGGGATGATCGCAAGAAGTACAATCAGATAAGCAATTATTTCATCATCGAGGTCATAAAGAAAATTTCAGACGAGATGGGAATCGATTATGAGCTCCTAAAGTGGGCCATGCCCAATGAAATCGAAGGAATAATCGGACAAAATCATGAAACCATGAAAAAGCTGGAAATCAGAAAGAAATTGGGGATCATGATAGTATTTGCTAACGGCTCGGGAGAATCCGAGGTCATCACCGGATTGGATACTAGAGAATATCTTGAGATTATAGAGAAAACAATTGAAGCCTCAGAGATAAGAGGCACCACCGCATCGCTTGGCAAGGTAATCGGGACAGTGAAAGTCATACTTAACCAGGATGATTTCAGTAAGATGGAGAAGGGAGATGTCATCGTGGCATCTATGACAAGGCCGGAATATGTGCCTATAATGAAGATTGCTTCGGCCATAATCACAGATGAAGGGGGAATAACCTGCCATGCCGCGATTGTATCGAGAGAATTCGGGATACCTTGTCTTACAGGGACTCAAGTCGCAACGCGCATGTTGAAAGATGGCGATCTCATAGATGTGGACGCCAATCACGGAGTAGTCAAGATAATAAAAAGCGTAGCTAAGCCATGATTTCGATTAAGTTATCTGAAGTTAGTAATATGTGGCGATGAGGTCGAAGTGGATGCCACTAATGGCATAATCAAGAAAATAAGCGGATAATACTTTTTCACTTCTTCAGGCGAAGCTGTCCCCGCGCTCGAGATAGACAGTCGAGGTCGGGTATGCGAATTTTATCCCTTCCTCTTCGAATCTCTTCTTGATCAGCAGGTTGACATTGTGCTTCACTTTCATGATGTTGTCAGGCTCCTCGACATCATATATCACAGAGATGCCTAGGCCCGAGCTCTTGAAATCCGTAAATGCGACTTCAGGGTTCTTCTTGCATCCCTTTGTCTCGTTGACGGAATCCTTGACTATCTTGATCGCTTTTGTTATCTTGGCGGCAGATGTTCCGTAGACTATGCTCAAGTCCATTGATACTTGCACCATTTCTTCCCCCTCACCCATGGATTTCTTGCTTCTCGTATTTATAGTCACGGGATTCGTCGCGACCTGGGCATTCGGTATGGATATCATCTTGCCATCCATCGCTCTTATCCTTGTAGTGCGCATGTCTATATCCTCTACCACTCCTGTGAGTCCGACAACAGTGATGTTATCGCCTGTGATAAAGAGCTTCTTTGAGAATATAGATATTCCTCCGAATACGTCGGAGAGGACATCCTTCGCAGCAAGGCCTATAGCGATGCCGGCGATACCAAGTCCTGCAACCAGTGCCGTGACATCAAAGCCGAGATTCCCGAGCAGTATGACGAATGCAACCACAAGTGCGCAGATCTTGATGAACCTGCTCAATGCGGGGATCATCTGAGTCTGGAACCGCTTGTCAGCCTGAGCTGGAATGAGCCCGAAATTGAGGTATCTCTCGAATGTCCCGAGTATCATCCACAATACTCCGAGAGCGATGAGCAGCTCGAATATGCTGTACACCGACACGAGCAGGGCGCTCTCTATGGTCAAGTATTGCAATCCTATGAATAAGCCGATCAGGACTAAGAAATATGCCATCGGGGCAAGGATGACTTCTGTCACATGGTCCCAGAACTTGTACCCTGTCTTCTCAGTCGTTTTGGCTATGTGCTTCTTCACCAAGGTGTGGAAAAGCTTGGCCAACAGGACCGATAGTACTGTGATGAGTATAAAGAAGACATACTGGTAAAGTGTGTTCCCATAATAAGGGACCCCGAGGATCTCATCCAACGGCCCCAATCCTATAACTACTTTCGCCATATCCGCACCAATAACCTATGTTAAGCCTGCCCTATTCAGAATCCAAACTAGTATTTAAAAATATATCCTAGGCCCTGGATTTTTACGAGAAGAAGAGCTCATCCCTGCATGCATAATTTGTAGGTCGAAAACATGTCCCCGCTTGCCATCGACACATCCTCGCACACCCCGTTCAGCCCGCAGTCGGTGTCTACCATGCATTTCTCATGGCACTTCCTGTCGCCCGCCCAATCTCCGCACGATACGCTTCCATCGGGAGTTATGCTGCATCCTCTATAATTATAGCACATGTATCCCCTGCCACATTCCGCATCCGAGAAGCATATCGAAGGGAGCTTGACATCATTCCTCTTCCAATGGTTGTATTCCAGGATGAATATCACCCCTACGATGAGAAGGACAGCTATGAATATCACAGGAGTGTATTTTGTCACGAAGTCCCTTGTCTCGGGGTGGTATTTTATCTTCTTGGCGATCCAGTGCTCCTCTTTTTTCACCCTGCTTCTGGATGGCTTGTGCTCCGATAAATCGAACTCCATGCTGGGATTTTATGATAAGTATTCTTAAATCTAACTACTCCTGCGTAAAACAAATTAGAAATAGGGAAAATAAAAGAAAAAAATCAAAAACAGGCCCTATTTCTTTTTCTTCTCGGTTACTGGCTCTTGAGCTGCCTTGCCCCCTCCGACAAAGAACGAGGCTACCAGCAGGACGAGCCCTACCGCGGCGAGAATCACTCCATTCATCATTACAGATGAGAATATGGTCCTCATGGCATCGAGGAGCACGTTCTGCACGAATGCGGAATTGGCTGTGCCCATTGCCCTGAATGCCTCTACCGGGATCATCTTTATGACAGTCCCTGGAGTAAAAACCGCTGTCACTACTAGGCCTGCGCCTCCGAATAGCAATGGGATTCCTATCCCTTTGCATATGCCCTTGAGATTGCCGATGCCTATTATTAGTACCATTATCGCTGCAAACACAATAGCCAACCCGAGCATGACTGTGAGGGCAAGGCTGAATTGCTTGTACATCGATTTGAAGTTTGATAGCTGCACCTTGTCCTGGGACGATATGAGCGAGTATAAATCATATTTTTCAGGTATCATCGCTTCAATAATAAGTAAGGCCGGCCCTAGCTGTGCCTGGGGATCTGAAATTATCGCAGCCATAGCGAGGCAATCTTCGTCTGTCATGTTGCTTTGACAATAAGCGACGCATGTATCTGGTCCGCCACATTTCAGCAATAGGTTGCGGAGCACTTCCTCATATGACCGATTAGCTTGTATAGCAGGAAACTTCTCTTGTATGGTTGCATTTAATGATGTTATTATCTTAGGCTTAACGTCCTCAAGAGATAATGTAAGGTCGGGCTTTGTAGCATCCGTAGTAAGGTAATTCACCACACCTTTTATTAGATGAGAGCTCTGATTCTTCATCCAAGACACTGTAATTGATTGCTTGAGTATATCTTTAATCTCATCCTGTGTGATAGGCATGGTAGACAGATCTTGCGAGCTTACGAGTGAGTCAATCAGCACTATCTGCGCCTTAGCATACACTCCGTTCCTGTCGAATACTCCTGTATAGAAATCTGCGCTGAGTAGGTTATCCTTCACGCTGGTGAGCATAAGATAGGTTGTCAAAAACGTTACAAACAGAAATGCCAGAACCACCAGAACAAAACTCTTGATTATTCCCATAAAATCCCCCCATTACTATATTAGATTTCAGAATGCTTTTGAGCATTTTGAAGTGAGAAATTATAAAAACCTATCCTATCAATACTCTGTATGGCGAAAAGGCTACCGGGGGCAGCAAGAGCAGGTCCAGGCTCCAGCCCAGATGACGATTCAGATACTGATGAGTCAGCGGAAGAGCCAGGCGCACAGCCGCCGAAGGCACCGCCAGCAGCTCCAGGAGCGGGAGCAGGCGCAGTGAAAGGCGCGAAAGGATTAGGGAACGAGTTCGACGCAGATGATGTCGAGGGGAATACTGGCGAGATGAAGGCCCCAGCGAAAGGCAGAGGCGGAGAGGTGCTGAGCGCCACAGCGTATTATGAAAAAGGTAACACTTATTACGAGCAGGGAGATTATGACAGGGCGATTGAGAACTATAATATGTCCGTCATCCTGAACCCGCAGTTCCTAGAGGCTTATTTCAACAGGGCGTTGTGCTACTACAACAAGAAGAACTATGACAAGGCCATAGAGGATTACACTCATGCTGTCGAGATAGACGCTGACAATCCCCTCATCTACAACAACAGGGGAGATGCGTACTATCGCAAGCAGGATTTCGAGAAGGCGATAGCGGATTACGACAAGGCAATATCACTGAATCCAGATTATCTTAAGGCTCATTACAACAGGGGGCTTGCATATGCGTGCCTACAGGACTATGAGTCAGCAGTGCAGAATTTCACTCGAGTCACTGAGATAGACCCCAATTTCTCAGAGGCATACAATGCGAGAGGATTGGCATACGAGTACATGGAGAACTTCGAGGAGGCCGAGAAGGATTATAACAAGGCACTAGAGCTGAACCCGGAGTTCGGGGAGGCGAAGGACCATCTGGCCTCGATAAAGAAGAAGAAGACAGAGAAAGAATCAGGAGAGGGTGTCAGCGGCATCAAGTTCCTTGAGAAGCCCAAGACCAACTTCAGTGATGTGGTCGGGATGGAAAAGGTCAAGGAGCAGATCAAAGAATACATTGTTTATCCATTGCAGGACCCTGAATTGGCAAGGAAATACGGAAAACTTGGAGGCGGTGGTGTGCTCATGTACGGCCCCCCCGGTTGCGGCAAGACATTCATAATGAAATCAGCCGCGGGCGAGTGCAGCGCCAATTTCCTGAACGTCAAGCTCAGCGATGTGCTTGACATGTATGTGGGCAATACAGAGAAAAATATCCGTAATTTGTTCGATGCTGCCAGGAAAAATTCCCCTGCTATCATGTTCATAGATGAAATCGATGGTTTGGGCGGAAGAAGAGATCAAATGAAAGAGTCGGCACAGTACATGAAGATGGCAGTCAACCAACTCCTGTATGAAATGGACGGCATCGATGCAAGGAACGAGAACTTATTGGTCGTTGCCGCGACCAACGCGCCATGGGACGTCGATCCAGCGCTCAGGAGAGCAGGAAGATTCACCAAGCTAGTCTACATAGGCGAGCCTGATTACAAGAACCGCACGCAGATGTTCCAGTACCATTCAAGGAAATTTCCCACAGCCAAGGGCATGAACTGGGGAAGGCTCGGAAGGGCCACAATGGGATACGCCGCAGCGGACATAAGGGCAATCTGCGATGAGGCAGCGTCAGTGCCATGGCTCGAGGCCCACAGGGACAAGAAGCCGCAGAGAGAAGTGAGGATGTCTGATTTCCTGATAGCCGTCAAGAAGACCCGCTCCTCATTGCCCGCATGGTATGACAGCGCCAAGAAAGAGGTCGGCCAGCAGAAGGAAGTGGAGATGGTGGACGGGAAGAAATATGAGAAGATCAAGGAGCCGAAGATGTCGTCTGGAGAGAGGCAGTGCTTCAGGGCATTGGTGGAACTGATTGAGAACAGGAACAAGTGGTACAACAAGTCTTTCCTCGTAGCCGTAAAGCTCGAGGCGCTTTACGAAGGGTGGTTCTTTATCGCATTATTGATAATAATAGGAGCAGCGCTCTGGGGAGTATACGGCCCTAGCCTGTTCACTATAGGCACGGGTTGAACAGGATATTCAGTACGCTCTTTCTTTTCCAGTGGCAAGGTCCATGCACAATTTCCCTATATTCTCGAGATTCTTGTCCATGATCTCATTCACATTCTTTGAGATGTCTGTCAACGATGCGCCTTTCTTCATCACCAATTGCGCTGCTGCGATTTTTGGCTGGTCTATAGGCTTCCCTATCTGGCTGCAAAGCCACACATAGACCTCATCTATCCCATCCACTTCCTTGTATATCTGCCTCGCGACCTTGTGCGTGAGAATATTGTATATCTTGCCAATGTGGCTGACAGGATTCTTTCCTGCAGCCGCCTCTGCGCTGACAGGCCTATTAAGGGGGATTATTCCATTCACACGATTCCCTCTTCCCACTTGCCCGCAGTCGGCATCCTCTGCCGAAGTCCCTGTCACCGAGAGATAGCAGCCGTTTATTCCCCTTCCCTTGATATCGAGGGTGTTGAAGAATATCAGGGGCTTGAGGTCCGTCTTCTCTTCCGCAAAGTGCTTCATCTCATCGAGAAGCTCCCCTTTTTTCTTAAAATAATCAGCCTCATCCTTGACGAACCTCTCGACTAGAGGCCCTGCGACAGTTAGCTGGATGCCATTACCTTGCCTGACGCCCATGACCTTGATGTCCTCTCCAATCTCAGGATATTCTTTCTTGAACTGTTTCGAATTCAAGTGCCTCTCCAGCTCCAGCACCAATGTCTCTGTCTGAGTGAACGGGGCGTATCCTACGCATGCTGATGTGTCATTAGCCCCGAGTAACTCGAACTTGCCCTTGCCTTTCCTTCTGAAAATATCAGTCAATTCAGCCGAGCCTTGCTTGAGCTCTGATTGGAATCTCATGTGCTCAGGCTCAACAAACCTGAGATTATTCTTCAGCCATGATTTCGATGCGTTTATTGCGATCCCCTCCACATCGACATGCTCCCCATTGACTTCGAATGTGGCCCTGTCGCCTATGACTAACAGCATGGGCTCTGTAACCTTCCCTCCTTGGAATTTATGCTCTGCTTGCCCTGCCACGAGGAGGCATTTGTCTATATTGTGATGCATCACGGCGCCGAATCTCTTTATGTATTCCTTGCTGAGCTCGATTGATATGCTATCCATCATGGAGTCGCACATGGTGTCAGGATGGCCGATGCCTTTCCTCTCCACAATTTCGACCCCCTGCTTCTCGATGGGGGTGCATGACAGGCTCCCGACAGTGATATTCCTTGTTTTTCCCATGGGTGTCTCTTGTATAGTCGGTTTTTTAACTTTGCGCCCCGGCAGCCTCAGCAGAATGTTTTAATACTTCAAAATGCATATACTTACATGAAGCATACGCCAGTCGATTTCACGCATCCAAAGAACCAGCGAAGGGTTGTCCATCCTAGGAAATACAGGCTGGAGCTCGCTCTGGAGAGGATAATGAAGAACAATCCGGAAGAAGTCAGCAGGATGCTTATAGACCACAAGCTGAAGATGCACATGGGCGCGGTGGTGGGGATAGAGCACGCGCTGCCCTACATGGATGCTGTAAAGAAAGAACTGAGAGATAACCTAAAAGCATCGCTGATATTCGGCGGAGTGGCCAGGGGGCTCAAAAACGAGCATCTCCCGAGGGACATAGATGTGATGTTCATAGTGAAGGACGGCTCTAAGATAAGCACTAAATCCCCACATGACAGGATCGAGACATTGGAGTATGAGGAGCACCAGCTCAATCCTGATACCATGGCGAAAAATAACACAGAAGCTTCTTTCCAGAGGCTTGTGCTCTCATTGCCTATCCTTGTGGTGCATGGAAAACCATATGTCCAGCAATTGAGGGACCATGCGAGGAAGTTTCTGAGAGTCGCTGATTTCAGTATCTGCATACAGAACAAGGCAGTACAGCTCGGAGCGGAATTGGAGAAAAAGGGAGAGAAAATCCCTTCCTTCCCAGAATTATGCTACATGGTTGCGGAGGACATGGATATCTGCGAAGAGATACTCCAGGTTCTGAGATTTCCAGACAAATACTAATCTTGTTCTTCAGAACCAATCGCCCAGCCTGCCTTGGCCAGTATTCTCAGGCTTCTTCTCGATCTTGTCGATCGCTTTCTCAACTCTTTCTATCGAGAACTCGTGCCTTCCACACAATAAATCGATTATCTTGTCCCTCTGCGGCTCATTGAATGTTATATCCGCTTCCTTGACCTTGGGCTCCATGTAGAATCTCTCTATCTCTTCGAGCTCGCCGTAGTAGTCTTGCCCTGCCTTCGCAAGCTCGAAGCATTCCTTGATCGATGATGCCTTCTTCGCTATATCAAGTCCTTTCTTCGGGCCTATGCCCTTGATGCCCGAATTGTAATCATTCCCTACCATCATCGCGACCCATATCAATTGCCTCCGCTCCAGGCCCAGGGCCTGCAATGTCTTCTTCAGGTCTATCATCTCTGGCTCTATGTTGATATAGATGCCTTTGCTCGGGAGCTTCCTCTTCCCGCTCAAGGTCAGGTTCCTTATCAGCCTAGGCGCTCCGAACAATACGGCATCGTAGTCCTGCGATGCGGCTGCCCACACCTGCCCTTCCTTGCACATCCATGCCGCTTGCGCCTCTCCCTCGCTCGGAGCCTGCACCACAGGTACGCCCATATATTCAAGCAGTTGCTTCGAGCCCTCCAGTATATCCGGAGTTATCCTTGATGTGGCCTGGGCCCATCTCTTCACATCCTCTATCCCCTTCTCCTTGGCTTCCACCATCTTCACGCGCGCCTGTTCCTTCGCGACTGCCCTTGCTTCGATCGTCCTGAGCTTGAATGGCGGAGGAGGGCCGTCGAATACGAATATAGGCTTTATCCCCATCTCCAGGACATTCGCCACCCTGTACAATAGCCCTGCCAAGTGGCTCGTCACCCTGCCCTTGGAATCCATGAGCAGCGTGCCGTCCGGCTGGCGTATTATAGAGAGGAATTGGTAAATGGTGTTGTAGGCGTCCACTGCGATCTTCCTGCCTTCCATGTCCTTGAACTCGATTGTCTCCTTGTCAAGTATGGAACCTATGTCAGAACCCATGCCTCGTTGTCGAATCGTGACTTTTTAAATTTATTTCATCCCTATCTTATCATGATAGATCCCCATGTGCATTGCAGGGATGGCAAGCAATCATACAAGGAGACCATCAGCCATGTCTTGGAGCTTGCTGAGAATCAGGGTGTGGAGAAGATTTTCGACATGCCCAACACTGATCCTCCGATACTTACACGCGCTGATGTGAATGAGAGATTGAAGCTTGTTCCAAAGAACAAATGGGAGAATTACTGCCTGTATGTCGGAGCCTCTGCAGATGAGAAGCAATTAGAGGAAGCAGTCATATCATGCGATGTCTATGCTGAAGTGATCGGGATCAAGATGTTTGCCGGCCAATCGGTAGGGGATTTAGCCATCACGAGCGAAACCGGTCAGAGAAGAGTTTACAAGAAGCTGGCCGAGGTAGGATACAAAGGAGTCATAGCTGTCCACTGCGAAAAGGAAGAATTCATCAACAAGGATGCATGGGAGCCCCATAAACCAATCACTCATTCACAGGCAAGGCCTAAGATGGCTGAGATAGAATCCGTGAGGGACCAAATAAGCTTCGCGAAAGAGGCAGGGTTCCAAGGCACACTGCACATCTGCCATATTTCCTGCCCTGATTCAGTTAAGCTGGTCGATGAGGCAAGGAAAGATATGAAGATAACCTGCGGAGCCACTCCACACCACATACTCTGGGACATGGAGATGCAGAGAAGGCCTGATGGCTTATTGTACAAGATGAATCCCCCATTGAGGGATTGGGATGATGTGTCAAGTATGAGGCAGATGCTAAGGGATGGAAAAATAGATTGGATAGAGACAGACCATGCTCCGCATGCTGTTGGCGAGAAATTATTCTTACCATACTTGTCAGGATATCCGTCACTCTACCTCTACAAATCATTCATCAACGAGTTCCTGCCAACGATAGGCATCGACAACAAGCAGATCGAGGGCCTGACAAATGGCAACATCCTCAAGGCATTCGGCGACAAGCTGCAATGAGCAAGCAAAGCTCAACTTTCAAACAGCTTGGACAATTTCCAGAAAGATTCGAAATATCTCCTAAAAGAATCGGCGATTTCCCTATTGATTATTTCAATCGCCATCCCCTTTTCGCTTTGCAGTCCGATGACAGTTACATCTTTGTAACCCATAATCCAAGCAGGCGTTTCTATCGGAATTGGCATGTATCTTGCATCGCAGCCTTTGAAGCAATTCCTATCCTTCAATATTTTAGGATCTGTCCCACGGTTAAACAGCAGCCTGCACTTAATTCCTGCCTTTACTCTTCTTTTATGATCTCTTTGCCAATACAAGTGATATTTTTCCTCTTGGAGGGGATGAATCCCCAAATAGAAATATTCTTCTCCCCTTTTCAATTTTAAATAAGTATGCTCATGAACTGTTTGAATCCCTTTAAATCCTTCAAAAATTTGTGCCTCCTTTATTTTTTTAGCCACCTTCTGCTGCATTTCTAATTTAGGCACCAAATCATCAATTTCTCTCCTTTGTTTCCTGAATTCTTGCTCTTTTTCATCTAAATAATCTCTTATCTTCGAAGGTTCAGCGGCTTGGTAGTATTTTGTTTTTTGTTTTATCGTATATGAAACAAGGCCCTTTTGGATTAGCCTTTCTAGAATATGGTATATCTTTGATCTAGAAACCCCGGATTCGTCTGTTAGCGGCCCCGAGGTGGTGGATCCCAACCCGAGCAAAGCCAGGTATACTTTGATTTCACCGCCCGTAAGACCTATCTGTCTTAGAACCGTTGTGTCCATAATTAGTTTTTAGTCTGTATGGTATATAAGGTTTTCTATTGTATGCCCCCTAAGGGGAAGCTCCTGTTTATATCCTTGGCCAGCGGTATTAATATCAGGGGCGACCAAATGGAAAAACCAAAAGAGAGGAATAAGATAAAATTTTCCGTAGCATGCAATTGGGATAGCCATTTACTAGAAGGCTTACAAAAGAAAAATTGCGTTTATGAGCTATATGGCAAAATAAGCGGAGTGGTGGGCGGAGGCAGGGCTTTTTGTGAAGTACCTGACAAATCAAAAAATTATGCAAAAGATTATATCCAATCAGCCAAAAAATCAGGCCTATCTTTTAATTATCTGCTAAATGCAACCATACTCGAAGGCCAAGAATTTGAAAGTGAGGGTAAAAAGAAAATACTGGGGGAAGTGGAATGGATAGCGAAAAGCGGTGCAGAAACCGTTACAGTGGCCATTCCATTCTTGGCTAAATTAATCAAAGCGTATTTTCCTGAATTGCAGGTTGAGGCCTCTGTCTTTGCGCATATTTCAAACCTTAAAAAACTTAAAAAATGGCAAGAGGAATGCAATATAGACGGTGTTTGTTTAGATAGGGGTTTGACAAGAAAATTTGAGATTTTGGAAGAAATTAGAAAAAATACTAACTTACGCCTGAAGATTCTAGCTAATGATCCGTGCATCTCAGAGTGTCCGAATGAGCTTTATCATGACGATTTGATGTCGATTTATTCCCTACCGGACAAATCAAAGGATTATGTCCATTATTGTTCATTTAACTGTTTGAATCAATTCGTCAATAAGCCTGACGAGATCGTCAGAAGCACATTTATTCGTCCAGAGGATGTCAGCACTTATGAGGGTTTGGGCATCGATATTCTAAAGATAGTTGACAGAAATAAACCAACAGAATGGATACTAAATGCTGTTGACGCTTATGAAAAAAGAAAATATGAGGGAAATCTTGCTGATATCCTTTCACTTTTCAGCGCTTATGGCCTCAAGGATAGCGTTGGAAAAATAGGAGAAGCCGACATAAAAACAAAGGAGCAACTAAATAGTATTTGGAGAAAAATGGGTTCTATTCTTGGCCTATACATCAATAACCGAGAATTAAACGGCTTTTTGGAATATTTCAAAACTCATGATTGTGATAAGGCGGATTGCAATGTTACATGTAATTATTGCGAACTCCAAGCGAAAAAAGCGATAAAATTCGATGCTCAAGGTTTAGCACAATACAATCTAAATTTAATCCAAAAATGGTTTATAGAGAGAAGTAAGTGAACTGATGGAAACACAGGTGAAGACGCCAAAGCGTTCCTGAGATAAAAACCCGACTGAAGAATAGTGATATCACTACTTCTTATTTTTCTTGACTTCAATCATGTCGCCGAAGGTCGTTCCAGCGCCTTTGCCTTGACCCGATGATTTTGAAGACGATGACTCCTCCACGAGCTCGTATAGCTTTATCCCCAGTGCCTTCTGCAGCTTCAATGCCATCTTGTCTGTTGGCGGAGACTCACTAGCTTCCACTTTCCTCAGGGAGGATTCCTTCTCGCCGATCAGCGCTGCGAGCTCTGTCCTTGTCTTCCCACTCTTTTCCCTGGCTGATTTTATCCTGTCAGCGTAATCCTCTACAATCTCTTCCTCTATTCTCATTTCCTGCGGCAATGGCCCCTTCCCCTTCACTTCCTGTTTCTCTATCTCGACTACCTTGCCGAATTTGGAGCATTTCTCACAGACCCTCATCTTGACCCCATCGACTAGGGCGAAAATCCTCGCATTCCCCTTTCCGCAGACCTCACAATCCTTGCCTTCATCCATAATATCCCCTACTGCAATTACAATCGAAATGTTCCTCCTGAATCGAATATTAAGAATAGTAATATAAAAGGTTCCCTGAGATAATTGATTGCATCTGATTGCATCTTTTGATGGCACTGCCAGATATACGACTATCAGCCGTTACCATCTGAGTTAAGTGATGAACATGGACAAGAACAAGAAAAAGAAACAGGCAAAACAAGCATTCCCAGTGGTGTCAAAGCCCAAATATCCCAAGCCGATAGCGGGCGAGAGGATAAGGCAGGTTCTTGCAGCCGCATCAAGTATAATCGCCATACTCCTTATAGCCTTCTTCATGTCATTGGACATCAGCGGTATACTCAAATTCATAATCTCTGTGATTGTGCTGGGGGCGAATGGCAGGCTCCTGATATACTTGCTGAACCTGGAAGGGGATATGGGCCTGATACTTGTCAGGCTCGGCGGCGGGAAGGAGAAGATAGAGGATCTCGGCCACAGATATGGGAAGTATTGGAATGACCTCTCAGACATAGGTCTTGTGATGGGATTCGGCCTGTCCTCCAGATTCGCGTTCAAGCACATAAGCAGGAAGACCTTCACGATAGGGGTCTTGGTGTTCCTCGCATTGGTTTTCCTCCTTTTGCCGAATTCAGCTACGATAACATTCTCACTCATACAGATACCGCTTGAGAGCGTGCAGGCCGCATCCGGTATGGCCTGGCTAGCATTTGTCACGCTCGGAGTCGTGCTCTTGTTCGGGGTGGTTGGATTCGCGATGCTCGGCATACTCGCGAACGCACTGTCGATCCTTGCATCCATAGTGTCTTACTTGATGGGCAATGCGACAGCGCTCGCGACATCCGCTCCGGGAGTCTATCCTGTCCTGCCTTATTTCACAATCCCCTTGTTCGAGGGCCTCATAGCCCTCTTGGTGCTGATGGTGGTCCATGAGGGGTCGCACGGCATCGCGGCCGTAGTGTCGAAGATAAGGGTCAAGTCCACGGGACTGATAACATTCGGATTCATACCTGTCGGAGCTTTCGTTGACATAGACGAGAAGCAATTGGACGAGAGGAAGGATGTCGAGAATGCCAGAGTATCAGTGGCAGGATCCGCGGCCAACATGATTGTGGCGCTGATGTTCTTCATTCCAACAGCTTTTCTGCTCATGTCCCTCCCTGCTTTCCAGCAGCCGTTGCTGAAGGTGACGAATGTAATAAAGAACATCGATGCTATCGGAGCGCCTATTGAGATAGGCACCCTTATCTATGCTGTCAACGGCGTTCCTGTCAATTCCTCAAGGCAGTATGTTGACATGCTTGAGAATATGACAGCGAATTCCACAATAATCCTTGCGACAGACAAGGGCGAGAGCATGACAAAACTAATAGCTGACGGGATGCCTGGATTTGTAGTGGCACAGCCACTCAAGCCAGATTTCGAGTTCATCAGGCCCATATTCACGACGCTGGGCCTGATAACCATCCTGAACCTGCTGATAGGTATAATCAATCTCCTGCCTTTGCCTTCATTCGATGGCCACAGGCTATTCAAGATAATATTCAAGGACCAGAGGATTGTGAATGCGTTCATGATAATAATACTTGCCGCGTTCCTCATGAACATAGTGCCATGGATATGGCAGTGAAGATATAGCGGTGAGGATATGGCGATAAGCAGCCCCATGTCCTCATACGTGCGTGCTCATTCTCTTCCTTATAGTCTCGATGAATGCGTCCAGTATCCTTTTATCATACTGCTTCACTTCCTTTTCAGAACGCATAAACTCAAGCGCTTCCTTTTTCGTCCTGTTTTCCGATGGGGGCCTGTAAGGCCGCGGATTTGACAACGCATCAAATACATCAGCCACAACCATTATCTTCGAACACAGATACATCTCATTTCCCATAACCACATGGTAGCCGCTGCCATCGCTCCTTTCATGATGGTATAAGATGAGGTTTGCAATATCCTCCACCTTCCTATCATCAAGTATTCCACGGAGAAGCCTTTTTGCAAATTTGGAGCTATCGACGACATGGCCTTCGATCTTCTCCCAATCTTTGTCTTCCATCATATCCTTGGGCACGGCCCACAGCTCTTTAGGTATCATCTGCTTGCCTATATCATGCAGGAGCGAGGAGAACAGCAGATTTTCCAGATTTATCTCTTCCAGATCGCTGTTGATCTTTTTCTCCTCCAGTTTCTGTCCCTTCCTTTTTGCCGTTTCTTCTTCATGCTCTTTTGCAAGCTTCAGCTCCAGCATTATCTCTCTCGCGATTCTGAGCGAAAGTTCTGTTACAGATATGCTATGCCTGGAAAAGTCCTTGTCTACCCATTCCCTTTCCTCAAGCTCCTTCAGGTAAGAGAATATAGATGAGACCAGGCCGCGGAATGTCCAATCTGGGGAGATTATTGCGAGTCTAGGATTCGGATTAGATTCCAATGATTTCAATTCAGGAATTGCCATTAATTCCTCAAGCTTTGGGACCAGCTCGGGCGGCGACACAACATTTTTCTTAAGCTGCAGGCAGCATCTCTGGATCTGCTGTTTGCTGCCCTGTTTTTCTTGCTTCTCCATACCTATTTTTGTGTTACCTTATATATAAAGATTAAGGGGCTCAAGAAAATGTAGGAATAGGATGCCCAATCGTTATTCAGTACTGCACTCCCCAGTCCCTGTCTGTCTTGGATCCGAGGAATGCCGGCCCTTCCTTAAGGCCAGTGAATATTGCAATGGCCTCGATCCTGTCCTTCGATTTCTGGTCCATCCTGGCTCCCCAGATGACATTGGCATTGGGGTCGCACTGCTCTGTGATCATCTCACCCGCGCTGTTCGCGTCCCCGAGAGTCATCTCAGGTCCTCCTGTCAGGTGCATCAGCACGCCCTTCGCGCCCGCAACATCTACATCAAGCAGCTTGTGATCCAGGGTGCTCCTCACCACTTCCTCCACTTTTCCTATTCCCTTGCCTTCTCCTACTGCGATCATGCTTATCCCACCGCCCCTCATTATGGCATTGAGGTCTGCGAAATCCAGGTTGATGAGGCTGGGCTGCAGTAATGTATCAGAGATTCCTCTGATGGCCCTTGCTGTTATCTCATCAGCCAGCATGAAAGCCTGCTCTATCGGGAGGTTGGGGAAATATTCCAACAGCCTGTTGTTGTCGATTATGACCAATGTGTCACACAACTTGCTCATCTTCTCGATTCCAGTCACTGCCTTGTGCAGCCTGACTCTTTCTATCCTAAATGGATAAGTGACAATACCAACTATGAGCGCCCCTTCTTCCTTAGCTATCTGCGCGACTATTGGAGATGCTCCAGTGCCTGTGCCTCCCCCCATGCCTGCGCAAAGGAAGACAATATCTGCTCCCTCTAGGTTTTCCTTTATCTTTTCCCTGCTGAGCTCTGCAGCTTTCTCGGCAATCTCTGGCTCCCCGCCAGCTCCCAGTCCTCTAGTCAATCTTTCGCCGATTAGTATCCTCTTGCTCTGCTGGGGCACTGTCTCAAGATGTATCCTATCGGTATTCAGTGCCATCAATTGGGGGCCCTTTATCCCCATCGAAACTAATCTCTTTATGGTGTTGCATCCGCCGCCGCCCACTCCAGCCACGACAATCTTCAGGGATGCATTTGACAATAAGTCATCTGATTTCATAACATCGCCTCTCCAATCCTATCTTCGCACAAACATTTTTTAAATGCTGTTTTATCGTCGGCTGTCGATGGGCGAGTGCGCGGGGAGCAACATTGATACCCACCACGCTGAACCCGCCATCCAACCTTCTTTATCAGCTCATCTCTTCGCTGATAAGAAGCTTGACTAAGAATTGGGTTTGATTAAAACTAAACGCGTCTACTCTGGTTGTCCGTGTTGCACTCCATACATAAATGAGTCTAAATTATGTGGGTACTCTTTAGCGAGTTCTTTAAGATAAGACGCAGTTTTTACTGCTTCAGCTGGATCCTTACATTTTGAAATACGGTTAGCTGCAGCGGTTATTCCCGCCTCACGAAGATCAGAATTAGCAACTGTCTCGAGGCATTCCGCAATTTTTCCTGCTTCTCCAATTTCATATTTAGAAAGGCACTTAGCTGCATTTGACACTGCCTCCGTGCTCCTTGTATGCTGAGCGATTACTTCAAGGGATCTTTTAATCTCCGTACCTGCTAGACCCTTCCAAAGTGCTTGCAATGCGAGAGCAGTGGTTTCAAGTTGCAGTGTTGAAGGAACAAGATCATATTCTTCAAAGAAGCTTGTTGCCATTTTTATGAATCTTTCTTTTGTTAGCTCTCCCTCTATTATTATCTCTTTTTTTTCTTCCTTAGAAAGCCTTTTTTTTACTTCTTTTACAATATCTTCTTTGATGCCTAGTTTTTTGAAGGCCTTTTCAAAACCCTGAGTTTCAATAAGTTTTGTAAGAGTTTTTCCTATCTTTTTGTCCATTTCGGTTATCGTTTTTTTATCTGCCATAACCATCACCTCAAACTTTTATGATCTTAGTAAATTCACCATTTGGAAATTTTCCCTGTTTCATTTCATACAGTCCCCTAGCAATTGGGGGCAAATCAGCCACTTCAATTCCTTTCGGAAGATCTGGCAAAGGTTTTACCTTTTCTGCACCAAAACATTCTAAAGTTTGCTGAGTTATTTTATGTATCATTTCTTCCTTTGAAACAGTCTGTGGACCTGCCATTAATACCACCAAATATAACATAACTTCTGGGTATAAAAAACTAGTGTTTTTGATTTTCGCCAATTATGATCCTTGCTGTTCGCGTACCTCATATTTAGTATTTCATCCCTTGTTTTCCTCCTTTTCTCCTTCATCGTGTCCTTATTCTCGCAGCGCACTGCTTCGGCATGCGCGAGCGTATGGCAACGACGCTGACAACTGTGATTAATGTTGCGGCATCAGGCCCTTCCCTTGAATGCGTGGTTCTTCGAAAGCAGAGTGTGGAACAAGACACCCACAATCACTGCAACCGCTGAGAGGAGCAGGAAGGAGAGGGGCAGCGAAGAATCCGCAAGCGCACCGAACACGGGCCCCAATGCAACGAAGCTGAGGCTGGTCAGGAGGGTGTTGATTGAGTATATGGTCGCCCTCCTGGAGCTTGATATCGATTTGTGCACCAGGGCCTGGAAGGTCGGCGACAGCAGCCCCATGATCATGGGGGCTAGCAATGCAACGCAGACCGACAGGACAGGATCGTAGACAAACGATTTGAGCAGGGATGAGATCCCCAATGCAATCCCGCCATAGAGCACCACCTTCTCCGCGGTCCACCCTGTGGTCAGCCTGCACAGGAACTTTGACGCCAATGCTCCCGCAAGGTATATCAGCGCGAACGCTATTCCGAAAAGTATTATGGGTATTCCCGCGGCAGCGAAGTAGGGCTGCGAGAGCCAGAAATTCACTGTCCCGATGCCTCCGAAGAGCGCCGAGGCAAGTATCACGAGCATCACGCTATTCTTCATCATCTCGGCGACAGCGCCCTTGATCTGCGTCACATATCTCATCACACCGAGTTTCTTTCTCTCATACACTATCGGCTCTACGAACAGCAGCGCGCTGAACAATGCCCCGACTCCCGCAAGTGCGGTCAGGAAGAATGTCAGCCTGTAATCCATGCCGGCCAGAAATCCTCCCGCTGCCGACCCCAGGACCACGAACAGGAGCATGTAGAAGTATGCATTCGCGAACACCTGCTTCGCTTCCTTTTCCTTCCTCATGGCCTTGAGGGTGTCGTAGATGAACGCGCTCTCCACCCCGAAGAACAGGGCATTCCCTATTCCCCATAAGACCTCCGCTGCAGCGAAGCTTACGAAATCAGTGCCTATCCCGAACAGCACTATGGCCATGACAGATGCGACCACCCCCAGCTCTATCACCGGCTTCCTCCCTATCAGGTCTGCCAGCGCGCCCGATGGTATCAGGCATATCGCCATCACAAGCGAGTATATGGACTCCAATATCATGACATTGGCGAGCGTTATTGAGTTTGCCTGGAGGAAGACCACAAATATGGGGGTGAAGAAGCCGAGCGACATCAGCGCCCAGAGGGCATAGTACTTTGGTATATTATCCTTGAGACTGGAGTCGTGGTTGAATCTTACCATAATCAGGCTTCGGTGAAATGATTTTTATTCCTATACTTGCAGATACTGGCATGGTCCGCCTGTTCATAGCTGTCGAGATTTCGGATGATGCAAGGGAGAGGATCGCAGAAATCCAGAAAGATCTCCCTTCCGACAGCATAAAGGTTGTTGATCCCAGGCTGATTCATATAACACTCAAATTCTTGGGCGAGACGGATGAAAGCAAAGTCCAGAAGATTAAGAAAGAACTTGCATCAATCAAATTCTCACACATCAAGCTGAAGTGCAAAGGCGTTGGTGTCTTTCCCTCAGAGAAATTCATAAGGGTGGTATGGTGCGGGCTGGAAGAGGATGAAGGATTCATTCAGCTGAAGGAAGTGGCGGACGAAGTCGAAAAGAAAATGATGGCAATGGGATTCGAGAAGAATGATTATCCTTTCTCGCCTCATCTGACGATTGGCAGGCCTAGAGGAAAGGTCGACCTCGCCGAGTTCCTCAAGAAGCACAAGGCTGACGAATTCGGAGACTTCACAGTGGCTGAGATAAAATTGAAGAAAAGCACTCTTACTCCTAAGGGCCCGATTTACGAGGATATCTGAGCTGTTTGCATTCTGGCATTGATAAGATCACACCATGCTTTGGTGTTTTTCGCCTCTCTGGCTCTCATTATTCCCTCGAGGATCTCCTCTTTGCTCGCATCGAATACTCTTTCCAATGCCTCCTGCTTGCCATTGTTGATTCCATGCTCGAATAATTTCAGAGCCGATTCTGTCAATGGGTTCTTCCTGTGCAGGAGCCTGCGCTCCACATCGAAAACCTTCTGCCAACTCATGCCTCTCTCTACTCTAGTCTTGACTGTTGCCATCTAATCCACCTCTATTTATGCCCGTTTAATTCGCATATTGGGGTCGCAATCCAATATGCTCTCCATTGTCGGAAATTGCACAGGCAGGTATTTAAAGCTAACGCTGGGCCGACGTTAAAAAGGAAAAATAGGAACCGTTTACGTTTTTTCGGTTTCCTTCGAGTCGCCATTCATCAATGCAGGCAGGCTCTTGGCCTTCCCATCCAGCGAAGCGAGTATGTGCTGCTGCACATAATCCGTCGGGTGGTCCAGCGCATGCACGTAAGCCATCCCTGTGTTGTCATTAGTCTCCTCGATAACTTCACGTATTGCCTTCCTGGCCGAGTCTGTTGCAGGGCTGTGCGCGTACAGCCTGACGAGCTTCAGCATTATGGTCTTGTTCATATGCTCCACAAGCAGGTCCTTCGCAGATTCCTTGACCCTTTCATCCTGGTCCTTGAGCGCGTCTATTATGATCTGCTGGAACACCTTCATACTTGTCTTGCTGCCCGTGTAGAGAGCTATCTCCCTCACACCCGGCTCGGGGTCGCCTATGGCCAATGCGATTATCCTCGCTGCCTTCTCGCCTCCGAGCTTTCCTATGGCTTCGATTGAGGATTCCTTTACTTCCCTGTCATGATCGTATAATCCTCTCTTGAGCAGGAGCAGCACCATGTCCTTGTCTTCTCCCTTGTAATTGCCCAATGCATACATGGATGCGATCCTCACGTCTGAATTCGGGTCCTTCACCGAGCTTTTCAGCACTGAGACCGCAGTATCATCGCATTTCCTTCCAAGATAATGCGCCACTTCCATCCTGACTATAGGATTAGTGTCTTTCATCATCTCAAGCACTGCGCTTGTTGCGCACGGGTCCTTCACCAACTTCAGCTTCGCCACTGCGTGCTGCCTGACTATAGGGTCGGGGTCAGTGAGTTTCTTGACCCACTTGTATGCATTGATGCCTATCGATAGGCCCCTTGTAATCAAGTTCGCTGATTTCCTCTCGTTATCTTTCGTTTCCATGTACATCCCTCACATCTGCCGAATTTAAAATCATGCCCTAAAAACAAATCTGTATTTCCCATATACGCGTTTCTTATTTATATACTTTTCTGTTGGCTGCCGCAGAAATGCCATGCGAAAAGTCGCAGACTAGTTTTGGGTTAAAATAACATTTATATAGGAGAAAATCCATATAGAAAGCATAAAGAGATTACTATATGACAAGTGATCCGATGGTGGGAGTAAAGGAAAGAGGGAATCATAAGATGCAGTCTACTTTCAGTGCCAGCCTTGGCAAGAATCGCTTAAGGAAATTTGTCTTCGGTGGGGTGCTCGTAGCTGCTCTGACAGCCACGGGGTTCGCACAGGCCCCAAGCACACCGACAGCAAGACCTGCGATCACATCTATCTCATCAGCGAACACGAAGGATATCAGCAATCTCAAGAAGGAGAAGCAGCAACAGATAGAATACTTCCTAGTGAACGAGGGGCTGAAGAAAGTGAACATCCTCTTCCTCACGACAGCCGAAGACATAGGGCGCTGGAAGGAGGCGCTCGATAAATATTTCTCAGAGAAATCTTCGCATACGATAAACATCACAGTGAGCTCTCCAAAAGGGGGAACGGAGGGGCTGAACGACGAGAAGCTTCTTTACTACAATGTGACGATGGAGAAGGTCGCCAAGCAAGCGGCTGAGAGTGCTGCAATACCGAGCCCCGCTCCTGCGACATCGAATCCAGTTACAGTGTCAATTCCTCCAGCTCCAGTACCTGCGCAACCGCAGGTGAAACCGGAAGCAAAGGCAGAGACGAAGCCAGAAATAAAACCAGAAACAAAACCGGAGATTAAACCTGAGACGAAACCGATAGCGAAACCCGAGGCAAAAACAGAAGTAAAACCAGAGGCAAAACCAGTGGAGAAAAAGCCAGAGGAAAAAGTAAAGACAGAGCCGATCAAGACAGAAGCTATAATTAAGGAAGCGAAAGTCTCATCTGAGTCAGCCAAGCCTGCCGAGAAGAAGGAGACCGCTGTCGCCGTGGAGAAAGCCAAGGCAGGGCTGGAAATCAAAGATCCGGAAGCTATGGAAATGATCAAAGAGATGGAATCAAAAGAAGAGGATAAAAACAATTCAAAATCACTCACGCCTATCCCCAATGGGATGCAAAGAATGTATGTCGGACAGAGCATCATAGAAAAGGAATGCGCGATAGATCTGAAGACATTGAGCATCCCGCACGGGAATGTGCCGGCCAAGGCGTCGCTGAAAATATTAGATGGAATTTCAGAGCAGGAAGCTAACATCGAGATTGCAGGAAACGAGACAAAAGAAATCAGAGTAGGATCCAATACTATCACTGTAACCTCATCCAACGTCGTTGTCGGGCTCACTCCCTTGGATTCATATATCGACTTCAAAGTCAAAGTAGAAGAAGTGAAAGTCGAGGAGAATAAAGCCCCAGTTCCATACGAGCTGT
>Ga0315289_10001855_pt1 | contig 32845 bp, 25 predicted proteins | sample YL17G11_40_MG_FD_203452 | JGI IMG/M metagenome (GOLD analysis project Ga0315289, IMG submission 203452) | Sediment microbial communities from Yellowstone Lake, YNP, Wyoming, USA - YL17G11_40 | ecosystem: Environmental > Aquatic > Freshwater > Lake > Sediment | place: USA: Wyoming | collected... | reverse complement strand
ACCGAACGTAGGGTGGTCGGGGCTCGTCACGTACTCGGAGTAGACGTAGGGCTCCATCCGGTAGATGTCGGGATCGCTTGCCTGGTTCACCGGCACGGTCTTCCGGTAGTACTCGTAGGCGCGGTCGCCGTTGCCGAGCAGGCATTCGGCGAGGATGGCCCACGCGGCCACGTGGTTGAATATCGCGCCATTCTCCTTCTTCCCGGGCACGCAGCGGGTCGCCAGGCCTATGCCCGGGTCAACCTTCGTGTACGCAGGAGCCAGGATCTTCGGGCCCCGCGGGGTATTCAGCATGTGGTAGGCGGAGTTCATCGCGGCGCGGGCGCGGTCCTCAGGCGCGATGCCGCTTATCACCGACCAGGACTGCGCGTTCATAAATATCTGTCCTTCGTGGTTCGTGTGTGAGCCGATGACGTGACCATCGTCCCGCGTTCCACGGATGTACCATTCGCCGTCCCAGCAGAGCGCGTTCAGAGCGTCTGCGATCTTCACGTGCTCCGAGCGGTAGTAATCGGCTTTCTGAGTCACGTTCAGGCGTCTCAAAAGGTCCGCGGCCTCTCGCAGAATGTAGCACAGGAACTCCCCGACCCAGACGCTTTCGCCGATTCCCTCCCTGCCGACATAGTCCAGCGTGTCGTTCCAGTCGCCCGGCCCGAACTTCGGCAGGTGCCTGGGGCTCAGGTTGCTCAGCGGGTAGTCTATCGCTCGGGTGATGTGCTCCAGCACCGTACCCTTGCCCTCGTCCTGATAGGGGACGACTTTCCTGAGGAACCCGAAATCGCCGGTCTCCTTCAGATACGCCATCACGGCCAGGGGAAGCCACAGAGGCGTGTCGGAATGCCCGGTCTTCTCGCCCTGTCCGGTCAGCCGGAAGTAGTTGTGCAGCGTGCTTCCGTCCGCGAACTGATGCGATAAGACCTCGCATATTCTGTCGGCGACGACCTGAGACTCCGCCATCAGCGGGCCCATCAAGTCCTGGCATTGGTCGCGGATTCCCGTTCCGAAAAGCAGGCCGCCGTGGTAGTAACCTGCCGTTCGGTGCATGTGGAAAGTCACCCATGCTTGGCGCTTCGCCCATGTGTTCAGCATCAGGTCCATGTTCGGGTCCGGAGTCTGGACCTGCGCGACCGAGAGGTAGGCGTCCCAATACCTCCTGACGTTTTCAAGCGCCGCGTCAACGTTCGCCAGGTCGCGGTATTTGTCCGCCAGCGGAGGCGCGAGCTGCGCGTAGCGTTCCCTGTCCACGATGCCCAGCAGGATGGCGAACTCCACGGTTCCGCCGGGGCCGATTTGAATCTGGTTCTGAAGGGCAGCGCACGTATCGCCGGCGGTGATCTCGCTGTTCCGACACTTGCCTTCTTCAACGGCTATGGGATTGGATTCGGAGCGCCACGAGCCGATGAAGGCATCCTTCTTGCCGTCGAATCCCAGCACCGGCAGTGATGAGGCGAAGAACACGTACTTGTTCCACGCCTGGTTCGGCTGCTTCACGGTCGCGCCGCTGTAGGTGACCCAGTAATTCTTCGTTGCATATATAAGCTCGTGCTCCCGGTGGAATTTGACCACGTTGAAATGCTGGTCGTTCGGCTGGTTGATGAGGTCAACGAGCGCATGGCCCAGGCAGAGCTCCACGTACGAGAACACATCCAGCCTCCGGGGACTATTCGACCGGTTTTGGAGAGTAACGCGCCATATCTCCAGGTCGTCTTCCTGCGGCACGAAGTAAAGAATCCTGCTTCGGATTCCCCGGTGCTCGGTCTCGATCTGCGTGTAGCCCATGCCGTGCCGGCACTCGTAGAAGTCAAGCCTCTCCGCGACAGGCTGCCAGGTCAGGGACCAGTACGCGCCGCCCTCATCCCGGAGGTAGACATATCTCCCCGGCCGATCCCACGGAAGGCAGTTGTACCGGTGGCGTGTGATGCGTGAGTCCTTAGGGCATATATAGAAGCTGTACCCACCTCCGGCGTTCGTCACCAGTCCCGTGTACCGGGCGTTCGATATGTAGTTCACCCACGGCGCGGGCGTATCCGGCCGCGTGATGATGAACTCCCTGCCGTCTTCCGAAAAATGGCCATACTTCTCCAGACCCATGACGTCCTCCTGCCTCGTCCATTGGAGCTGAGCCTACTCCAAAAGCGTACACAATTCCGGCGGTCGAGTCAAGAACGAGAAGGAACACAAACGTCGCGGGAACGTCCAACGCTCAACGTCGAACTGAAAAGCCTTCCGTGTCCTCCGCGTTCTCCCGGAGGATTCCCCAGCCTCCGGGTCAAACCTAGCCTTGTGTTGCAGTAGATGGATGAAGGGGGCAGGCTATGAACAAGGCTCAGGAGTTCTACGGCAAGATCAACGAAGTGCTGGCGAAGATCAATGACACCCAGCAGGGGAAGATACAGCAGGCGGCGGGGATGGTCGCCGACCTGATGGCGAACGACGGCATCCTGTATCTACTCGGCGGCGGTCACTCGCTCATGGTGGCCGCCGAAGCGTACCACAGGGCGGGAGGCCTCGCGCCGGTGGATATCATCCACGACAAGAGCTTCGGTCGTGCCGAGCGATGCGAGGGATATGCGAAGCAGCTCCTCGACTGGTACAATCCACCGACCGGGTCGGTCGTCGTGATAATCTCGAACTCCGGCCGGAACGCACTGCCCATCGAGATGGCGCTCGAGTGCAAAGCCCGAGGCATCAAGACCATCGCCATCACCTCGATGGCGCATTCTCAGTCTGTAACCGCCAGGCATCCGTCCGGCAAGCGCCTCTTCGAGATCGCGGACGTCGTTATTGACAACTGCGGCATTCCGGGCGACGCGATCCTGGAGGTCGAGGGTGTGCGTGGGAAAGTGTGCGCAACTTCCACCATCGCGGGGGCTATGATCGTGAACATGATCATCTGCCAGACCGTCGAGAACCTGGTGAAGCGCGGCGTTACCCCGCCGGTGTTCATCAGCGCCAACGTCGAAGGCGGCGACGAGCACAACAAGAAGGTGTTTGCGAAATACCAGAGATTTATTAGGGGGCTTTGACCGCCGATAAGCTTGACGCGGAAAATCCGAAATTCGAAGCACGAAGCACGAAACAAATTCCAAATCTCAAATGGGGAAATGCTCCAAACGTACTGACTAGCGAGTTTGCGATTTGGGATTTCGGTCATTCGGATTTCGGATTTCGGATTTCGAGTTTGGCTCTGTGGAGTGTATATGGCAAATCGAATCGCTCTTGCGTTAGTGGTGGCGATGATCGCGGCTGGTTCCTCGTGGGCTCGGCCTGGGTACGATTCGTCTCCGTTCGGCATCAACGGGCTGAAGCTCATGCACGCGCGAAACAGCCCCAACATCTGGGAAAACGGCCGCGTGACCGCTAAGGTCATGAAGGACGCCGGGATATACTGGGACCGCCTGGAGCTCTGGTGGGGTGAACTGGAACCGGAGAAGGGCAAGTTCGACTGGTCGTTCTCGGACAAGGTCGCCCGGCTCTATCGCGAGCAGGGGATGAACGGCATGGTGATCCTGTGCTACTCGTCTGCCTGGTCGAATGCGCCGCCCTCCGACGATGCCGAGCGCGCCAGATATGCGAACTACGTCTACGAGATGGTCAATCGGTACAAGGGCACGTTCAAGGTCTGGGAGATATGGAACGAGCCGAACATCCCGACCTTCTGGCCTAAGCCGAACGTCCGCGATTATACCCTCATGCTGAAGGAGGCGTACAAGGCCGCGAAGAGGGCCGATCCGACGTGTACCATCCTTGCCGCCTCCACCAGCGGGCCCGACCTGGATTTCATCAAGGGGATTCGCAAGCACGGCGGCTGGGACTACTGCGATGGCATTTCCATCCATCCGTACTCGATGGCCGGCGGCCCCATATCCCAGCGCCTGGACAGGATTCTGCGGATGCATCAAGAGTTCATCGCCGCTGCGGGAGGGCGAGGCTCCTGCCGAGCCGAGCCGAAATCCCTGTGGATCACGGAAATGGGGTGGACCAGCAGCAGCCCGGCTCAGGATGAGGCCCAGGCGATCTCTCTGTTCCAATCCTACGTTATCTCTCTCGCGAACGGCGTCGAGAAGCTCTTCTGGTTCTGCCTCGATGACTGGGGCGAAAAGTGGGGCATTGTCCGGAGCTTCGATCCGTTCGATCCGAAGCCTTCGTATGCCGCGTACAAGGTACTGACTCAGCACCTCGGCTCGCCCGGCAAGTGCGCGGAGTTCGAGGGATACCTGCAGATGCCCCTCGGCGTGGCGTGCTATGTGTTCAAGAAGTCGGAGTCCGAGCGCGTTCTGATCCTCTGGAGCAGCGACCACAACACCAGGACTGTTCGGTTCCCGCGGCGAACTTGCTCATGGCAGGCGACAGACATCTTCGGCAAGCCCGTTGACGTGCAGGATGGCAGGGTTTCCGTCGGCCCGGTGCCGATGATCATCTCCTGCGTGAGTCCCAAAGAGATCGGTCCGGTGAGCCGGAGGTTCAATCCGTATCTGGAGAGGCCGGGGAGCAACCTGCTGACCAACGGCGCCCTGAATATCATGGAGGGTGACGGCCCCAAGGGATGGAACCGGGGCCGATTCGACGGCACTGCAGGGGACGGCGAACTCGCTGCCTCGGACGAGGGCCGGCGCGGCTCGAAGTGTGTCTCCATCGCGAGGTCGGGCAAGCGGGCGGCCTGGGATGCCGGCCCGATACCGGTGGATGTCGGGAAAACGTACCGCCTGACCGGCTGGCTGAAAACGGAGGGCGCGATCGGCAATAACCAGATCGCACTCTTCTTCTACAGCGGGAATATGTGGACCTACCAGCGCGAGGTCCGCTCGGAGAACATCACCGGCACGAATGATTGGACAAAGGTCGCGGTTGCCGCCACGGTCCCCGAGGGCACCACGTTCGTCCGCGTGAACCTGATCAGCGAGAACAACTCGGGCACGACCTGGTTTGATGATGTGACACTGGTGGAGGAGTGACGCATGGCACAGGTAGATCCTTCCGATGCCGAGAAGACAATCGAGGAAACGATTGAGAAGTACGAGGCATATGTAAACCCCACGCTCGCGAATCTCATGCGGTTCGCGGGGTTCGGCGATGTGGAGGAAAGCGCACAGGGCACGATAGTCAGGGACTGCTCGGGCAGCGAGTACATTGACTGCCTGGGCGGTTATGGCGTCTTCACTCTGGGCCATCGCCATCCGGAGGTAGTGGCGGCCGTTCAGGATCAGCTCGACCGCATGCCGCTCTCATCCAAGCTCTTCTTCAACAAGCCGCTCGCGGACCTGTGCGAGCTTCTGGCGAAGATCGCTCCCGGTCGCCTGCAATACAGCTTCGTCTGCAACAGCGGCGCGGAGGCAGTCGAAGGTGCGCTCAAGGCCGCCCGGATGTATACGAAGCGCGCGGAGTTCATCTCCACAATCGGCGGCTTCCACGGGAAGAGCCTGGGTTCACTATCAGCGACCGGACGGGAGGTCTACCGCGAGCCGTTCCAGCCGCTCATCCCCGGATTCACTCACGTTCAGTTCGGCGATGCCGTTGCGGTCGAGAAAGTGATCTCGGACAAGACGGCCGCGGTGATCGTCGAGCCCATTCAGGGCGAAGGCGGAATTCGCGTCCCCCCGGACGACTACCTTCCGAGGCTCCGGGAGCTCTGCACGAAGCACGGCGCCGTTCTCATCGCCGACGAAGTGCAGACCGGCATGGGCCGGACTGGGAAAATGTTCGCGTGCGAGCACTGGGCAGTCGAGCCTGACATCATCACCATGGCGAAGGCCCTGGGCGGCGGCGTGATGCCGGTCGGCGCGTTTATCGGAACTCCCGAGATCTGGGAAGCCGTGTTCCGCGAGAACCCGCTCATGCACACCTCCACATTCGGCGGGAATCCGCTCGCATGCCGCGCGGCGATCGCGGCGGTTCAGGTTACCCTCCGCGATGACCTTCCAGCTCAGGCCGCTCGACTGGGCAATTACTTACTCGGCAAGCTTCGTTCGGTGAAGGAAAAGCATCCGAAGGCGCTCCAGGATGTGCGCGGCCTCGGCCTCATGATCGGCGTGGAGTTCGCCCACGAGGACGTGGGCGAGCTGGTCATCGGCGGCCTGGCCAGACGTGGTGTGATCGCTGCCTATACCCTCAACAACCCGAAGGTCATCCGCTTCGAGCCGCCCCTGATTATCACTGAGCAGGAGATTGATACGGTCGTCTCCGCCTTCGACGAGGCGGTCGCGCAAGCGTTAGAGATGCTCGAAGGAATAACTTAGCGCGCGGTTCACTCGCCCCCTTCGAGCTTGTTTCGGAGGGGCGTTTTTGCTAGAATAGTGCGGTCATGGATGCTCATTCCCGCAGGGTTCTCGAATTCGCCGATATCGTCTCCATGCTCCGGGAGCGCGCCGCGTGTGCCCTCGGAGACGACCTCGCACAGCAGCTCGAGCCGACCGCCGATCTCCTGACGATACAGGAAGGCCAGAGGGAGACGACCGAGGCCAGAGCAATCATCGAGGAAGAAGGCGCTCTCCCGCTCGGCGGGATTCACGACGTACGCCCGCAGGTGACCAAGGCGTCCATGGATGCGGTGCTCGATACTTCCGAACTGCTCGACGTGGCCGGGACGCTGGCTTCCGGGCGCAGGCTGAGAGGCTTCGTGCTCAAGCGTGCTGAGAAGTGCCCCAAACTCGCCGAAATCGCCGCGAACGTCGGCCAGTTCCCGCGGATGGAGGAGTCCGTGAACGACTGCATCGGCGAGAACGGCGAGATTCGCGATACCGCAAGCCCCGAGCTCGCGAGCATCAGGAGCAAGCTGAAGACCACGCATTCCCACCTGCTGGACAAGCTCCACTCCATCATTAACTCGCCGGAATTCCGCACCATGATCCAGGAGCACGTGATCACCCAGCGCGGCGACAGGTACTGCATCCCGATCAAGGCCGAACATCGGCCCCATTTCTCCGGAATCGTTCATGACACCAGCGAGAGCGGTGCGACCGTGTTCGTCGAGCCTGCCTCCGTCGTGGATATGGGCAACGACCTGAAGGAGCTGGCCGTCAAGGAGCAGCAGGAGATCGAGAGGATTCTTCGGCGGCTGACGGGGTTGATCAAGGCCGCGGGCCCCGAGATACAGGTAACCCTTGTCGCATTAGCCAGACTCGATTTCGCCTCCGCAAAAGCCATCTTGAGCTGCGATATGGATGCCGCCGAGCCCAGGTTGAATCGGGAAGGGAGGCTCAGCGTCTCCCGGGCTCGCCATCCGCTCTTGAAGGGCGAAGTCGTCCCGATAGACGTGGAACTGGGCAGGAAGTTCGAAGCTCTGCTGATCACAGGGCCGAACACGGGCGGCAAGACGGTCACGCTCAAGACCATCGGCCTGCTGACTTTGATGGCGCAGAGCGGGCTGCACGTTCCCGCGGATCGTGGAAGCGAGCTTGCGGTGTTCGATGAAGTCTTCGCGGACATAGGCGACGAGCAGAGCATCCAGCAGTCGCTCAGCACGTTTTCATCGCACATGACGAATATTGTAAACGTTATCACACGCCTGGGTAAGAACTCCCTGGTACTGCTGGACGAGATCGGCGCGGGAACGGATCCCGCCGAGGGCGCCGCACTCGCAAAGGCGATACTCGATCACCTGATCACCAAGGGCGCGCGCACGGTTGCGACCACCCATTACGGCGAGCTGAAGGAGTTCGCATTCGTCCGCGACGGGGTCGAGAACGCCAGCGTGGAGTTCGACTTGCAGACTCTCCGGCCGACATATCGGCTGATGATCGGAGTGCCCGGGAGCAGCAACGCATTCGCCATCGCGTCCAGGTTGGGCCTGCCGCCGCAGATCGTCCAATCCGCGAGCGAAATGGTGCGCGGCGGCGAGGCGTCCGAGGAGATAATTCGGAAGATCGAGCAGACACAGCGCGCGGCCACCGAGCGAGAGCAGCTCGCCGAGCGCGCGTCTCGCGATGTCGAGACTCTGAAGTCCCGCTACGAACAGCGGCTCGAGGAGCTGGAGGTCCTTCGCCGTGACATGCGCCGGCAGCTTGCGGAGGAGGTGGACCGCCGGGTTCGCGAGAAGATCGAAGGGCTCGACCGCGTCATCGAGGAGCTCAAAAAGCAGCCCGAGCCGCCTGCGAAGAAGATCCACGAGGGTCGCGAGCGCTTCAAGGAGCGGGTAAAGGAGATCCGGCAGGAAGTGGAGGAGATCCTGCCGCCGGTTCGCGAAGAGCCGGAAGAACCCGAGGAACCCTTCGTCCTGAAGGCGGGGGATGCGGTCACGGTCACGACGTTCAACGTTGACGGCGAACTGCTCAACGATCCGGGCGAGGGCGATGCCCTGGTCATGGTCGGCTCCATGAAGCTGAGCGTTCCTTTCTCCGCGCTCCGGCCGGCCAGGCGTCCGAAACCGAAGAAGGACGAGGCCACCGGAGCCGCCCAGATAACGACGGCGAAAACCGGGACCGTCTCGACTGAGCTGAAGCTGATCGCCCAGAGGGTAGAGCAGGCGTTGGACAACCTTGACAAGTACCTGGACGACGCCTATCTCGCGGGCCTGCCGTGTGTTCGAATCATTCACGGCAGGGGCACCGGCGCGTTGAAGAAGGCCGTCTGGGAGTTCTTGTCGAACCACCATGCGGTGGAGTCGTTCCGCCTCGGGGAACGCGAGGAAGGCGGCGCCGGCGCGACGATAGTGACGTTCAAGGAGAGATAGCAGAACCGTTTGCCTGCAAAATTCGAAGCACGAATATCGAAATCCGAAACAAATCCGAATGACCGAAAAGGCAAATCTCAAACACTCTCACTGGTAGGTTTGCAGCATTTCCCCATTTGGGATTTGGAGTTTGTTTCGTGCTTCGGATTTCGAATTTCGAATTTACGCATGAGGTGCATTTATGTCAGGGTACTCACCGGAGTTGATCCGGATGCTTGAGGGAAAGGCCAGGATCATCCGGCAGGACATAATAATCATGATCGGAGCCGCGCAGTCCGGCCATCCCGGCGGCTCGCTCTCTGCCACGGATATCGTGGCCGCGCTTTACTTTCACGTGATGCGCTGCGACCCGAAGAATCCCGCATGGCCGGATCGCGACAGGTTCGTTCTGAGCAAGGGTCACGCCTGTCCGGTTCTCTACGCCGCGCTCGCGGAGGCAGGCTTCTACCCGAAGGAAGAGATCATCACCTTTCGGAACATCAACACGCGCCTCCAGGGCCATCCCGATATGAAGAAGCTGCCGGGCATCGAGTTCACGACCGGGTCGCTCGGTCAGGGCCTCTCCGGCGCGAATGGAATGGCTCTGGCCGGCAAGCTGGACAGGAAGGACTACCGCGTCTTCTGCATGATCGGCGACGGCGAGTCCGAGGAGGGCCAGATCTGGGAAGCGGCGATGGCGGCGTCGCACTACAAGCTGGACAACCTAACCGCGATCACCGACTTCAACGGCCTCCAGATAGACGGCCCGAACTGCGAGGTCATGACGGTCGCGCCGCTGCCGGAGAAATGGCGGGCATTCGGCTGGAACGTCATTGAGATAGAAGGCCATGATTTCACTCAGATACTCGACGCGCTCTCGCCGGATCGGAAGGTCGAGGGCAAGCCCACCATGGTCATCGCCCATACGATCAAGGGCAGGGGCGTGAGCTTCATGGAGGGCGTGTGCGACTGGCACGGCAAGGCGCCGGACGAGTCTCAGGTCCGGCAGGCCCTGGCGGAGCTCGGCCGATAGGGCGATGGGGCGACACGGCGATGGGGCGACACGGGGAGAACCTGGATAATCTGATTGATGCCAGCAAGGCGGCGATGGAGAACGCATATGCTCCTTACAGCAACTTCAAGGTCGGGGCGGCCGTCCTTGGGGCGAGCGGCCGGGTTTATTCCGGGTGCAACGTGGAGAACGTCTCCTACGGACTCTCGGTTTGTGCTGAGCGGACGGCCATCTTCAAAGCTGTTTCCGAGGGAGAGCGGGAGATCCGCGCGATTGCGATCTCGAGCTCGTCCGGCAAGGCCGCGTTTCCGTGCGGCGCGTGCCGGCAGGTGATGGCCGAGTTTGCACCGTCGGGCGAGGATATGCACGTTTACCTCGTTTCAGATGAGGGAGTTGAAACATACACGCTTGCGGACCTTCTTCCGCATGCGTTCAGATTGTGAGATGGCTAATGGGCAGCGGCTAATGGCTAATGGTCAATGAGGGACGGGTTTTCATCAACCATCGGCCATTTACCATCAACCATTAACCATTCTCCGAAGGAGATATACATGGCCGAGAAGATCGCCACCAGGGACGCGTACGGTGACACGCTTCTGCAGCTGGGCAAAGAGAATCCGAACGTCGTCGTGCTGGACGCCGATCTGTCAAAGTCCACGAAGACGAACGTTTTCGCCAAGGCTTTTCCCGATCGGCATTTCAACTTCGGGGTCGCGGAGGCGAACATGATCTCCACGGCGGCCGGGCTTGCGACCTGCGGGAAGATTCCGTTCGCCAGCACGTTCGCCGTCTTCGCAAGCGGCCGCGCGTGGGATCAAGTCAGGATGTCGGTCTGCTATCCCGAGCTGAACGTCAAGATCGTGGCTACCCACGGAGGCATCACGGTCGGCGAAGACGGCGCGTCGCACCAGGCGAACGAGGACATCGCCATCATGCGCGCGCTTCCGAATGTCACCGTGATAGTTCCTGCGGATGGGGTCGAGACTAAGAAGGCGGTGAGGGCGATCGCCGATTATGTCGGGCCGGTTTACATGCGGCTGGGACGCTCGCCGGTGCCCGTGGTTTTCGATGACGGCTACGACTTCATGATCGGGAAGGCGGTGATCGTGCGGCCGGGCGATGACGTCTCCATATTCGCGTGCGGCATCATGACCGCGCAGGCGCTGGAGGCGGCGGAGATGCTGGCGTCCGAGGGAGTTTCCGCCGAAGTCGTGAACGTCAGCACCATCAAGCCCCTGGATGCGGAGACAGTCCTGGATTCCGTGCGGAAGACAGGATGCGCCGTCAGTGCTGAGGAGCACAGCATCATCGGGGGACTGGGCTCGGCGATCGCCGAGGTATTGATAGACGCGTATCCGGTGCCGATGGAGCGCGTCGGCGTGCCGGATACGTTTACTGAGTCCGGCAAGCCCAACGAGCTGCTTAAGAAGTACGGCATGACGTCCGCCGACATCGCAGGCGCGGCCAGGCTGGCGATGCAGCACAAGCGGGAGCGAAGATAGATGGCGCTGAAGGCAGTCCAATTCGGCGCCGGAAACATCGGCCGGGGGTTCACCGCCCAACTCTTTACGGAGTCGGGCTACGAAGTGGTGTTCGTTGACGTTGTTGATGAAATCGTCCGGCTGATCAACGAGCGCCGCAGCTATCCCATCGAGATCGTCGGCGATAACCCACAGACCGTGACCATACGGAACATCCGGGCCGTCCACGGAGGTGATCGTGAGGCAGTGGCGCGCGAGATCTCCGATGCTTCGCTCGTGTGCACGGCTGTCGGCGTGAACGCGCTGCAGCACGTGGCGCCGGCGATTGCCATGGGAATCAAACTCCGTGCCGATGGTGGAGTCCCGGAGCCGCTGAACATCATCATCTGCGAGAACCTCCTCCATGCGTCCGACGTCTTGCGGTCCTATATCCTCGAGTCGCTGCCTGCGGGATACGCGGACTACGTTCGCCGAAGCGTCGGGTTCGTCGAGTCGGTGGTCAGCCGCATGGTTCCCGTGATGACGGAGGAGCAGCGGCAGCGTGACAGGCTTCTCGTCGTTGTCGAGGAATACAAGAGGCTTCCGGTTGACCGACGCGGCTTTGTGGGGGATATTCCGGACATCGTGGGATTCGAGCCTTACGATAACTTCCAGGCATACGTGGAGCGCAAGCTCTTCACGCACAACCTGGGCCATGCCGCGGCGGCGTATCTCGGTTATCTGCGCGGGCACGAGTACATATACCAGGCGATGAACGACCCGGCCGTGCTTGCGGTCGTCAAGGCGGCTCTCGCTGAAACCGGCGAGGCACTCATCGCCCGCCACGGGTTTACTCCCGAGGAGCACCAGGAGCACATAGACGACTTGCTCCACCGGTTCGCGAACGTCGCCCTGGGAGATACTGTGGCTCGTGTGGGACGCGACCCGATCAGGAAGCTAGGCCCGAACGATAGGCTTGTAGGGAGTGCGAAACTGGCTGTGGAGTATGGTATCACTCCGAAGAACGTATGCCTGGCGACGGCTGCCGCCCTCATGTTTGATAATCCCGACGATCCGGCTGCGATGGAACTCCAGCGTATGACCCGTGAGGAAGGCTCATACAAGGTTTTCGAGATCGTCTGCGGGATCGAGCCGGATTCTGAATTGGCCGGACTCATATGGGAGCAGGTTGACCGCCTGTGGTCGGTGGACTGGATAATAAAAAGGTAGCAGATGCAGGAAGAATTCCGAGCAATCAGACCAGGCGAGTTGGAAGAATGCCTCGACCTGTGGGGCAATGTGTTCGAACGGGTGGGGCGCCAGTACTTCGTTCCCTACTTCCATGGCGATCCCTGGTTCAAGCGGGTCTACACCAGGGTCTGTGCGGTTGATGGAAAGCTGGTGAGCGCCGTACAGGTATGCGAGCGGAAGGTTTGGGTCGGCGATTCCGAGATCGTGATGGGCGGGATCGGCAACGTCGGGACCTGTCCCGAGCATCGGGGCAGGGGATACTCCACGCACTTGATGGAAGACACCGTCCGCGTGATGCGTCAGCACGGCATGGATTTCTCCGCGCTCTTCAGCGGCATCCAGCCGTTCTACGAGCGGGTCGGCTGGCGCTCGGTCCCGCAGAGAATGCTCACAGGCAGCCTTCGAGCAGATCGGGGACTCGGAACTCCTGGCAAGTACTCTGTGCGCCAGTGCGATTGGGCCTCGGACCTGGCGAGCATTCAGGGGATCTACAATGCCTTCAACGACGGCCGGCCGCTTACGACAGTCCGCACGCCGGAATACTGGGCCGGTTATGCTCTGCCGAGGTTCGGCGCGCCGCAGTTCACGCTGGTGGCTGAAGACGAGGGACGGGTGGTCGGCTATCTCCATTTCAGGTACGAACGGCCCGACTGCTGGCTGCGGGAGATCGGATATCTGCCCGAAGCCGCGGACTGTGCGGAGTCGCTGATCCGGGCCGCGGCTGATCGAGTTCAGCAGGCGGGGGTGCAGACGATATGGGTCAACCTCCCGCACGAGCCGGAGATTCTGGCGGGCATTGAGCGAGTCGCGGAGCGTGTGGAGCCCAGGGAGCCGATGGGCATGATGTGCCGCATCATCAACATGCCATCGCTCGGGATGAGGATGCTTCCGGAGCTGAGCCGCCGGGCGCGGGCAGGCGGGCTCGCATCGGGGCGGATAAGTCTCGACGCCGAACTCGGCAGCCTGGAGCTGACTATCACGGACGACGGAGTGTCGCTCGGCGCAGAGGATCCCCTGCACATACCGATCAGCCAGTCGGATTTCTTCTGCCTGCTCTTCGGGATCAAGTCGGCCGAAGAGTTGGGCTTGTCAATGCCTGCAGAAGCCGGGCGCATCATCTTGGCGCTCTTCCCGCCGCAGCGCCCGGTTTTCTGGCTGAACGATCACGTCTAGGGGACAGGTGCGATGACCCACATGCTGAATGAGATCCACGAGCAGCCGGAGGTTCTCGAACGACTTATCGGCGAGGAATATCGGAACGTCCAGGCTCTCTGGCAGCTCATGAAAGACCGGGGCATCGAGCATATCAGCATCGCGGCTCGGGGCACCTCGGACAACGCCGGCACGTTCGGCAAGTACCTGCTCGAGATCGTCGGGGGTGTGGTCGTCTCTCTCGCCGCTCCTTCGGTGTTCACGTTGTATCACGCGAATCTCGACCTTTCGAAATGCCTTTTGCTCGGCATATCGCAGTCGGGGGAGTCCACCGATGTCGTGGACGTGCTGAGGCGCGCGCGCGAGATGGGCGCGCTCACCGCCGGAATAACGAACGTGCCGGACTCGTCCCTGGATCGTGCCGCTGAGGTCACGCTCCTCTGCCATGCCGGCGAGGAGAAGAGCATCGCGGCAACGAAGACTTACACTGCCATGCTCGGGGTCCTTTGCCTGCTTGCGAGCGTGATCGCGGAGAGGCCGGAAATGCTCGGCGAGCTGAAATCCGCGGCCGACGCGATGCGAGCGGTCTTCCACATAGAAGGTCACATCGAGGGAATCGTCGAGCGATACCGGTACATGGATGAATGCATGGTCATCGCGAGGGGCATAAACCAGGCTACCAATCAGGAAGCCGCGCTGAAGCTCTCCGAGACCTGCTATGTAGTCGCGAAGCCTTACTCGTCGGCGGACTTCCAGCACGGCCCTATAGCTACTGTTGACGAGGGTTTCCCCGTATTCCTCTATGCTTCACCCGGAAGGGCTTACAAGCCCATGCTGGAGCTGGCCGAAATGCTGGAGGAAGGCGGAGCGGAGATGATCGTCATCTCAACAGCGGATGAGATACTCTCGAAGGCAACTATGCCCATCAAGCTGCCGGTCGAGGTGGATGAGATATACAGCCCGTTGGTATACATCCTGGCAGGGCAGCTTTTTGCTCAGTACCTGTCGGTTACGAAGGGCTACGACCCGGACAGGCCGCGTCACTTGAGCAAGATCACGCGAACTATGTGACAGATAAGGTGCTGGGTGTTAGGTGTTCGGTGTTAGGGATCCCCAACACCCAGCACCCAGCACCGAAAACCTAGCACCTAACACCATTGCAGGTCGGAGGATATATGGTAGACAGACAAAGACTGGTAGACACTTTCCTGCGACTCGCGGCGATCAACAGCCCCAACGGAGACGAGAAAGCACTTGCCGACGTTCTGGAACCTGATCTGCGCGCGCTCGGCTTCGAAGTCGTCCGTGACCGGGCAGGCGAGAAGGTGAAGGGCACGACCGGAAATGTCATTGCCTCAAAAAAGGGCTCAGTGCCCGGCGCGGTGCCGATCATGTTCAGCGCGCACATGGACACCGTGATGCCGACCGAGAAGTGGGGCTACAAGATGGAAGGCGACCTCATACGGTCAACCGGTGAGACTATACTGGGCGCGGACGACAAAGCCGGGATAGCGGCGATCATGGAGGCGATGCGGGTCATCGGTGAGCAGGGCGTCCCGCACGGAGACATTCAGGTCGTGTTCAGCATAGGAGAGGAATCGGGCCTCTTCGGGGCGAAGCACATGGACTACAGCCTCATATCGTCCAAGTGCGTGTTCGTGTACGATATGGGCAAGCCGGTGGGGTGTGCGGTGATTGCCGCGCCCTCGCACGATAATATCGTCGCCCGGATTCGGGGCAAGGCCGCTCACGCGGGCGCCCGGCCGGAGGACGGAATCAGCGCCATCGCCGCCGCAGGCAAGGCGATTGCGAACATGAAACTCGGCCGCATCGACCGGGAGACGACGGCGAACATAGGCATAATCAGCGGCGGCACCGCCAGGAATGTCGTGCCGGAGCTCTGCGAGGTCAAGGGTGAGGCCCGAAGCCGCAGCGACGAGAAGCTGGACGCTCAGGTTCAGCACATGTTGGAGGCCTTCCATGAGGCTGCTGCCGAGATGGGAGCGGGCATCGAGATTGAGGTAAACCGCTCGTACCACGCCTACCGGCTTTCGGAGAAGGATGAAGTTGTCCGAATCGCAGTCTCCGCGGCACGCCGGGTGGGGATCGAGCCTGAGCTTCACGAGACCGGCGGCGGGAGCGACGCCAGTATCTTCAATGCCAGAGGGCTTCCCGCCACCGTGATAGGCGTCGGATACGATAAGGCACATTCGACTGACGAGTGCGTGCCGATCTCCGACTTCGTCAAATCGGCGGAAATGGCGGTCGCCATCGTGCAGGTAGCCGCCGGTAACTAGGGGTTCCAAGTTTCAGGTTCCAAGTTGCAAGTTCGGGGCTCCAGGTCGGTCTCCGTCCGGGAACCTGTAACCTGCAACCTGCAACCTGCAACCTGAGACCTGCAACCTGAGCGGGAGGGCGAGGGTCCTCCCGAGCCGGCATCGAGTCGGCGTATTCCAAAATCACGACATGCTAAGGCGACGGAAGGCGAAGGTCATCGAGCTTCTCGCAGAGAGGCCGGGCGCACAGGAAATCCTCGTGGACGTTGCGGGAACGGAGGCGCACGCCGTCAACTATCCCGAGTTGACCGGCTTAGTCTCGCCAGGCGATGAGGTGCTGCTGAACACCACCGCCGTCGAATTGAACCTCGGCACCGGCGGCCTCCATTTTGTGATCTGCAATCTGAGCAAGCCGATCCAGCAAGGCGAACCGGCGCCCGGCCACATCATGAAGCTCCGGTACACGCCTCTGCAGGAAGCTGTGCTCTCGGTGGAGGAGGACGACAGCCCTCACCAGGAGGCTGTTCAGGCGTTCGGATCGCTCGACGGCATGCCGGTCATCTGCTGTGAACTCCACAGCCAGATAGCGCCGGCCTCGGCGGCCTTGAAGGCCTTGACCGGTTATCGGGCACGGATAGCGTACGTGATGACCGACGGCGGCGCGCTGCCCATCGCGTTCAGCAGGCTGGTCGCCGAGCTGAAGGAAAAGGGTCTGCTTGATGCGACCATCACCTGCGGGCAGGCCTTCGGCGGCGATATCGAAGCCATCAACCTCTACACCGCGCTGATCGCGGCGAAGGAGGTCGCAGGCGCGGATGCTGTCATCGTCTGCCAGGGCCCCGGGAACGCGGGGTCCGGCACGAAGTACGGCTATTCGGGGATTGAGCAGGGAGAGGCGATCAACGCCGCCAACATACTCGGCGGCACCGCCGTCGCCGTCGTGCGGATGAGTTTTGCGGACCCCCGGGAGCGCCACCGGGGCGTCAGCCATCATACTCGGACAGTGCTGGGAGAGATCGCGCTCTGTCCCGCATTCGTGGCCCTGCCGGAACTGCCAGAGGATAAGGCGCGTACGGTTAAGGAGCAGCTGGCTCCGGTGTTGTCGAGGGTCGGCCATGAGTTGCGCATTCTGGACGGTGAGCCCGGCCTGGCGGAGCTGGCGCGCAAGGACATCCGCGTCACCACCATGGGCCGGCCAATCGAGCAGGATCGGGAGTTCTTTCTCGCGGCTTCGGCCGGAGGGGCCCTCTCGGCGGAATTATTGCCACAGACTTCTGTGGAAGACGGCTGATTCGACACGCGCACGGCGTGTCAGGCGCTCATCACCCGGATGGGAGGCAGCCCTTTCGGGAGATACGTACCGCCTTCGCCGGGCCGTCCCACTTGACCTCGCAATTCAGGGCCTCGCTCATTCTCCTGAGCGGAATGAGCAGCCGCCCGTTAACGGTGATTCCCTCCTCCTGGGCGATCCTCGTCCGCCGAGTGCCCAGGGTGATGGTCGCCTTCTGGGATTTCTCATCCCACTTGACTGAGGCGCCGAGAGATTCCGCGCCCTCGCGAAGAGGCACGTATGTCTTGCCGTCGCGCATCAGGGCGGGAGGGTCGAACTTCCTCTCAACCCCATTGATCCTCACTCTCACGGCGATGTCCTCCGACGTGGCGGGCGTAATGAACAGCGCAAGACAGGCAAGAACGAGAAGAAGGGCCCGCATATTACTCACCTCCCGGCCTCGGAATCTCTATCACCGTGTCTTTACCCGCGATCACTTCTATCGTCTGAGCCGTCGTCCACAAATGATCCTCCGCATCAACCACCGCGCTGGACCCCGACGCCCTCAGCACCACCTCCAGACGGTAAGTCCCCGGCCTGACATGGATCGCCCCCTCCCTTGGCGGGTCGCTCTCGAGCGGGAGCCTGTCCCCCAGGTAAGGGCCCTGCGCATCCTCCAGGACCGGCTTGCCATCGGGCGCGGTCAGCTTGTATCCGATCCACACGCCGCCCGGGAACGGATCGTCCTCCGTCTCCGCAAGCTTGAAGACGATTCGCTCGCCCTTCCTGAGCTTCATCGTTACGTCCGCGGTCTGTCCTGCCTTGACCTCGAATGACGTGGGTTCAGGCGAGTAATCCTTCGTGAGCGGATAGACCTTGTATTTCCCGGGGGTAAGGCCGGGGAGTATGAACTTGCCCTCGTCCGTCGTCATGAGCTTGGACCCGGACCTGCGGGTTTCCCTCACCTCCTGCGCGGGATAGAAGAGGAATCCCTGCTCGTTCACCGCCTGAAGCAACCTCACGGCATCGGTGAGGGATTCCCCGGTCTCCGCGTCTACGACCTTGACCACCGCCGAGCTCGTCTCGGGAATCGTAACAAGGCCCGTCTTAGCTTCGTCTTTTCCCAGTCGGAAAACGGGAGTCCCCGGGGTCCTCGTCCCGTTATCCTCGAGTGATATCACGTGCTCGCCCTCAGGGAGGTCGGTGAACTCGAACCGCCCGTCTGCGTCCGTCTTGGCTTCCCCTTTGGGGCTGAGATACAGCTCGGTATGCTGATTGTACCAGTACTGTCGTCCGCCAAAATCCTCCGCGGCGCTCTGCTTGACGAAACACCTCATCGTGGAGTTGGCGATCGGCTTCTTCGTTGCCGCATAGACTGCCTTGCCTGAAATGGAACCGCCCGGCATCTCCACGTCGAGGCGGTTCATCCCGGGCTGAATTGTGACGCTCATACCCCTGCCGGGGTCACGAAGCCCCGTCGAGACCCGCATATGGTGATCGCCCACCGCCGGGATGGATGCCCTGTAATTGCCGTCCTTGTCGGTGCGACCCAAGGCATTCCACCAGAACTCACCTTTCGGATAGAGTGTGATCGAGGCATCCTCGACTGGCACGCCCCTTCGAGTCACTGTCCCGTCCAACTGTGCAGGCGTCGGCTGGTCCCAGTCCACCTCGTGCGTTTCTCCCGCCTTGACTTCAAAATGATTCAGCCGCTCCACTCTGCTTTCGCCCGAAATGTTCACCATGTATCTGCCCGGCGGAAGGTCGGTGACGCTGAATCTCCCCTCCGCATCTGATGTGACGTTAGGGAAGATCAGGTCTTTGTCTATCTCCTGCACGGTCACCCTTGTATTTGGGGCGGGATTGCCTGCTTCGTGCCTCGCAATACCCGTGATCGTCACCGCCTTATCCAACCGGGCTGTCAGCGGCCTCACCAGGGCAATGTCCCGGAAAGCGATCCGGCCGTATCCGCTCAATTCCAGCATCACGCTCCCGAACACTGCCGGCATGTCCGCAAACTCGAACTCCCCCTTGGCGTCGGTGCGCGCCGTCAAAGGATACTCATACTCGTACACCTGCCAGTAAAAGGAACGCGAGCCCTGGTAATCTATCACCGTCACCAGCACGCCTTCCAGGGGGTCGCCGGTCTCGCGGTCCGTGACCGCTCCCCGGAACGTGTGTGCCTTCTTGAGGCGTATGACATTCGCGGAGGGGTTGTCCTCGGATGGAGACTTGACCTCCGCATAGATGACGTTCCTTCGATATCCCGGCGCCTCTACCTTCACCTCCGTCCGGTCCCCTGCCTGCCAGGAATCGTTCGACATCATGAAAGTGCCGTCCGGCGAGCTGAACGTCCTGAAGTCGCCGAACTCGTCCGCCACCCGGAAATCCTGAATAGGCTTGTCATCTTCCGCGCTCAAGACCGTGCCTGAGACCTGTCCGGGCTTGTACATCACCAGGATGTGATCATCCCGATCCACCTTCAGGGGTATCTCGTCTATCCTGGCGTATCCCTTGGCGTATGTCTCGATGATCACCTGGTCGGCGGGCATGTCCTCCAGGCGGAAGCGGCCCTCTTCATCCGTGCTCGTCTCGGCGATCCATCTATAAGTCTCCCTGCCGAACATATTGAGGCGCTCGAAAAGTTCGGACTCCATTGACACCGAGACCCGTATGTCCTTGAGGGGATTGCCGTCCTCGTCCTCGACAGTCGCCTCGAGCCAGTGGCCCGGCTCAAGGGTGAAATCCACCTTGGCGTCAACATTCGCCTCCACGTACTGGATGCGGGGGGCACATCCCTTGGCCCGCCCCAGGAGGAGACTGTGGGCGACGTTGACATCCTTCAGCAGGTACTTGCCATCCTTGTCGCTCTTTGTGTCTTTGGAATCTCCATAATTGCTCCCCATGCCGTATACCACCGTCGCCCCCTCGACGGGTGTACCGTCCTGGCGGACGACCCGTCCTGAGATGTACCGGGTCTTGCGCCGGACGAGCTCGAAATCGGCCGTCACCACATTCTCGCCCGGGGGGAAAACCACATCCCTTTCGGACGTCCATTCATACAAGCCCCTTTCTTTATCGAACCACGCGCTCACCGCAGCCCGCTCGTCGAGGGCAAATCCCGAGAGCGAGTACTCGCCATTCTCGTCCGTTTTGTTTCGCTGCCAGCGGAAGCTGTAAGTAGAAGGCCCGACGCTCGCACCCGCGATGGGCTGTCCGTCTTCGTCGGTTACCTTTCCCTTGATGGTGCCGCCGGGCTTGAGCTCGATCATCAGGCTCATCATGTCCTGCTTGCCGGTGTTTATGTGGACGATCGGCCGGTGGAGGCCCTCCTTGATGGCGGTGATCGTGTGGTTTCCCCTGGGCAGGAGGAGGGAGAAGCTCCCCGTGTCTGGTGTCACCGCTGTGTCGCCCGTGCGGGTGGTTACACGCACCCCGCCAAGCGCGTGTCCGGTTTGTTTGTCAGTGACCGTGCCATTGAGCGTGCATCCCTTCTCAAGCCTGAGTTCGTATGGTCCTTTCGCATCGCCGGGATGGGTCACGTCCACCAGGGTGTATAGCTCATAGTTCAGGAAGAGCCCGCTCGCCGCGTGGAGAAAGTATCTCCCCATGGGAGGATTCGCCTCGAAGCGCCCGTCCTCATCGGTGATGGCGACAGCGGCAACCTCCCGGTCCTCCCAGGGATTGCGTATCTCCACCGTCGCCCTGACCGCCGGCGATCCATCGGGCATCGAGACGGTTCCGGTGATAGAGGTGGTGGTTTTCTCCTCCTCACAAATCCCCGCACCGGCGAATACCAACAGCATGACAGCAAGCCAAAGCTTCATTGCGATGCCTCCCCGTGTCAGGTCTCTGTATGATAAACGGAAACTGCTGGTGAAAAGTGTCGCTAGGTCTCTAAGGCTTCATTATAGCATACTTCAACGGCAAAACTCATGAGGGTTCTTACCCTTGCAGTTCTCGATGCGCCTGTTGACTGAGGCTCCCCGATACTCTACAATGAGCGAGATTCACTGAAAGGGCAATTCATGAACCTGGAAGAGAAAACACTCGAATCTAAGCGCATATACGAGGGGAAGATAGTCAACCTGCGTGTGGATACCGTCGAGCTTCCGAATGGGCGGACCACGACCCGTGAGGTCGTCGAGCACAGGGGCGCGGTCGCCATCGTGCCTATGCTGGATCATGAGAAGGTCGTCCTGGTGAGACAGTTCCGCCAACCGGTCGGCACGGCGCTCCTCGAGATTCCGGCGGGCACCCTGGATAAGGGCGAGGACCCGGCCGAGTGCGCGCGGCGCGAGCTGGTCGAGGAGATCGGCTACTTCCCCGGGAAGCTGAGTGAGATGTTCGACTCGTACCTTGCGCCGGGATATTCCACTGAGAAACTGCACACCTTCCTGGCGGAGGACTTGGAGAAGGTGGGCGAGAACAGGGATTTCGACGAATTCCTGGAAGTCGTGACGATCAGTCTCCGGGACGCGGTCGAGATGATTCGCGTCGGCGAGATCGTGGACGCGAAGAGCATCTGCGGGCTCCTGCTGGCGTCCCGGTTGTTCATCGGCCGCGCGGCCAATCCGTTCGTGGAGTAATGGAGTATTGGAGTACTGGAAATGCATTGCTCCATCACTCCAGTGCTCCGATACTCCTTGAGGCACATTTTCAACTCGCACAGGGGAGGCATCATTCATGCTCATAGTCGGAGAAAGAATCAACACGAGCCGAAAGGTAAAGGGCGAGCCGGTCATCGAGAACGCGGTCAAAGCCCAGGATGCCGGCTTTGTTATTGATCTGGCGCGCAAGCAGTGTGAGGCCGGCGCGACCTACATTGACGTGAATGCCGGCACGCTCCTCGACGGCGAGCCGGATGCCATGGAGTGGCTGGTGAAGACAGTTCAGGGGGCGATGGACGTTCCGCTTTCCATAGACAGCCCGAACCCGGCTGCCATCGAGCGGGCGCTGAAGGCTCACAAAGGCCAGGCGCTGATAAACTCCATCACCGCCGAGAAGAGCCGTTATACCTCGCTTCTGCCTCTGGTGAAGGAGTACGAGACCAGGGTCATCGCGCTCAGCATGGGCGACGCCGGGATTCCCGGCGACTCGGCGGGCCGAGTATCCGTTGCAAGGGGGCTTATCGGAAACCTGACTGCGGAGGGCGTGAAGCCCGAGAACATCTACTCCGATCCGCTGGTTTATCCGGTCGCCACGGGTCCGGAGTACGGCATAGCCGTTCTGGAAACGCTCCGCACCGTGAAGGCGGAGTTCCCGGACGTGCACACGATTGCCGGGGTCAGCAACGTTTCGCACGGAATGCCCGCGCGGAAGTTCCTGAATCAGGCATTCACGGTGATGTGCATGGCTGCCGGTCTGGACGCGGCGATCGTGGACCCGATGGACCGGCAGTTGATGGCCTTGATCTACGCCTCGGAGGCCCTCCTGGGCCGCGACGAGTTTTGCGCGGAGTATCTCTCTGCCGCCCGCGAGGGACGTCTGGAGCCGCCGGCGGAGGTGAAGTAGGGAGAGTCGAAACCCGGGATTTTGAAAAGGAGAGGGCGGCCGGCTGTGACCGACCGCCCTCTGTTGCTCCTCAGGTAGCTCCCGGCCGAAGTCATTCAGTTCAGTGACTGAGCGATGCGAATCGCCTCGTCTAGGCCCAGGTTAATGCCGCCGAGAGTATAGCTGGTGCCGTCGGCCTCCCAGGTCAGCGAGTTTCGACCGCCGGTAGTCTCCACCCAAGCGGCCTGTCTGCCATTCAGCGTGACGGCTTTGACTGGCGCGTTTGTGCCAACGCTGACGCAGTGCCCGCCACTCACCGGATTCTGCTTCACGACTAGATCGCCGCTGAATCCTCCATCGTAGACCAGAATAAGTCCGTCCGGCGGGGTAACCAGTGCCTCGCGCAGGTAGTAGCCCCGCGGCAGATACTCCGGCTGACGGAGCTCGACGTCCGGAATTGAGTTCTTCGCCTGCTCAAACGATGGGTAGTACTTGACCGTCGGGTCCACGCCCTCAGGCACATTTCCCCCAAAGGCGCAGATGGCGGTCTGCACCAGCCAGGTATTGTTCGGCATCGTCGGTGCTGTCTGTTGAGCCGGACCTTCCGCTGGGTACTGCACAACCGTCGTGTGCTCTCCGACCACGAGACTCCGGACATACCTGTCTAGGCTCGCGGCTGCTGCCGGCAGAGCTCCTGGCCAGGCCAGCGGTAGCACGATAATCGCCAGGGCAATCGCCGCCAAAGTTGCTGCAGGGATGGGTTTCCACACGTATTCACGAATTGTTCGCATCAACGTCTCCTTTCGTTCCTGTTGTCGAAGCCTGTGCAGTTCCCGCGCGTCGTTCTGTTGGAGGAGGCAAGATCTGAGCGCGTGCCGTACCCGGCTCTCGCTGCTGAAGTCGGCAGAGGCCAGCGTGCGAACGATGTCCAGATTGCGACGGTATTCGATGCACATGTGTTCTTCATCCGTGCATCCGTCATGGTCGCTCAGAATCCGATCTACCTCGTGGCTGAAGCGGTTAGCTAGGTCTCGCTCGCTCATAGATCTTCCTCCATCGTGCGTAGTTTGCTCCGCAGACGCCCAATGGCCCTGTACAGAACCACGGCCACATTGCTCTCCTTCAGGCCGCACAATCGGGCTATCGAGCGGTTTGTCAGTCCGCCGGCGAACTTGAGGGCAATGAGCTCTTGCTCTCGGTCGCTGAGGCTTGCCACCGCGGCGCGCAGGCGCTGGTGGAATTCATTGCGAATCACGATCTCATCCGGCTGAGGATCATCAGAGGCCCGGCCGTAGAGAGTCTCCAGCGGAAGCCAGCGGCGGCGCTTCTGACCGCGAATATGGTCCCTCACCGCATTGCGGGCGATCGCAAAGAGCCAGTCCGCAAAGGACGCCCGCTCCGGACGGTACCCGCTGATGTTGATCAGCGCGCGCTCGAAAACCTGAACAGTGATGTCGTCTGCGGTCTCGGCATCTCGGACATGATATCGAACGTAGTTGTAAACGCGCGGGAAGTAGTGGTCGTAGACATCGGCAAAAGCACTCGGCTCGGCCTTAGCTCGAGACACCAATACCGATTCGGTTAACGCGTCAACGTTCATGTCCGCTCATGCCTCTTCGCAAGACTCCCGGTTGTCTCTACTACTATATACGACGCGCCGCGCCAGGTATTACATTTGAGAGCCCGCGTCTGGATGCCGCGCGCTAGGGGCCGCGCTTCCAGGTGCTCCTCCACGAGCCGGGGCCTGGGCCGGTCAATGTGCGGCAAGTGTGCCCGACACAGCATGAGCTACGCCGACGACAGACGGGTCGAAGCTGGGAGTTCGGGTCTGCTGCTGGGCCAACACGTGGGCGAGGCGGACGGCTTGCCCCGCATGGCCTGTCGTGGTACAATCGCATGTGGGCTGCTGCGTGGTCGGCCGGGGACAGATCGAAATGACGTGGGGACGTGAAAGCGCCCGCCGTCGTCAGCCTTCGCTTAGGCTTCGGCTGACTATGGCGGGCAGCCTTCGCTGAAACCACGGCCTGCCGATTGTAACTTATGGAGAAAGCTGGCCTGCCAGCCGTAGCTTCAGCGAAGGCTGGTGGAGCAGAGGGGATTCGAACCCCTGACCTCGTCCGTGCGAGGGACGCGCTCTCCCAGCTGAGCCACTGCCCCACTCGAACGTAATTATACCAGATTTCCTGGCCCAAGGTCAATGGGTTCTATGAGGAAGCCAGGAAACCACGAGGGAGCCTCAAATTCGAAATCCGAAGCTCGAAATTCGAAACAAATTCGAATGACTGAGAATCCAAAATGTCAAACCCGTCGCCGAAGGGTTTGAGGCATTTCCCATTTTGTATTTGGGATTTGTTTCGTGCTTCGAATTTCGGGTTTTCACCCTTTCCTGTCTTCCTGGTTTCCTAATAGCTACGTGCGAGGTGTCTCATGCTAAGAGTAAAGCCCGGTCTTGAAGTCTTGCTCGAGCAGAACCTGAGTCTGGTCCGCGGGAGGCGCGTAGGCGTCGTCACGAACCACAGTGCGGTGACGAGCGATCTGGCTCACATCGTTGACGTGCTGCTCGCGGCGGGTGTGAATCTCACCGCGCTCTACGGGCCGGAGCACGGCGTCCGCGGCGATATCGCGGACGGCCAGGAGATACCGTCGGGAAAGGATCCGCGCACCGGCGTTGCCGTCCACAGCCTCTACGGCCCGACGAAGAAGCCGACGCCGGAGATGCTCGCCGGCGTGGACGTCGTCCTCTACGACCTCCAGGATATCGGTTCCAGGTTCTACACGTACACGTACACTATGTCCTACGTCATGCAGGCGTGCGCGGAGAACAACAAGCAGTTCATCGTTCTGGACCGCCCGAACCCGGTGAATGGCCTTGCGGTAGAAGGCAATATCCTGGACACGAACTTCGCCTCGTTCATCGGTCTGCATCCAATCCCGATTCGGCATGGGATGACGGTGGGCGAGCTGGCGATGCTCTTCAACGGGCAGCTCGGCTTCGGCGCGGACCTGGAAGTGGTCACCTGCCAGGGATGGAAGCGGGCAATGTACTTCGATCAGACCGGCCTCCCGTGGGTGATGCCCTCGCCGAACATGCCGACACTCGAAGCCGGACTGCTGTATCCGGGCCTCTGCTTCATCGAGGGCACGAATGTGTCGGAGGCGAGGGGAACGAGCAAGCCGTTCGAGATGGCCGGAGCGCCGTGGATTGACGGGTACGAGCTCGCCAGGAAGTTGAATGCGGCTCAGGTCCCGGGCGTGGGATTTCGACCGGTGCACTTCATCCCGACCGCGTCGAAACATCAGCAGCAGCCCTGCGGCGGCGTCCAGGTACACGTGATGGACAGGGACAAGCTCAGAGCGGTGGAGGTCGGCCTCCATTTGGTCAAGGCTTTGCACGACCTGTATCCGAACGATTTCCAGTTCCGGCCGCCCGGTCCGTCGGGGAAGCACTTCTTCGACCTCCTTGCAGGTACGGATAAGACGCGCCTAGCGCTCCAGGCCGGCGTGCCGGTTGATGAGATAATCGCCTTGTGGCAGAACGAACTGAGGGAGTTTATGCGGATCAGGCAGACGTATCTGCTCTATTCATAGTCAGGGTGGGGGTGATGGAAAGCCGTCGGGTTCTGCCATCACCCCGCTACTCCGATCCTCCGCAGTTGGTCATTCCTCGGGACATTCTTCGCTCCTCAGCGCTGACTGGGGTTAGAAAGAACTTCGCAGGTGTGTAGACATCTCTTCAGAAACGGCTTCTCCGGGATGCGCGCGATCATTCCGGCGCTCCTGGCGCTTACACTCGCCTCCGCGGGGCCGTCGAATGCCTCCTTTACCGAAGATGAGCGGGCGCTTCTCTCCCAAGTCAGCGTCGCCGGGATGATGTCAACGATCGAACAACTGTGCTCCGACGATTTCAACGGTCGCCGGGCTGGAAGCCCGGAGCACTACCGAACGGTTGACTACCTGGCGTCCGCGTTTGCCGAGTGCGGGCTGTCCACGCTGGATGCGCCGGGTCTGGACGGATACAGACAGCCGCTTACGATGCGTTACGCGCTCGTTAGATCGAAGGACGAGATCAAGGCGATCCTTTCCTACAAAGCGCCGGGAAAGCATGGGACGGCGGAGCGGACCAGGTCGTTCTCCTACCGCGGCTTCAACGGCCGGGGCGGCCTCGACCTGCGATCGGAGGTCGTCTTCGTCGGCTACGGCATCCATGACCCGGAGTCCGGGTATGATGACTACGCCGGATTGGACGTGACGGGCAAGATCGTCCTGTGGCTTGCCGGGCAGCCAAAGGGTGTAAAGCTCGCCGGGGGCGTGACGGGTGCTCATAAGATGGCGGCGGCGTATCAGCTTGGGGCGGCGGCGTGCCTCGTGTGCAACCCGTCCGGCGCGAAGGATGATTGGGGAACGAACGTCGGTCTTTCCGGCTCGATCGCCGACTTCCCGTGCATTTCGGTGGACGAGAAAATCGCTTCTGAGCTTCTATCTGCGTCGGGTCTCGACCTGGCGCGCGCAGCATCCCAGGGTTCGAGTCCACCGGCCGGCATTCGCGGGGCGAAAGTGCGGCTTCAGGTTACCCCGGTATATGATCCGGGGCGACGGACGTACAACATCCTCGGGGCGCTGCCGGGCGCCGATCCGGAGGTGGCCGATGAGCTGGTGTTGATCGGCGCGCATTACGACCATCTTGGCAGTACCGGGCGAGGGCAGGTGTTTCAAGGTGCGGATGACAACGCGTCCGGGACCTCGGTTGTCCTCGAAGTCGCGCGGGCCATTCGTGGCGCGGGTTTGAGTCCGCGGCGAACGATCGTCTTTGCGGCATGGACTGGCGAGGAGGCCGGCCTCGTAGGATCGAATTACTTCGCCGCCAATCCGCCCTTCCCGCTTGAGAACGTAGTCTCCTGCATTCAGCTCGACATGGTGGGCGCCGGCGCGCCCGGCACATTCCTGACTACCGGGGCATCCGCGTACCCGGATCATTATCGTCACCTGGCAACCAGCGCAGCAGACCTCGGCCTGACATTGAAAGCAGATATGGTGCTGGGCGCGAGCGACCATCTTGCGTTTGTGCGCAGGAAGGTTCCGACGTCGCTCATCTATTCCGCGGGCGAACACGCGAACGTTCATACCATCCGTGATACACCCGCCGCGATCAACCTGAGGGTACTCGAGTCTTCCGCGCGGCTGGCCGCCCTGGCCGTCTGGCGAGCGGCTGACGAATGAAAACCGCGCTTTCGGTTCGCCTGGTTAGGGCGCTGGTACTCCTCGGCGTTTACCCGTGATTCTGGGTCGGGTATAAGCCAGTTGACTCAACTTCGCGTCCAGGTCGAGGAGGTGAATCCCTTGAAACGAATGTTGCTGGCTCTTCTGTCCACCGCGGTGGTCCTGGCTGCGCTCTCATCCTCCGCCGGTGCCTTCACCATGAGCGAGAAGGTGGTGGTGGCGAACGAGCTTGTCGCAATTGCACGCGTGCCCGCAGGAGGATTCTCGGCTCAGCAGAGGATCGACAGGGTGAACGAGCGCCTGGTGTACATATTCGGCTATCAACCTCTGGCTCCGCGTGACATATATGCTGTGATGGCGGGCGGCGGTTCCAGGGCGATCATGGTTGGGAACCGGCTGCTCGTGACGGTCACGCCCCGCGATGCCAGGGCGAACAACACCACCGTCGAGGGCCTCGCGCGGGTGTGGTTGCAGAACGCGAGGGAAGCTATACCGCAGGCCCGGCCAACGCCCGGCGTCCCCGGCTAATCTGCGCAAGCGTTGGCTGAGGCGCATGAGTCGTTCGCGGGGCTGATCGGCCCGATCGGGACCACCTGCCCGTTCGGGACGCAGACCCGAGCATCTGGTCCGGGTGCCTTTGTACTCGGTACTTTGTACTCCGCGTACTCCCCTTGCGCCGGCATCCCGTTTGTGCTATATGTAGGATCGTGACAGTCGAAGCTCGCCCGGATGAATCCTCTCCTGCCGGCCGCGCGACGCAGGATGTTATCGTAGACACGGACATAGGTACCGATATTGACGATGCCTATGCTGTCCTCCTCGCCATCTCCTCCCCTGAGCTCAACTTGAAGGGAATTACCGTCGTTCACGGGGATATTGAGACCCGCGCGAGGATTGCGCTGAAGCTGCTCAAGCTCGCAGGCCGGGCCGACGTGCCGGTGCTCCTCGGAGAAAGGTATCCTGTCAACCGGGAGAGGCCCATCTACTGGGCTGGGCACGAGGGCCGCGGGATTGACTTCTCCGATATCGAGCCTGCTCTTCAACTCTCGAGATCGGATATCCTCGCCCCGGAGTTCATCGCACGAACCGCGGCCGAGAGGCCGGGAGAACTGCTGCTTGTCACCATCGGGCCGCTGACCAACGTCGGCGTGGCCTTTCGCGACTACCCGCGCGATACGGCGCATCTGAAGGGCATAGTGGCAATGGCCTCTACGTTCAACGGTTTCGGCCCCGAGAGCGCGGGCGTCGAGCATAATGTCGTGCTCGATCCCGAGGCAGCCGAGATCGTTCTGAACTCGGGCATACCGATCCTGCTCGTGGGCTTGAACGTGACTCGGCAGACTGCCCTCGCCAGATCCCATTTGGCGCAGATTGCCTCGGCGCGAACGCCCCTGGCAGATTTCATGGCTCACATGACCGAGGATTGGCTCGCCGTCGTCAACCGGGACAGCACTGCCATGCACGACCCGCTGGCAGTCGCGGCATCGTTCGAACCGGCAGTCGTGGCGACGGTACCGGTGAAGGCTGAGGTGAGCAGGGAAACCGCGGGGTTGGTAACTTACTCAGAGCCTCGGGGCGAATCGCCGATCCGGATTGCTGCGTCAACGGATCTCGATCGGTTCAACGAGCTGTTCTTCTCCCGAATCCTGGGGGCCGTGGAGCAGCAGCAAGGTCGTCGTTAGAAGGGCTTGGCCAGTGGAAAAGGAAGAGTCGTCAGTATTCAGAAGACAGGCGCAGGCATTCTGGACGCAGGCGCGCGCCGATTACACAACGGCGTTGACGCTCATGGATGCAGGCATCTATTACGCGAGCGTATTCTTCAGTCAGCAGGCCGCCGAGAAGGCGCTCAAAGCCGCCGGCATCCACAAGTACAAGAAGAACCCGAGAGGGCATCATCTAATACAGATAGCGAACTCTCTCAATGCGCCGATCGAGGTGATGAACGCGGCTGCGGAACTGAACGCGGAGTTCCTGACCGCCAGAAACCCTGATGCGACCGACGGCGTGCCCGCCCAGCTTTACGACCGGGAGTCTGCGCGGGTTCACCTGCGCGCGGCCGAGGTCATCCTGGACTGGGCGAAACGAATCCTCTAGTGCAATATCGGGAAAAGGCGTTTCAGGTTTCAAGTCTCAAGTTGCAGGTTCCCAAGGATCTGCAACCTGAAACCTGCAACGTGAAACCTGGAACGTGGTTCTCGGGTTTTGCACTCGGGCGTATGGCTGCGTTCTCGTACCTTTCGGACAAAGCTGTGGCGAAGTAAGGGGGCGCTTTCATGACATACCTGCTGGGGATCGACGTTGGCACCAGCGGAACGAAGGCTCTGCTCATCGAGGAGTCCGGCAGGGTCGCGGCCTCTGCGACAGACGTGTATCCTCTGAGCACTCCGAAGCCTCTGTGGGCAGAGCAGAATCCCGAGGACTGGTGGCGGGCCACCGTCTCGACCATACAGGCGGTGCTTCGAGACTCGGGCGTGAATCCGGCTGAGATCAAGGGCATCGGGCTTACCGGCCAAATGCACGGCGCGGTGTTCCTTGATGAGCGCAATCAGGTCTTGCGCCCGAGCATCCTCTGGTGTGACCAGCGCACGGGAGCCGAGTGCGAGTGGATCACCGAGACAATCGGCAGAGACAAGGTGGTCGAGCTGACGAGCAATCCCGTGCTGACGGGCTTCACCGCCGGGAAGATCGTCTGGCTGCGCAATAACGAGCCGGAGGTCTACGCGAAGACCCGCAAGGTTCTCCTTCCGAAGGACTACATCAGGTTCCGCCTGACCGGGGAGTATGCCACCGAGGTCTCGGACGCCTCGGGCACCTCGCTGTTCAACGTCGCGAAGCGCCAGTGGGCCGATGAAATGCTGGACGGCGCCGGGATTCCCCGCGACTGGATGCCGAGAGCCTACGAGTCTCCGGAAATCACCGGCAGGATCACCGAAGAGGCGGCCGGTCTGACCGGACTGAAGGCCGGAACTCCGGTCGTGGGCGGAGGAGGCGACCAGGCGGCGGGAGCGGTCGGCAGCGGCGTCGTGGAGACGGGCATTATCTCATCCACGGTGGGCACTTCCGGCGTGGTGTTCGCATTCGCGGACGAGCCGGTTGTGGATCCCGGCCTCAGGGTTCATACCTTCTGCCATGCAGTTCCCGGGAAATGGCACGTGATGGGGGTCATGCTCTCCGCCGGGGGCTCGCTGAGGTGGTATCGAGATACCTTCGCCGATGTGGAATCGGCCGAGGCCCGTAGCACGCAGCAGGATGTCTACGATCTCCTCTCGGCGCAGGCGGCGGGCGTCGAACCGGGCTGCGAGGGGCTTATCTTCCTGCCGTATCTAACCGGCGAACGGACTCCTCATCCGGACCCGAACGCGCGCGGCGCATTCTTCGGCATCACGCTTCGGCACGGGAAGCCGCATTTCGTGCGCGCAGTCTACGAGGGCGTGGCATACGGGCTCAGGGATTCATTCGAGATTCTGCGCGAGATGCGCGTGCCGATCACCCAGGTGCGCTCCTCCGGCGGAGGCGCGAGAAGCGAGGTCTGGCGGCAGATTCAGGCGGATATCACCGGCATGGAGCACGTGCTTATCAACGTTGACGAAGGGCCGGCGTTCGGCGCTGCGCTTCTCGCCTCAGTCGGAACCGGCGTGTACCCGAGCGTCCAGGAAGCCTGCCGGAGCACCATCAACGTCGTTTCCTCCACCAAGCCCGACGGCGCAAAGAAGGCTTTGTACGACCGCTACTACGCCGTGTACAGGGCGCTCTATCCCGCTTTGAAGGAGCAGTACCGGCGCGTGTCTGAGATTGTCACAGTGGGCTAGGGATTGAAGAGTGATGCGTAACTCGTGATTCGTGAAGAAGCCACCTGCTTATGAATCACGCCTCACGCGTAGTTGGGAAGCACAATGGCAGTTCTCGGAATTGACATCGGCGGCACGAAGACCATGGTTGCCGTCGCGGACGATTGTGGGGAGATCGTTTCTCAGGCGAGGATACATACTCCTCGTGAGCAGGGCCCTGACGCCGTCCTGTCTGAGATCGAGTTCGCCGGCAAGCTGCTCCTCCAGGAAGCCGAGTTGGGTCGAGAAGAAGTGAAGGCCATCGGCATAGGATGCGGCGGTCCGCTTGACCGCCGGCGCGGCATCATCCTTACAGCGCCGAATCTCCCCGGCTGGGATGATCTTCCTCTGGCGGAGTACTTCGAAAAGTCGTTCGGGGCGCCGGCGTATCTGGACAACGACGTGAATCTTGCCGCGCTGGGCGAGGCCCGCAGGGGCGCGGGAAAAGGCGTTGACCACCTCGCGTACTTCAACATCGGAACCGGGATCGGCGGCGGCATCATCATCGGCGGGAAGCTCTACCGCGGCTGCGGGAATGCCGGGGAGTTCGGTCACCAGATCATCGAGCCGAAAGGCCCGACATGCCTCTGCGGAAAGCGCGGCTGCCTGGAATCCCTGGCGTCGGGAACCTCCATCGCTCGGCGGGCGAAAGAGTACCTGGCCGTCCACTGGGACAGCCTGATCGTCAGGATGGCAGGCACCGTGGACAAAGTTACCGCCGAGTCGGTGGCGCAGGCGGCGCGCGAAGGTGACGAGCTTGCCCAACGGATATGGCGCGAGACGGGCGAGTACCTGGGCCTCGGAGTCGCCAATGTCGTCAACATCCTGAATCCCCGGCGGGTCATTCTCGGCGGCGGCGTGATAGAAGCAGGCGACCTGATACTCGACCCCGTGCGCCAAACCGTTCGCGAGCGGGCGATGACTCAGCTTGCCGAGGACGTTCAGATAGTCCCCGGAGCACTGAGCGATCAGGCCGGCATCATCGGCGCGATATGCCTGGCTATCGAGAGGGGATAGTCAATTCCAAGCCGTTGAGGCCTTGCATGGGACGTTGGCGTTGGCAATTCTGCCGGGATCATGTATACTGAGGCTGAGTGAAGTATATTCCTACAACATCAGAAGGAATAACCTATAATGGAAATGAGCGGCGAACGCATCGTCTCAGCACTGTCCGCACTTGCACAGCATCTAGATTACGCGGGTGGCCCGGAAGTCGAGCTGGTAGTCTGTGGCGGATCAG
>Ga0315289_10001854_pt1 | contig 32850 bp, 24 predicted proteins | sample YL17G11_40_MG_FD_203452 | JGI IMG/M metagenome (GOLD analysis project Ga0315289, IMG submission 203452) | Sediment microbial communities from Yellowstone Lake, YNP, Wyoming, USA - YL17G11_40 | ecosystem: Environmental > Aquatic > Freshwater > Lake > Sediment | place: USA: Wyoming | collected... | reverse complement strand
GAAACTGCCAATCCGTTCAAGAATTTTGGGGGCTGTTTGCGTTAACTGCTGACGGTCGGTCCCCCAAACGCTTTTTCTTCTGCGCCAATCGATTCGCCGTCCGGCGGTGCTCCAATCGGCACTTCTCGCAGATTCGCTCCCGGACTCCCAAGACCGCCCCGCACTCGCAGCGTCGAACGCTCACACCCCGACCCGCCAGGTGGGGGTTGATCTGGCCGTATTGCTCGAAGAGTTTCTGCCAGTCGTAGCCGGCCGTCTTGTAGGGATAGTCCGGAGGACCGAGCACGGCCCGCTCGAAGTAGGTGCAGGGCTTGCCTTGCAGAACCAGACAGGGCCGGTCGAATACGCACCCCTCACCGCGATAATTGGCACATTCGGTCCGCACGAAGTGGTTCAGTGCCCCTTGGTCCGTTTTGATGCTATCCCGCACGCCGACTCGCTCTCTGGGTTCCTTCCGGCCCTGCATCCGGGAGGGCGGGAACACCTGCCCAGACCTATCCGGCATGACGTCCGGCAGTGGGTAGTAGTCGGCACAGCAGAACCGCCTATCTTGCGGCCAGGCATGGCAGCCGTGGTAGAACTCGACGCAGCCGCAGCAGCTCTCGTGAATCGGCTCGCCTGCGGCCGTGATAGCCTGATGTCGCTGGCGTTCTTCGATCTGTTCGTTCATCCCTGAACACTCCCTTTATCGAATGTTGAACTTGACGGCGCCCACCCGCCCGGATACCGTGCGGAAACGTGCCCGGCGATACCAGGCGACACAAGCAACCATGCCGGCGACGGCCAGGACAAAGACGAATCCTGCGATGATGGGGACATAGTCAGGCCCTCCAAAGAAAAGGGCGGAGCCGAGGGAATCGGCCCCGCCGATGGCCAATGCGAAGGCAAAGCAAGTCCCGCAGAAACCGCCGATTGTGTGTAACTCGCTATCAGGGAAAAGGTTGTGGGAATGCGGATGATAGGAGTCGAACCTACACGGGCGTAAGCCCACAGGCACCTGAAGCCTGCGCGTCTGCCAGTTCCGCCACATCCGCAAAATCTCTCTTATTATGAGCGAACCGCCGCCATCCGTCAAGACCCCCCGGGTCTACTATTTACGATTTTTCATGGATGAGGTGAGCACCCTGACGGCCGACGAAAATAGACTGTTCATCGTCCCGGATTCCTGTTAGGATGGTGTGGGATTGATGAGACCTGGAGCTTTGCAGACGGACTTTACCGTCTCGCTGGAGATTGCGTAATGAGTGAGGTGAGCGTCAGCCATGTCGAGCCCCAGTTGGTGGTGGGAATGCGAAGACGAGGCACCTACGCCCAGATTCGCCCGATGATGACGACTCTCCGCCGGTACATCCAGGCCAGCGGCGCCCGGGTCGCCGGACCGCCGACGTTCATCTGCCACGAGACGCCCAAAGAGGTCGTGAAAGCCAATCTGCAGCGCAACGCGGACGTGGAAGTAGCCATCCCGGTCTCCACTGAGATCGAGGGCATTGAGGAGATCACCTGTTACGAGCTGCCCGGCGGGCCCATGGCCAAAATCGTCCACAAAGGCCCCTACGAGAAGTCGGCCACTGCGTATAAGACGCTCTTCGCCTGGATCGCGGAAAACCATAAGAAGGTGGCAGGCCCGACGAGAGAAGTCTACCTGAATGACCCCCGCAAAGTCCCGTCGGAGGAGCTTCTGACCGAGATCTACGCACCCATCGTGTAGGGGCGGGCCCCCGTGCCTGCCCATAGAAACACTCCGCCGGAGACAGCCCTACTCCCGCAGGATCTTGTTCAGGAAGGTCTCCAGAGAAGCGACGCCGAGGAGTCTCCGGCCTTGCACGACGTATGCCCGACTCGTCCGATGCCGCGTGATCTCCCGGGCCACCTGGATGGCCGGTGCATCCTCCTCCACCACGGCGTAATCGGTCGTCATGATCTCCGCCAGCAAGGTTTCGCTCTCCTTGCGCAGCACCTCCGCAAACGGCTCGAAATTCATGATGGGCGTCAGGTCCTCCATCCAGAGAACATAATCGGGCATGCACGTACGAAGCAGCTCGTAGGTCGTGACAACGCCGATCAGGTCACCGACCTCATCCACAACCGGCAGCTCATTGAGCCTGTGCCGAACGAACAGGTCGATGGCTTTCTGGAGCGTGTCATGCTCCTGCAATCTCTCCTGCACCGGATCCATCACATCGCGGGCCCGCAGATGATCCGGCAGAGCCATTCCACCCTTGTCGAAAAAGGCCCACACCTGCTCCGGCGTGGGCAGACTCGCGACCACGTCGGCCGTCGAGGGATCCAGGCAGATTTGCGCCAGGCAACTGATCGCCTGCAGATACGCCCCGGGTGCTTCCTTCGGCGCCAGGGTCAGAACGATCAGCTTGACGCGGCTGTCGGGCCTCTTGGGGTCATACACGATCCCCGCGCGGGAGGTCGCCACCGCCACCACGATTTCCTCGATGGTATCGAGCCGGGCGTGCGGCATGGCCATCCCCGGCGCGACGATGCTCGGCATGTCGTTCTCGCGCACCAGAACTGCTTCGTAAGCGTCGTCGACGTTGCCGATGTCGCGCTCGTACGCCAGGGATCGAAGCAGATCGAGCAGGATTTTGTCGCGGTCGGTCTCTTCCGTCTGGCAAATCACCTCGGCAGGGCTGAAAAGCGATGAGAACTGGATGTAACTCTTCTCCGTCACCATAACCACCCACCCTACAGACGACTACCCGAGTAATCCCCGAGCGCTGCACGCCTCCATCGTGCCCGATGCCTTCGGCCTCTTGCCGGCCCCGCAAAAAACGCGATGCCCGGGAGCCATCTTTATACAGCCGTATATCGGCAGAATAGTCAAGGGGGAAAATACCTATCTGCGGGCGCCCCTTCCGCATGCCCGCCGCGCCCGGTTGAGCGAGAGGAGAGACTTCAGGACATGATATGCCGGACGGGCACGGTGACGGTCCGAGAACAACCTGGGAAAGAAGACTAACTGCTGTGCCGAATGCGGGAATTGACTACCGCTAATGATCCTGCAGTTGACAATCCCGGGCAGTCGGACCGATACTGTACGGGGTGCGAGGCTGACGAAGATGTGGCTTTCAGGATGTGCCGATGCGACGTACGACGCTGAATTTTATCGTAGACTCGATTACTTTTGCGGACCTGCTGCTCTTGGCAGCCACCGGCACGATCATGAAATGGGTGCTGCCGCCCGGTTCCGGCGGACGTGGGTACGGCTTTCGCGGCGGCCGCGACCCCGCCGAGTTGAGAGAGCTGCTCGGCCTGACCCGCCACGACTGGGGCAGCATTCACTTCATTCTGGCCCTTCTGTTCATTCTCCTGATTCTGGTCCACATCGTCCTGCACTGGACCTGGATCAAGACCTGCGGCAAGTCGCTCCTGCTCCCCTCACGCAAGGTCCCCTGCGATCCCCAGGGCGGCCCGGACCTCCCATGACAAAGCCCCGCGAACCGACCCGCAATCATAAGAGGCTCTAACGCAATGAGGTAAGGGGCGAGGACTACTCCGATGTCATTCCCGCGAAAGCGGGAATCCAGTCAATCCAGGCGTCTTCTGGACTCCTGCTTTCGCAGGGGTGACAAATAGGGGTTCTGTAGGATGCTCATTCTGTTAGAAGCTCTAAAGGAAACGGTCCTTCGAGGCGGCACGCGAAACGTTACGGGGTCTCCGGATGGAGTTACTTCAGCTCGACGGACCAGTAGGCGTGGTCGAGGAATTGTTTCCAGGAGCGGTAGCGCTGGTGGCCGAGGTGGATGTGGACCATGGGGCTGTGCCTCGGCTTGATGGGTTTCTGGACCAGGGTCATGCCGGCCTGCTTCGGGGTCCGGCCGCCCTTCTTGACGTTGCAGTTGGCGCAGGCGCAGACGATGTTCTCCCAGGTCGCTTTGCCGCCCATGCTGCGGGGGATCACATGGTCAAGCGACAGCTCGGGCATCGGGAAACGCTTGCCGCAATACTGGCAGTGGTTCTTGTCGCGGGCGAAGATATTGCGGCGGTTGAACTTGACCTCGCTGCGCGGCAGGCGGTCGTAGAACAGCAGCCGGATGATGCGCGGCACGGCGACGTAGAAGTTCACCGTGGAGACCCAGTCGTAGCCATCCGGCTCGAACTCATGTCGAAACCGGCTGACCTCACACCAGCTCTTGAAGTCATAGTTGGCGTAGGTGTCCTTCTCGAACGAGACCACTTCCGCCAACTCGCGGCAAAGCAGGGAAAACGCGCGTCTCGCACCGACAATACGGATGGCCATGTAGTGCTTGTTGAGCACTAAGACACTGCAATCAAGCCCGGATTGATAATCATCATCGGCCATAATCTTCTCTTGCCGCCTCGAATTATATGACCACCGAGCATCGGCTGCAAGAGGTATAACGGACTTTCCTTCCGCAATTCCATCGCCGGTCGGAATCATCCGTTACCATTGCTGTTCTACCATCCGGTGAGAATCCGCTCCGAGGGAGCAGGCGTGGGAACACCTCCGAAGTTCTTCAGCCTCCTCCCTAAATCTTCATGGACTCACGGCGACACGGGTTTTTCCGCGGGCTCCTTCAGGACGACATTCGTCGCCCGGAGCCCCTTTTCACCCTCCACGATATCAAACTGGACGGTATCTCCCTCGTCCAGGGTTTTGAACCCCTCTGTCGTAATACTGGAATAGTGCACGAAGACGTCCCGGCCGTCTGCGGTCGCAATGAAGCCATACCCCTTCCGTGGGTTGAACCATTTGACCTTTCCTTCGACCATAAGAGATTCCTTTAGAAAGACAGCGGTACGATTCGTCTCTCTTGCCGGCATAATAGTGCGGCAGCCGCAGCCGGAGCCTTTACAGGCTGGGCTTCGCCTGCGCCGACGCACGTGCCGAAATGCTGAGGTGCTCTCTCATGAGCCGGCCCATCTTGAACTTCACGGTTCGTTTCGTCGGAACATCCACCCGCTCCAGTGTCTTGGGGTTTTGGGCTACCCTCGAGGCCCGTGTCCTCGTCTCGAATACGCCGAAATCCCGAAACTCCAGGCGGTTATCGTGACACAGTTCACTGACAATCTCATCGAGGAAGGTCTGAATGATGCGTTTGACCGAGACCCTCTTTGCCTGCGTGCGCTCTGCGATGCGGTCAATAAGTTCTTTCTTCGTGACTGTCGACATAGATTACCTCACATGAAGACAAGAGCGATTCGGAAACGAAGGTCGGCGTGTGTTCGGTCCGCTGTCGTCCGACAGGGTCGCCTACAGTTGCCCACCAGCACATCGAGGACCTCACGAACACACATATCCGACGAACGCCCTTCTCGGCGGTTTGGCTCGCGGTACGATCCCGCAACAGCCGGACATACTGCCACCGGAACTGAAGATAAACTACTGCAAATCACTATACCGTAAAGACTTCGATGCGGCAAGTACTTTTGCTCAAAAATTTTCTCTGCGGCCGATTGCCCGTGTCCCCCCGTGGCGGACCGCCGGGGCACGCACCAGGGCACGAAGTGAGCACAAGTGTGGCGATCAGTGATTGACCGGCAGGATAGATGGCGGCATAATGGCGGTTTCTATATGTATGGGGCACCGGAATTCGCCGTGTGATGGTCCGGCGGCGCGACAGCGGTGCCGGTCCGAAAGAACGAGTCTTCCGCCGCCTCCAGGGACGAGGCACAGGTTAGCTACGGACAGGATAAGAATTGATGGCTGAGAAAAAACCCGTCAAAATCGAGAGCCGCAAACCTTCTTCGAGGAGAAAGGACCGGGCGGCCGAGATCGCCAACACGTTCGAGTGGCTGATTACCGCTTTCATTCTGGCCTTCGTATTCCGCGCCTTTGTGATGGAGGCCTTTCGCATTCCGACCGGCAGCATGGCCGACACCCTCAAGGGGGCGCACTTTCAATTGCGCTGCCCGCAGTGCGGGTACCGGTACGACCACGGATTTGTGCCGCTGAGCTACAGCCTGCCGGAAGATACGATTCCGCCGGGAACGGTGCCGATTCGCCAGCAGACGCGCTGCCCGAGCTGCGGCTTCAACGTACCCGCCAACGAGCCGGCGCCCGTGGCCAACGGCGACCGCATCCTCGTGCTCAAATGCATCTACCAATTCGTCGAGCCGAACCGCTGGGACGTCGTCGTCTTCAAGAATCCGATCAATCCCTCGGAGAACTACATCAAGCGTCTGATCGGGCTGCCGGGCGAGACGATCGAGATCCACGACGGCGACGTCTATATCAACGGACTGATCGCGCGTAAGCCGCCGGAGGTGCAGAAGGAACTCTGGATGCCCCTCTACGACCACGACTTCCAGCCGGTCAATCCGAACGAGCGGGCGGGCTTTAACGGGCATAAATGGGTCCCGCCTTTCAATCTGGACGGCTCGGTGTGGAAAATCAGCGACGAAAATCCTACGCAACTGCTGCTGGATTGCCCGGTCGCGGAGACGAGCGTGCTGGCATACGGCGCCCCCTCGGCCAACGGATTCGCGGCCACCTACGCCTATAATGAAGTGATGACCTACGGGCGGATGCCGATGTGCAGCGATCTGATGTACCGCTTCTATGTGAGGCCCGCGGGCACTGAGGGCCGGATCGGGGTCACGCTCGGCAAACAGGGCGTCGACTATAAAGCCTGGCTCGACTTTTCCGGCCGGATGGTCGTTGCAAAAGTGAGCAACGGCCAGGAGACCATCCTGGACCAGAAAGACGTCAAGGCTCCGGCCCCGGGCACGTTCACCCTGGTCAAATTCGCGAGCGTCGATCACCAGTTGCTGTTCGAAGTCGGCGGCAGCGAATTGGCCGTCGATCTCGGACGACTGCCGGAGGCACCGGAGCGCGGCACCAGACCGGCTCCCCGCGCCGAAATCTTCGGCTCCGGAAAGCTGACGCTGGCCCACGTCGCCCTGTTCCGGGATATCTACTATACCAGTGACGGCCAGGGCGGCCGCAACGCCAGGGTCATTGAGGGCAGACCGTTCACCTTGAATCAGGATGAGTTTTTCGTGTTGGGCGATAACAGTCCGAACAGTGAGGACGGACGCTGGTGGCCCGAGCCCACCGTGGCCAGTCGAGGGTGGGACCCGCCGCGCGCGGGCGTGGTGCCGCGCTACTACCTCGTGGGCAAGGCCCTGTTCGTCTATTGGCCGAGCGGTTTCGAGTTTCCCTGGCCGAGCGAGATGAAGACCTTCCTGGCCAGCAACAGCCGCAATACCGCCATGCGACTGCTCAATGGAATCGTCTCGCTGCGCTGGATTCCCAACTTCGGCCAGATGCGCTTCATCTACGGCGGCACAGGAAAAATGGCCGGCTGCCCGCCACAGCAACACGAGAACGCTCCTTAGCAGGGCCTGAGACAGACAGGAGTGGTCGCCCGCCCGACGCGGGCGTGGATTGAAACGATTTGGAGGTCACGCAAGATGAAAGCATACAGCCCGATTCTCGCAGCAACGGCAATGGTAATCTTTCTGGGATGGCCCGCCATGACCGACGTGAAGGCGCGCCCGCTCGGGGACAAGCTGACGACGGAGAACCTGCGGTGTGAATACCTGGTGGACCCGCTCGGGATCGGCGTTCCTCAACCCCGGCTGAGCTGGACGCTTCAATCCGAGCAGCGAGGCCAGCGTCAGAGCGCCTATCGAATCCTCGTGGCCAGCAGCCCGAGACTTCTCGGCAACGACACCGGCGACCTGTGGGACAGCGGCAAGGTCGCGTCGGACCAATCTATTCAGATCGTGTATGCCGGCCGGCCGCTGGAATCGCAGATGCGCTGTTACTGGAAAGTGCGCGTCTGGGACAAGGACGACCGGGCCTCTTCGTGGAGCAAGCCCGCCCTGTGGACGATGGGTCTGCTCGACCCGGGCCAATGGCAGGCGAAATGGATCGCCTTTGACGCCTCGCGCAAACGGGAGGCGGCCGCCCAGAAGCCCGATCTGTCCGCCGCACGCTGGATCTGGTACCCCGGCGGCGACGCGAAGACCGCCGCCCCCGTAGGAGTCCGGTACTTCCGCAAGGACTTCGTTGTCCCGGAGGATCGCGAGCTTGTCTCGGCGGTCTGCGCCGTCACGGCGGACAACAGCTTCAAGATGTTTCTGAACGGCCGGCGCATCCGCAACGGCAGCAACTTCAGGGAGGCGGTGGCGGGCAACGTCAAGGAGCATCTGCACAAGGGCAAAAACATCCTCGCGATCGAAGCGACGAACGAGGGCAATGCACCGAACCCCGCGGGCCTTCTGGCCATTCTCAGGCTGCAATTCGCCGGCGGCGATCCGATTGTTGTCGTGTCGGATGAAACCTGGCTCAGCGCGGATTCCGCTACTCCCAACTGGATGGATGTCGATTTCGACGCCGGCAAATGGCAGAGTGCCCAGGTGGTCGGCGACTACGGCGTCCAGCCCTGGGGAAAGATTAACGTGACCTCCGGCGACCTGTTCCTGCCGCCCGCCCAGTTCCTGCGCAAGTCGTTCGTGCTGGACAAGCCCATCAAGCGGGCCACCGTGTACGCGTCGGCCCTGGGCAACTACGAGCTCTACCTCAACGGCCGGCCGGTCGGCGATGCCTGCTTCACGCCCGGCTGGACCGACTACAAGATCCGCGTTTACTACAATGCCTTCGACGTCACGAAGCAGGTGAGGAAGGGCTTCAACGCGATCGGAGGCGTTCTGGCCGACGGGTGGTACAGCGGCTATGTCGGCTTCGGGCAGCAGCGCGACCATTACGGCGAGAAGCCGCAGTTCGCGGCCCAGCTCCACGTTGAATACCTCGACGGCAGCACCAAGATCATCGCCACGGACGGGACCTGGCGGGCCGCCACGGGACCCATTCTGGAAGGTGATTTCCTGATGGGCGAGACCTACGACGCCCGCAAGGAGATTCCCGGCTGGAGCACGGCCGACTTCGACGACGGGCGGTGGCAGCCGGTCGATGTCACGGAGAACATTCCCGTCAAGATCGAAGCCTATCCCGGCGTCCTGGTGCGAAAGTTCCAGGAGATCGAGCCGGTGAAAATCACGCAGCCGGAGAAGGACGCCTACGTCTACGACATGGGGCCCAATTTCGCCGGCTTCGTCCGCCTGAAGGTCCAGGGCGCCAAAGCCGGCCAGAAGATCGTGCTGCGATTCGCCGAGCGGCTCAATCCCGACGGCACCGTCTACACGACCAACCTGCGCAGCGCGCGAGCCACCGATACCTACATCTGCAAAGGCGGCGGCAGCGAGGTCTGGCAGCCCCGCTTCACGTTCCACGGCTTCCAATATGTGGAGCTGACCGGCTATCCCGGCAGGCCCGACCTCGGCACCATCACGGGTGTCGAGCTGACCTCCGATACACCGGTCGTCGGCAGTCTCCAATGCTCCGATGAGATGGCCGACACGCTGTACCGCAACATCTGCCAGACACAACGGGCCAACTTTATCGACATTCCGACCGACTGCCCGCAGCGCGACGAGCGGCTCGGCTGGATGGGCGACGCCCAGATTTACGTCCGCACGGCCACGTACAACACCGATGTCTCCGCCTTCTTCACCAAGTGGATGGTGGACGTCGAGGACGCCCAGATCGAGAACGGGGCCTTTACCGACGTCTCGCCGCGGAAAGTGGCCATGGGCGGCGGCACGGCCGCGTGGGGCGACGCCGGCGTCATCTGCCCGTGGACGATTTACCAGGTCTACGGCGATACCCGCATCCTGGCCGAGCATTACAACGCGATGCAGAAATGGATCGAGTACTGCAAGGGCACGACGAAAGGCCTGCTGCGGCCGGCCGAGGGCTACGGCGACTGGCTGAGCATCAAGGCCGACACGCCCAAGGACGTGCTCGCGACCGCCTACTTCGCCCGCAGCACGAAGCTGGTCGCCGAGGTCGCCGAGGTGCTGGGCAAGAAGGACGACGCCCAAAAGTATCAGCAGCTCTTCGAGGAGATCCGCAAGGCGTTCAACGACGCTTACGTGGCCGAGGACGGCCGGATCAAAGGCGACACGCAGACCGTCTATGTCCTGGCCCTGGCCTTCGACCTGCTGCCGGAACCGAAGAGAGAGGCGGCCGTCAAGTACCTGGTCGACAACATCAAGGAGCGCAACTGGCACCTCTCGACCGGGTTCGTCGGCACCAAGGACCTGATGGGCACGCTGACCCGCTTCGGCCAGACCGGCGTGGCCTATCACCTCTTCCACAACGACACGTTCCCGTCCTGGGGCTTCTCGATCCGCCACGGGGCGACCAGCATCTGGGAGCGCTGGGACGGCTGGACGCCCGAGGCCGGCTTCCAGGACCCGAGCATGAACTCGTTCGCCCACTACTCCTTCGGGGCGGTCGCCGAGTGGATGTTCAAGACCATCGGCGGCATCGACACCGACGGTCCGGCGTACCGGCACATCATCATCCGCCCGCAGCCGAGCGGCCGCATCGCCTGGGCGAAGACCAGTTACAACTCGATCCAGGGCAAGATCGCCACGACTTGGAAGACCGACGGCAAAATGCTCCAGCTCGCTGTCGCCATCCCCGCCAATACGACGGCAACGGTCTACGTTCCGGCCCGGGACGCCGCCGGCGTGATGGAAGGCAGGAAGCCCGCCGCGAAGAGCCAGGGCGTGCGATTCATCGGCATGCAGGATGGCAACGCCGTCTTCGAAATCGGCTCCGGCATCTACAGGTTCAGCTCACAATTGCCGTAAGATGCAGATACCGCACCGGCAAGGAGATGCAACTGCGTTCGTAGTGACGCCATCGGGCGTTTCTGTCGATGCCCTGACGGGCACATTATGGACGAGCCGGGCCGGGTTTGAGGTACTTGTCGAGGAAATCGAGAGCGGCTTGGAAGCCGCGGGCCTGGTTCTTCTTCTTGACGAAGCCGTGTCCCTCGTCATCGAAGACCACGTATTCGACGGGAACAGCGTTCGCCCGTGCCGCCTCCACGATCTCATCTGACTCGACTTTGAGCACGCGCGGGTCGTTGGCGCCCTGAAGCACCATCAGCGGCTTCTTGATGTTTTTCGCATGGAAGAGCGGTGACTTCGCCTTGAGGGTCGCCTCATCGTTAAAGTCGCCCATCTCCTGCTCCAAGTCCGCGCGGAATGATTCCCAATATGGCGGTATGTTCTGCAGCGTTCGGTACCAGTTGGAGACGCCGAAGAGGTCGATCCCCACGTCGAAGGCTTCGGGCCGGAACGTCAGAGCGGCCAGCGTCATGTATCCGCCGTAACTGCCACCCATGATGCCAATATGCTTGCCATCCACGTACTCGAGGTCCGCGAGCATTCGCCTGGCGGCCACCACGTCGTCTAAATCGGCCTGGCCGTGCTTGCGGTCGTCGAGATGGAAGAAGGTTTTGCCGTAGCCGCTGCTGCCCCGGTTATTGATTGCATAGATGGCATAGCCGTGATTGACCAGGAATTGAATCTCTGCCTGATAATCAATGCCGGACTGCCCGCCGGGACCGCCGTGCACCATGACCAGCGCGGGAGTCCTGGCCTCTTTGCCCGCCTGCTGCGGCCGATACAGGATGCCGGGGATCTCCAGCCCGTCGTACGATTTGAAGCGGACGACTCGGCCGTCCACGAGGTCTTGCGGGTTGATCTTCGGGCTGAGCGAACGCGTGAGCTGTCTGGGCTTGCTGCCGGAGAAATCACAATAGAAGAGGTCCCACGGCATGCGGCTGTTGCTGGCATAGAACGCCATGTGGCGCTCGTCGCGCGAGATGCTCACGGACTTGATGTCGGCGTCGGGCAGCTCCGGCAGTTTGACCGGCTTCATGGAGGCGGCTTCATACATCCGCAGCTCCGTCCGCGCATCGTTGTTGATGCCCACGACAAGATATTTGCCCTCGTGCGAGAGGTAGGCGTACATGATGTCCCAGTTGGTCTTTTGCACCGGCTCGACCGTGCCGGTACCGAGATCGTAGCGGACGAGGTACATGAACTCATCCTCCTTGTCCGTCAGGTAGTAAAGATATTTCCCGTCCGGGCTGAAGGTCTGCACCTGGTTCTGAGCGGGCTTGGCGTCGTCCGTGAGCAGCTTCCTCGTGCCGGCCTGACCGTCGAGAAGGTAGATATCCGTATCGGCATTGGTGACCACCTTCGACAGGGCAATGATTCGCCGGTCGGGGGAGATGCCGGCAAAATTGTACCCTTCCTTGTTCTCGTAGATCATCTTGCGCTGGTACGTGTTGGGATCGTATTCATACACATCGATATATCGCTTGTCGCGTTCATTCGTGCCGATGAAGAAAGATCGGTCGTCCTGGGCCCAGCCCACGAAGAAGGCCTTCAGATCGGTGCCGGGCGTAAGGTCTTGGACCGAGCCGTCGGGCTTCTGGACGTAGACGTGGTCCAGCTCATTGCCGCCCACGTCGCTCTCGTAGAGGAACCGTTCATCGTGAGGGAAGTACTCCATCGCGAAGATGGACTCTTTGGTCGAGGTCGTCAACGGCTTCGGCTTGCCGCCGGCGACGGGTACGGCATAGGCATTGAAAATGCCGCTCTCGTTGCTGTTGACGAGCAGCTTCGTGTTGTCCGGCGAGAAGGATTCACCCCCGTAGTCCGTCGTCGCCAGGAAGTCCTCAATGGTGTACTGTGCCACCTGGCGGGCCTGACCCCGGGCTGGGGCGGAGTCGATGCCCGGACAAAGGAGTGCTACCAGGACAATCCCGATGCGAATGGCATGTCTGTACCTGTTCATGTGATCCTCCGTTATCCAATGATTGTGATTGCCGGCACGTTCAGCCTGTGCCAGATTCTGAATGCCGGGGCCTGCGTTGTCAAATCCATTGTGCGGGTCGGGTGGACGAACTTCTCATCTCCAAAGCGACCGAAATCCGGGCGCGGGAATAGAACACCGTCACAAAGCGCCTCGTATACCGCCGCTATGCTGTGTTGGGGGTACGTTTTGGTTATTGGAGTCTATCGGCAGATATGGGGTGCCATGCTTACGCTGGCGTAAGCATGTCCTGGCCATCGAATCGCGCATGTCTACACGAGCGTGGACATGGCACCCGGGCGTGCGCGGTTTGTCATGTCGAGCCGCCGGGCTGCTTTGCGGCAGGAAGCGCAGAGCGTAACCCGCGCACGAATACGCCATGAGCGGGAAAGCCCTCCCGCATGACCGACGGCGCCTCCGATACGTCAGCACAATTCCACGCGCCGGACGTAGAAATAGATGAGCGATTGCAGACAGGCGAGCGAGAACCTGTTCATCTTGAATGCTTGCGAACATTTAGTGCGCGTGCGAACGTGCACGCGTTGGAAATGGAGTTGGATCATGATTTCGAGAAAATTACTGTCGAGCCTGGCTGCCGGACTTATCTTCGCGGTGGCCCCGCTGGCGCAGCCCGTTCAGGCGAAGAGCGGTGTTGCTATAAGCGTCAGGTCTGGTAATCTGGGTTTCCAGCACCGCAGTTTTGGCCGCGGATTCGACGATCGCGGCTTCAGGCATAACGATTTCAGGCAACATGACTTCGAGTTTCATGGGTTTCGCCACCATGACTTCAGGCAACATGAGTTCGAGTTTCATGGGTTTGGCCACCCTGATTTCTGGTGGTACCAGCCCGGGCCGTATCCATTCGATGGGTATCCTTACTACTGGTACCCGTACGGGTACTACCCTGATAGTGGGTTTTACTTCTACTATAACGGGTAGGAGAGTCGCAGTGAGGAGCATGGCCCGCGGGGAAAAGGAAAAAGGGCCGGCTTTAGCGGCAGCACCAGCCGGCCCTCCTCTGCTGCGCACATGCGCAACAGTAGCCTATGGTTTAATCACGCGATTGTAAATGCGAACATCGTCGACCAGGCCGGACCAGAAGCTGCCCGGCGCCAGGTTCGTTCCGCAGCCGATGTTCAGATCGCCGTAGGCACTCTTCAAGTTGCTCTGCGTGTCTTCGCCGACCGCTACACCGTCGACGCACAAGGTCCTGGTGGTCCCATCCCAGATCAATCCAACGCGGTGCCATTTCCCATCCGTGATCACGGCTTGCGAGCACAAGGCCTTGCTGGTCCGTCCCGCACTTTTCAGATCCGTCATCAGTGTGCCTTCCGCGCCGTCGGCCACCAGCCAGTTGGCGCCAAACCGCTGCGAGAGAATGACCTGGCCGGGCTGGCCGCCCTTGACCCAGAGAAATACGCTCCACGGTGCTTTGGCCGGATCCCGGTCGAAGCCGCCCAGCACAAAGTCGTCGGCGCCATCCAGCTCGACGGCCCCGCCGACCATGCCCGCGCCCGGGCGCCAGACGGGACTGCCCACCAGCACGGCGTCGCGTCCGGCGGCACTGTTGCGGGCCGTGATGCCTTCCGCCTCGTCGAGCTTCCAGTACGAGATGACCGCCGGGTCGATCACTTCCTTGCCGATGTACTGCGACAGGACCAGCAGGTCCTGCGTATCGACGAGACCATCGCCGAAGGCCGTGGGACCGATATCGCACAGCGGCTCATCCTTGCCCCAGTTCTCGACCATGATCCGGACCTCGTTGCCATCCACCTTTCCATCGCCGTTGAAGTCAACCATCGGCTGGATGGAAGCCTGATACACACTGCATGGACCCCAGGTGGTCGGCCGGTCGGAGGTGAAGTAGAGCATGGAGCCGTGGGCGGAGAGGGACCCGCACCACTCGACGGCCGAACTATTGACGGTCGGCCCGAGATTCGCCGGCGGTCCCCAGGGATCGGCCGTCGTCCGCCGCGTCGTCACCCACAAGTCGTAGTTGCCCGACCCGCCGCCCCGGTCCGAGTTGAAGAAGAGCGTCAGGCCGTCCGCCGAGAGCACCGGCTCACCATCGTTGGAAGAGCTGTTGACCGGCGCCCCCAGGTTCTTCGGCGTCCCCCAGGGGTCGTTCTTCGTTGCCCGCGTAGCCATCCAGATGTCCTCATTGCCGAGTCCGCCGCCCCGGGCCGAATGGAAGAGCAGGGTCAGGCCGTCCGCCGAGAGCTTCGGACTGAGGTCCCAGGCGGAACTGTTGACCGTTGGCCCGAGGTTGACGGGAGTGCCCCAGGGGCTGTCAAGGGTCGGTCGCGTCGTCATCCACATGTCCATGCCGCCGGAGCCGCCGGGCCGGTCGGACGAGAACAGCAGCGTCAGACCGTCGGGCGAGATGTTCGCCGCGTACTCCCAGGAGGAGCCATTGACGGTCGGCCCGAGATTCACCGGTGGGTCCCAGGCATCCTGCTGCGAGGAACGCGTCGCCACATAAATGTCGAACGTGCCGCCGTAGCCGCCCGCCCGCTCCGAAGAGAAATAGAACGAGAGGCCGTCCGACGAGATGCTGCCGCCCAACGTGGTGACCCCGCCATTGATATTCGGTACTTTCATAGGCGTGCCGACGAGGAAATCCCCACGTACCTGTCCCGCCCACCCTGCCGCCAGCACCAGCCCCGCGGCGATCGTCATTTGCCACTTTCTCCTGATGTCCATGTTGCTTTCCTCACTGGTTTGCGGTAGAATTCTCTTGTCCTGTCTTCGAGCGCGCAAACCGAGCGCCCGGGCCAGGTCGGGGCTGGTGAGGCTGTTGCCGAAATCAAGAGGCTCGCCAGCCCTTACACTATTGCCACCGAACCCAGGTCACATGCCTGGTGTCCCCTGCCTTTTGGGAGCCGCCGGCGGGGTGTCCGCTTGCCGGTCGGTGATCCAGATTTCGTGGTGCCACTGCCAGTAGGTTTTCTCGATCGCCATGCGGCCGTGGTCCTGACTGGGCCAACTGCACCACGAGAAGGCGCCGTCGATGATTTGGGACGCCTCCTTTTTCTCCATATCGTATATCCACAATCCGCCGCCCCCGTAGCATCCGACAGCCAGTTTCCGCCCGTCGGGCGACCAGTTGACGAACAATTGTTGCTTCTCGGAAGGGCCCGGCCAGCCGGCGACAAGCGACCGGCTGGACGGGTCCAGGATTTGCAGCGTCGTGTCGTCCGCCATGAAGGCGACGTATTTCTCGTCGGGCGATACGACGGGAAACAGTGCCATGCACTCCAGGATTTCCCGTGGCTCGGCGCCGTTCGCGTCGATCGCGACACAGTACATCTTGTTCTCGGTGCGGCTCTGGTAGTAGACCCGGCTGGAGTCGGCGGCCCAGTTCGGCCACCCGCCTTTCGCGAGGAACCGCGGCGCCTCCGAGCCGTCGGCTTTGACGAGCCAGATTTCCTCCTGCTCGAACGGCCGGTGCTCGCCCTGGCGTTCCATGGTCAGGTCCGCCAGAGACAGAGCCTGCCGGTCGCGCACGTACGCGATGTGGCGTCCGTCCGGCGACCACGCCGGGTCTTTGCCGGGGACGGTCAGCAGCCGGGTCTTTCCCGTTTGCAGGTTGAGGATCTCGATCCCGCTGGACCCGAGCACACCACGACTGTACGCCAACTGCGCTCCATCGGGTGACCAGCTCGGATGAAAGCCTTCGGTTACGGCCCGGTGGGCCAGCGCAGCAAGCTGGCGGTATTCCTCGGCCCCCCGATGCATCGCGGTGAAGGCCGGTCCTTCCGGCGTGCGGTCCGGCGGGTGCCACACCTGGCCGGCCGCCAGACTATCGAACACCGAGCGGGTCGCCAGCGCATCGAGCCGTTGCTGGGTGATCCGGTTGGAGCCAACGATCTCATCGTATTTCGCCTGCGCCTCCTCGTATTTACCCAGCGCCGTCAGGATGCAGAACAGATTGAGCTGATGGAGCGGCTCATCCGGCTGCAGACGAACGCAGGTCCGCACGTCCTCCAGGGCCCGCTCATACCGGCCCATCCGCATCAGCGTTTGCCGCCGCTGCTCGCAAACCTCGACGCGGCGCTTGTCGCGCGGAGCCGTCAGTCCGTCGGCCCGATCGTGGTCCCCCATCGCCTCGTTCAGCATCTCCGCATCCCGGGCCGCCAGTGCCAGCTCGCGGCGCGCGATCGCGCGCAGCACGTATCCCGCCGGATTCGCCGGCTGACCGCCAATCATCATCGAAGCCTCGGTCTCCATGCTGCGGTATTCGCCGAGGGCGTAATAGGCCAGGGCGCGGGCTCGGCGCGCCCCGTAGTGAGTAGGGTCCAGATCTAAAGCGTTGTTGAGCCAGCCGAGAATCTCCTGCACGCTCGGGGCGGTCATCGCCCGCAGCAGGTAGGCTTCCGCCGTCTTGGGCATCAGCCGTTCGCCCTGGTGCAGGTGAATATCCGCCTTGCTCTTCATGCGCGGATCGTTCGGGTCGCCCTCCAGGTAGATGCGGGCGAGGAGGAAGTGCGCGTTGGCGGCGATCTCCGGCTGCTCCTTCAGCAGGCCCTGCAGGCGCTCGATGCCGGCGCGCGGCCCCTGCAGCTCCAGCAGGACCCGGGCGTGCAGGAGCCGGGCCTTGGGCCCGACGAACCGGCTCGACAGAATGGGCTTGATTTCGGAGAGCGCCGATTCATATTCGCCGCGGGACAGCATGTCCTCGACCATGATGAGGGACTTCTGATGGCTGTCCCGGGTCCGTTGCGTGTGGAAATGGGCGTAAGTGATCGCGGCAAAGAGCAGACCGGCCACGACAACCGCCGCGGCCGACCAGGTTGCCAGGCGGGCCCGGTGCCGGCGCAGGAATTTGTGAACGCGGTAGAGGGTGCTCGGCGAGCCGGCCGTGATGGGCTCATGCCGCAGATGCCGCTCGATGTCCTCGGCCAGACTGTGGGCCGTCTCATACCGGTGCGTCCGGTCCTTTTCGAGCGTTTTCATCACGATCCAGTCCAGGTCGCCCTTGACCAGCTTGCGGAGCATATCCGGGCTGGTCCGCCGGGACTCCGCCACTTCCGGCAGCGTCTGACCCAGTGTGCGAATCTTGGTGGATGGCTTGAGCGGGTCGGTCTCGCGGATGATCCGCTGCATCTCGGAGTAGCCGGCGCTGCGGAGCGTCTCGCCCGCGAAGGGCGTAGCGCCCGTCAGCAGTTCATAAAGGAGCACGCCGAGCGAGTAAATATCCGTCCGCGTGTCGATGTCCAGGCCGCTCATCTCCGCCTGCTCGGGGCTCATATACTCGGGCGTCCCGATCATTTGGGAGTAGCGCGTGAACAGCGTCTGCTCGGTGAGCCGCTGATTGATCGCCTTGGCAATGCCGAAATCGATGACCTTGGGCACAGGCTTGCCGTCGTGGAGCGTGACCATCACATTCGACGGCTTGATGTCCCGGTGGATGATGCCTTCTGGTGGGCGTGCTGCACGGCGTTGCAGACCTGCACGAACAACTCCAGCCGCTCGCGCGTGTTGAGCCGGTTCTTATCACAGTACTCGGTGATCGAGACGCCCCGAACCAGCTCCATGACGAAGTACGGCCGGCCGGTCTCCGTGGCGCCGCCATCGAAGACGTGCGCGATATTCGGGTGGTCCATCAGGGCCAGCGCCTGCCGCTCCACCTCGAACCGGGCGACGACCTGCTTGGTGTCCATGCCCAGCTTGATGATTTTCAGAGCGACCCGGCGGCGGATGGGATGCAACTGCTCGGCCATGTACACGACGGCCATGCCGCCCTCGCCGATCTTCTCGAGCAGCTTGTAGCGGCCGATCGTCGTGCCCGGCTCTTCGACGACCGGGCTGTCGAGCGTCAGTTGCAGCGAAGAGGCCGCCTGCTCCAGGAAGCTGTTCTCGCTCGCGTGGACCCGCAAGAGCGCTTCCATGCGGCGGAGCCGAGCGGTGTCGCCGCCGCAGGCCTGTTGCAGGTACGCCGCCCGCTGGTCGGCCGCCTCAATCGCCAGGGCCTCGTTGAAAATCTCTTCTTCATTTAGGATACGTTCAATACCCATCAGCCGAATCCTTGCCCCCCATGTACAGTGCGCCGTCCGCTGGGCAGTTACCCCAGCAAAAATGAAAAACTTCAAAGAAAAGGACCTAAAGGACGTATGGGACCCAAAGGACCCGTCCGGCCTGAGCCGGGAGCTGCATCGCTCAGCGCGGGCCCTCGGTGCCGGTGCCTTTGGTGATCTCCAGGTGCAGCCAGGAACGGGCGTAGGCCCAGTAGCGGTCGACTGTATTGTGCGAAAGGCCGAGGACCTGCGCCGCCTGCTCGTTCGTCAGACCCGCGAAGAACCGCAATTTCACCAGGTCCGCCTTGACCTTGTCCTGCTGCGCGAGCTTTTCGAGGGCTTCATCGAGCGCGAGCAGGTCGTCGCACTCGCCCGACACGGTCAACCCGATGTCGTCGAACTCGACCCGCTGGTAATCGCCGCCCCGCTTGAGCCGCTGCTTGCGGCGGGCGTTCTCCACCAGGATGCGCCGCATCGCCTCGGCCGCCGCCCCGAAGAAGTGCCCCCGGTTTTGCCAGGTCTGCCCCTCGTCGCCCAACAGGCGCAAATACGCCTCATGCACCAGGGCCGTCGCCTGCAGCGTCTGGCCCGGCGGCTCCTTCGAGAGCTTCTGGGCCGCCAGCAGTCGCAACTCTTCATACACGACGGGCAGCAGCTCATCCGTCGCCTTCACGTCCCCCCGCTCAATGGCATTCAGAATCCGCGTGACGTCACTCATGACAACTCCGTGCCGGCCTGTTTCTCGGCGACGCCATTGTCGCAAAGTTACACGCCGGCTTCAAGGCGCTAAAGACCCATATTCATTTGTCCGATAGACGGGATTGCACGACCGTCTGTCGGTGAATACACTGAATTCAGGTTCATGGGTCCGAGCCGACCCGTATAATGCGGTAGCGATGCTCTATGACAGTTGCCGGGTATGAGATCGATGCCATGCCTTACAGGACCATGACCATTCAGGAGGTGGCGAAATTGCTGGGCACGGACGTTCGACGCGTCGAGCGCATGGCCCAGCGCGGGGAGATTCCCTGCCAGAAGGTCGGCGGCCGATTCCGCTTCAATCGGGCCGAAATCACCGAATGGCTGCAGCGGACGATGGGCGCCATGAGCCACGCCCATCTGGCCGAGGTCGATGCCGGCATTACGACGCAGCGGCAGACGCAGGACGAGACCATCATCACCCCCCTGCTGCGGCCGGAAGCGGTCACTACGAATCTCGGCTCGCGCACCAAGAACAGCACGCTGCGGGAGCTGGTGGCCCTGGCCGAGAAGACCGGCCTGGTTCTCGACCCCAGGACGCTGGTGGAAGCCGTCATCCATCGCGAGGAAATGCTCAGCACGGCCCTTGAAGGCGGCGTCGCCATTCCGCACCCCCGCCGGCCCCTGCCCGAGGCCATCGCCAAACCGATTCTCGTCATAGCACGGACCAGCCAGGGCATCGCCTTCGGAGCCCCGGACGGCCGATTGACAAACCTCTTTTTCCTGACCGCCTCGCAGGACGACCGCCATCACCTGCACGTTCTGGCCCGCCTCGTCCGCATGCTCCGCGACGAGAAATTCCTCGGTGAGCTGGAGGCCGCTGAAACCCCTGCCGAAATGATCGAGCTCATGAAAGACCGCGAGCGCGAAGTCCTCTCCGAATAGTCCTTGCCTTCCTCATGGATGATGGATGATTGGCTACGGATCCGGCGTCCTCTCTTGAGCACTCGTTGCCCCTGATGTCATGGCGAGCGCGGCGCGGCCTCCGGCCGCAACCAAAAATGCTTGCTAAAAAAACAAGATGTTGCGCCTTTGCAGCGCGGCGCGGCAATCTCGTCCCCGTGCGATTTATCAGATGCCCTACGGGTGGCGCCGGGTGCCACGCTTGGGAGCCCTTACGCTCGCGTAAGCATGTCTTGTCCCTCGAATCGCACATGTCTACGCGAGCGTAGACATGACACCCGGCCGGCGTGGCACCCGGCGTTCATGGCGTGGCTGGCAAAAAGAAAAATGGGTGCCACCGTCAAACTGGTTGGCAGTGTCCCAGATTCTTGAGTTCCCGTTGGCACAAGCCCCGGAGATGGGTGGCAGCGGCAAGGCCGAAGGCTTTGCCGATGGCGGATGGGCAAACCATCGGCAAGCTGCGCTTGCCACTGCCACCCGGCGAGCAGAAATCTCAAGAACTTGGGACGTTGCCAACTGGTTTGACGGTGCTGCTTGTCCCGGGCTTGCGTGCGTGAGAGCCCACGTCGTCACGACTTGGCTTTTGCGTCTTGCGGCTTGTCGAGTACTTTGATCCGCGCGTTGCGGATCAGCACGTGCTCGGCGCCCCGGCTGAGCTCCTGGAACCCGATGTGGCCTTGGCGCGGCCGATCCTTCACCGGCGGGGCCAGCGTCCCATCGTGGCGCTTCACTTCCTGGTTCTGCTCGTCGAGGTTCAGATCGTGAATGGTCTCGCCGTTGAGCACGACGGTCAGGTGCGCGCCCTTGAGCGTGACCGTGTACGAGTTCCATTCCGTCGGCTTGTAGACCTGCTTGCGCGGCGCGATCGCACGGTAGATGCCGCCGGTCAGCTCGGAGTCCTTGGCCTGCGGATTGTACCGGTAGTCCGCCATCTGCAGCTCCATGCCGTCGAAGGCGGGGTCGCCGAACAGCGGGGCCCGCAGCGCACAGCCGCTGTTGCCCGTGGGGCCGAGTTTGAAATCGAACTTCAGAATGAAGTCACCGTACTGCTTCTCGCTGAGCAGCCAGGTCCCGCGCGGCTCGCCCCCGTTGAGAATCCCGTCCTTGACCACCCACTTGACGCTGGGATCGGCCGGCTTGTTCACGTCGTTCCACGCCCGCACGACCCAGCCCTTCGGCACGCCGTCCTGCGGAAACAGCGGCACGAAGCCCTCCTCCTTCTCCTTCTGTGCGGCCGGCGCCACACTCCCCACCACCAGCGCCAGCGCCGCCACGACCCCAAGCCACCTTTTGCTCATCATAATTCGACCTCCACAATATTCAGATTCCCTGCGGTCCTTCGATTCAACGTTCACATGGCTCTTGCCGGCGGTATTCTATCCCCCGGCAAGACGCCTGGCAACCATCCACTGCGACGGCTCATCGCGAATCGGGTGAGTTTCCTGGGAGCAGAACCGGACACGAAGCCCACCGGAGAACCGCACAGCGAAGTCCGGCGACGGGCGTTGCGCGTCCCGCATTTGCAGACTTGGCCCCTTCTCCCGACGCGGCTTCATGCTGCACGAGCTATGTACAACGCCAACTATTTTTAGGAAACCGCCGGTGGCAGAATTGGGCAAATGCCTATGCCGGCATATTCCCCGACGTGGTTAGGATACATTCTGCCGGTGGAAACGACACGTAGATGGGATTTGGACGACCGGGGGAGTTCCGCCGCGCCGTTTTGTCAATATGGGGGGAGCATGAATGAGCCGGAGAGAATCGAGCAGTTCCTGTCCAAGCGCTCGGTGAAGCACCTCCTCAAGTGGCTGACGAGGCAGAGCCGCCAGGGTAACTGCGTGCTGGGCCGAGTGATGGCCACCTATGGGCAGCCGAACGTCTCCTGGGCCGGGAAGCTCAGGCATGGCCTGCCGCATCTCGGCATGGAGTGGGTGCGGAAACGAACGGGCACATCCGTGGAGCTGGTGCACGACGTAGTGCAGGGCAGTCCGGCGTGGCGTCGCGGACTGGTCAATGCCGCCCGCGGCGTCGGCCAATTCGGCTTGTGCAGGCCCCAGGTCTTCTCGGCCCCGCTGCTGGTGATCTGGAACCTCACGCACAACTGCAATCTGCAATGCCGGCACTGCTGCCAGAACGCCGGGACACCCCGGGGCGTCGAGCTCGCCCTGAGCGAAAAGCTGCGCGTGCTCGACGAGCTGGCTTACAACGATGTGCCCATGCTGGCGTTCTCGGGCGGTGAGCCGCTGCTGTCGAAGGATTTCTGGCCCACGCTGACGCAGGCCCGGGCGAGGGGCTTCCACATCTCCGTGGCAACGAACGGGACGCTGCTAAGCCGGGAGGTGGTGGCCCGGCTCGCCGAAACAGGCGCCGCATACGTGGAGGTCAGTATCGACTCGACCGGCCCGCAGGAGCATGATGATTTCCGCGGCCAGAGCGGGTATTGGGAGAAAGCCGTCGAGGGGCTCCGGAACCTCGTGGCCGACGGCCGGCTGCAGACCGGACTGGCCTGCACGGTCACCGCCCGGAATTTCGAGGAGCTGGAAGATATTATCCGGATGACCAGGGACCTCGGCGTCAAGATATTCAACGTCTTCGACTTTGTCCCGACCGGCCGGGGTTGGGATATCGCCGATATCGACCTCACGCCCGAGCAGCGGGAACACATGTTGGAAATCATGCAGACGCAGCTCGACACCGGATTCGCCGTCACGGGGACGGCCCCGCAACTGGGGCGGCGCTGCACGCCGCACGGCTGTCTGGTCCACTACGGCGCTTCGACGCACGGCGCCACACCGGTCCTGGCTCGCTACATCGGGGGCTGCGGCGCGGGACGATGCCTGCTGGCCGTTCAGCCCAATGGCGACATTACCCCTTGCTCGTTCCTGCCCGTCGTGATTGGGAATCTGCGCCGCGACCGCATGCGAGACCTGTGGCGGCAGAGCGAGGTGCTGTGGCGACTGCGGAACCGCGACCTTCTCCAGGGCCACTGCGGGGTCTGTGAATGGAAATCGCACTGCGGCGGCTGCCGCGCGCGGGCGTACGCGTACTTCGGCGATCTCACCGAGGCCGATCCGGGGTGCATCTTCAATGCGGAGGCCTGGCAGCGCGTGCAGAGCCGAAGCGGCAACCGCCCCAATGAAATCCGACACGAGACCTCCCCAGCCGGGCGGAGGAGCTGACGCGCAAGCGGCCGTGGAAGGGACAATCCAGACACACAAATCGAGGGTCGGGGACCGCCGTCTCGCGTCGTTCCTCCTAAGAAACCGCCTGGTCGGATGGAGACCCCAAATGCGAAGGGGCGCGTTTAGGAAGCCCTGCCCTGTCTACGCTCGTATGTCGATTGGTGCGCGGATAGTAAATCAGTACACTGGGTGGCAGCGGCAAGCGCAAGCTTGCCGATGGCTCTCCCTACCGCGAAGGAGCCAGCCTCAAGGTCTTCGGCCTTGAGGCTGGCACCCGGCGCCACGCGACCTCTTCTGTTTCCCGCTTCCCGAGACACGACTGGACCGGCGCAGAACCGTCGTGCGCGTGCTGCCGACTCCTCCGATTTTCCGCTGATTTCCCGGTCGGATTCGTTCGATAATAAATGGGATGGCAGTCGCCGCGCGGCTCGACGCGCCCGGCGCAACGCGCCAACAGGAAAGTGGAAAGGATCGCTCGCATGTTGAAGAAACTTGTGCCGCCCGCCGCCGCAATACTGATCATAGCAATGTCCGGGTGCGGACACACGATGACTGTGACGGTTCCGCCCCGCATCGACCTCAAGGAGCACGAGGTCGTCGGCGTGATCGATTTCGACTGCTCCTCACAGGGCGAGCTCGGGCCGGTCGCGACGGGCCGGTTCATCGACGCCGCCCGGCGGGATCAGGGAGTCGTGCGCTTTGTCCGCCTGGGGCCCGAGGACGAGGCTCTCGCCTCCGTCGGCCAGGACCGGCTGGACCCGGCGGCCTTCAAGGCCCTCGGCGAGAAGCACGGGGTCAAGACCATTATCACCGGGAGCCTCACCATCTCGGACGTCCATCCCAACGTCACGCTCCTGCAGACCCTGACCCAGGCGGGCGTCACGGCGGACGTCGATGCCGCGCTCGCCGTGCAGATGGTCGAGACCGCCAGCGGCGCGTCCCTCTGGAGCAACTCGGCGAGTGCCACGCAACAGGTCGCGGGCCTGCACATCTTCGGCAACAAGCAAGTGGCCCTGGATGCGACCGACCCGGAGAAAGCCTACGGCCGGCTCGCCGACAGTCTCGTCCGGGCAGTGACACACGACTTCCGCGTCACGTACCAGCGCGTCAGCCAGTAGCCGCCGTTGCCCCGACCCTCATCGTGGGGCGCGAAAAACCCGGTGGCAATCCCGCCGCTCGATCAACCATGCAGGCGCCGCGCCTGCAACGCAAAGGACCTCGTCTCTACCGCCTGCGGCCTAAAGCCCACAGCCTGAGCACCGACATCGTTTCTTCGCGCGAATCAGCAAAGGTGTCCCCGGAGACTGTCGCCGGAATGGCAACGAGCCGATTGCTTACTCCCATTGGGTATTTCCCTGATTGCATGGCCGGCGTAAATGGTCACAATACTCCGTGCGTGCCGCATCGGATGTCGCGACACGGCGGGCGGTAGGCCAGCGTGACAGTCCCGGGTGACCAGGGACAGCGCGGATGCGGATTGCCTCGTGGCTGAGCGCCAGAGCAAGGCGATCTCAACTGGGACGATAGAGAAGGAGCAGGATGATGGCGAAAGTTGTGGTCTTTGGCGTGCGGGACACGGCGGAACTCGCCCACTTCTATCTCACGCGCGACTCCGAGCACGAAGTAGTGGCCTTCTCCGTCACGAAGGACTACTTCCGGGACGAGACGTTCCAGGGTCTGCCTGTCGTGCCTTTCGAGGACATCCAGGACTGGTACCCGCCCGACGAGCACAAGTTTTTCGTCCCGATGACCGGCCGGGGCATGAACCGCCTGCGCGAATCCATCTACCTGCAGGCCAAGCGCAAGGGCTACACCCTGATCTCCTACATCAGCTCCAAGGCCACCGTCTTTCCCGGCACCGCCATCGGCGACAACTGTTTCGTGCTCGAGGACAACACGATCCAGCCGTTCGTCACCATCGGCAACAACGTCGTCCTGTGGAGCGGCAACCACATCGGCCATCATAGCGTCATCAAAGATCACGTGTTCTTCACGTCCCACGTCGTCCTCTCCGGCCATTGCGTGGTCGAGCCCTATTGCTTCTTCGGCGTCAATGCCACCATCCGCGATCACGTGCACATCGCCGAGGGCAGCCTCATCGACATGGCGGCCCTGGTCGCCCGGGACACGGAACCCTGGAGCATCTACACCGGCACCCCCGCCCGCAAGCGGATGGTGCCCAGCACCGAGGTCCACGTGTAGCCCCTGCTGCCGGGAGCCGAGGACGGAGGACGGATGGCGGCCGAAGGCCACTGACGACTGTCCACCGCTTTCCTTATGGTCCGGAAACGTGGCCCGTCCCTGGCAAGTCCTGGTTAACCTCCGTGGCATAACAGCCGATATACCGACCGGAGTGCGCCCGGATGGGGATAGGGTTGTTCAGGAGCCACGTGGCATGAGTGTTCAGCGGTTTGACCAGAAGGTGTGGATGGTGATGGTGCCCGCCGAGCCGCAACTGCGCCCCGAGCTGGCCCTGCTCCGCCGCCGGCTCACCGACGCGGGCGAGACGAACCTGGTCCTCATTCTGTCACGCGTCGACATCATCGGCTCGCGCAGTCTCGGGATGCTGCTGCGTCTGAACCGGATACTCTCGGAGAAGGGCCGCCGCTTGATCTTGTGCAGCACCCGCCCGGCCACCAAATGCGTCTTCCGCGTAGCCGGCCTGGAGGACGTCTTCGACTTTGCGGCCAACAAATACGAGGCCTTGGACACCCTGCGTCACCTCCCCCCGCCCTCCGACGAATCCCCTCCCGACCACAGCAGCAATCCGTGACCTCCCCCGCCCCCTCCTCCGAAACCACGAAGAGCCCAGCGCGGCCTTGCTGCGCTCGGCCGCAACCAAAGAATGTCCTCACACCAAGGCACGAAGATCACAAAGAGCGCTGCGGAAAGGGTTTCCCACCTCTGTGGCTTTGTGGCTCCGTGTGAGAACCAAATGTTTGTGTTTCAAGGACTTGCATTCCCGCCGATCTGGAATTTGCGCAGGAAAACAAGATTTGAACAAGTAGTGGTACGAAGTCCCGCGTCAATAATCGATCATCGATCATCAATTATCAATCACGAAGGCAAACGCCCTCCCCACCCGCGCCCTTGCTTATCACGTGTCACGTGTCACTTATCGCTTCGGCCCGGCAGACCCGGAATTGCCTGCCGCCGGCTTCCGCCGGAAATCAAGTTGCCTCCCCGGCTGGCCGATAATATTATAGGGCCGTTGGTGGCTCGATTGCATGGTTGGCGAGGGTTGCATGGCGGAAAGATTGCCTGGAGTTACGGCGGTGGTACAGCGCAGGAAGGCTGTTGTCAATCAGAAGGGAAGGATACGATGAGCGAGTGGGGACCGGAGAATCCGCATCCTTTGTCGAAGATGAGCACGGAACTGGTCTGGGAAGGCAAGTACGATGAATACGGCAACCGCCGGCAGGTCGAAACGGCCGGCTGTGCCATGCCCATGCAGAAGATCGAGACCATCGACCAGCCGCGCAGCGAGGCCGCCGCACGAGGAAAGCAGGACCTCCTGGCCTTCGAGAAAGAGACTTCCCGCCGCGACGATTTCCGCAATCGCCTCATCTGGGGCGACAACGAGCTCGTCATGGCCAGCCTCCTCAAGGAGTTCAAGGGCAAGATCGATCTGATCTATATCGACCCGCCATTCGATGTCGGTGCGGACTTCACAATGGACATTCCCATTGGCGATGAGAAGGAGACTATCGCCAAGGACCAGTCCACCCTTGAAATGGTAGCGTACCGGGACACGTGGGGGAAAGGCACCGACTCCTATCTGCACATGATGTTTGAACGGCTCTTGCTGATGAAGGAGCTATTGTCCGAGAAGGGTAACATTTGCGTGCATTGCGATTGGCATGCGAGCCACACTCTGAAGTTACTGCTTCACGAGACGTTTGGCGCGGATTCCTACCGAAACGAGATAGTATGGTGGTACTACAACAAGATGCAGGGCAATGTCGGTCAGTTAGCAGCCAACCATGACGTTATTCTGTGGTTCTCGAAATCTGACCACTTTACCTTCAACCCAATCAAGGAACTGAGAGAAAAACCAAAGCGCCAACAGAAACGTGTCTGGGACCCCGTGACGAAGAGCCTTAAACAAGCCAAGGACGAAGACGGCGAGCTTGTCTATTACACAGAAACTGAGCGGACTCTCGACGACGTGTGGCGTATCCCATACTTGATGCCTGCGGACGAAACCGAGAACCTGCGTTACAATACTCAGAAGCCGGTCGAACTCGTCGGTAGGATCATCGATGCGCTCTCAAGTCCCCAGGATCTGCTAATGGATTGCTTCTGCGGCAGTGGGACAGCGCTTGCCGCCGCAGAAGGTTTAAGAGCAACGCGCACAACTGAGGGTAAGAAGGAGTTCTATTTTGAAGAACCCCGCCGGTGGATAGGAATCGACCTCGGCCGGTTCTCGATCCACACCACGCGGAAACGGCTCATCGATTTGCAGCGTAGACTCCACTCTGACAGGAAACCATATCGCGCGTTCGATGTCTACAACCTCGGTCGCTATGAGCGTCAGTGGTGGCAGCAGGACCGGCTCAAGGGTGCCGATGAAGAACACCGGCGTGTGGTACTGGAGTTCTTCAAGGCGGAGGTTCTGGAGAATACCCCATCACCGCTGATCCATGGACGCAAGTCGGGCGCGTATTGTCACGTCGACGGGATCGATTCTATTTTCAGCCGGGGAGAGGCAAAAGCTGTGGCTGAAGCTGTCAGGCAGGCGGGAGGTAGGCAATGTTATTGTTTAGCTTGGGAATTCGAGATGGATTTGCGGCTGACCACGGCTGCCTTGGAGAAGGAGCTTGGGGTCAAGCTGATGCTGATCCAGATCCCGCGCGAGATCATGGAGAAGAACCGCAAGAACCCGCCGCCGTTCCTGGAGATGGCCGTTCTGGAGGCAGAGCCTGTCCATCGCAAGAAGGGCAAGGGCACTTCCATTGATATCAAGATCACCAAGTTTGTGCCTTCGCTGGCCGAGGTCCCAAGCAAGGAACTGATGGCCCTGAAAGAGCGGGCGATCAAGAGTGGGATGGATTTCATCGACTTCTGGGCGGTGGACTTCGAATGGGAGCCGGACAAGCCCTTCAACCATCACTGGCAGGACTACCGCACGCGGAAAGACCGCAGCCTTAAGACGGTCAGTGAGGCGGGCTATGTGTACGGGAAAAAGGGCAAGCATACGGCCTGCGTCAAGGTGATCGACACCTTCGGCTGCGATACGAGCATCACCGTAGAGGTAGAGGTATGACGGAGCAGACAGTTATCAACCCCACCGCTTTGGAGCCGTTGTTCTCTCCCTGGGATGAGCCTACCAAGCACCGGGTCAGGCCAGATAAACCCGGCGAGCCTGCCAAAATCATCAACGGCCGCAGGCCTTCTCCTATTGTCATAGCCCACAACCTGCGCTGGAGTGTCAAAGAGTGGCGCGAATCCTTCTATGGCGGGGCCAGTGATACAACGCGGCAGTTGCTCGACCACTGGTTCAACCGAAGCCACCGTGTCAAGACGACAGCGGGCGAAGAATTGGAGTTTCACTATTATTTCTGCCAGCGCGAAGCTATCGAGACTCTCATCTACGTCAAGGAGGTGAGAGGTCTGACGTGCCTGTCCCAAATCGTTGCCGAGTTTGGCGGCTCGTCCGCGTCAATCCAAGCCCTTGGGATCACAGAAGAGGAGGATATGTGGCCGCGCTATGCCTTCAAGGTGGCCACCGGAGCAGGTAAGACCAAGATCATGAGTCTTGCCATGGTGTGGAGCTACTTCCACCACCTGCGCGAATCCGATTCGCCGATGACGCAGCATTTCGTTGTCGTCGCTCCGAACCTGACGGTCTACGAACGCCTCAAAGAGGATTTCGGCGATGGGCGGATTTTTGATACCGACCCCTTGATACCGTCCGAATGGCGCGGCGACTGGAATCTCTCTGTCGTTCTGCAGGACGAGGCGACCGGCGCGGCGACCGGCGGGACCCTGTACCTGACGAATATCCATCGTCTGTACGATCAGGAGAAACGACGCAAGAGCAAGGATGGCGAGACCTACGAATGGGCGGGACCCGCTGTCTCGAAGGCAAAGGCCCTCGATACCGGGGCTGCTCTGCGCGACCGAATTACGTCACATCCAGGCGTCATGCTCATGAATGATGAGGCCCACCACGTATGGGACCCGGATTCCGCATGGAGCGCCGCCATACGGTATTTGCACGATACGCTAATGAGCCGGACAGGGCACGGCCTTGTTGCGCAACTTGATTTCAGTGCGACGCCGAAGGATGACAGGGGCCAGGTGTTCAAACACATCGTTTGCGACACGCCTTTGGGTGAGGCTGTTGACGGTGGGATCGTTAAAACACCGATCATCGGAAGAACAGAGAAAGCCCTCGAATTGCAGCCGGACGACAACGCGGCCTATCGCTTTGAGCGCCATCTCCGGCTGGGCTATGAGCGATGGCGCCTCAGTAAAGAGGAGTGGCAGAAGAGCGGCAAGAAAGCGCTGATGTTTGTGATGTGTGAGGATACGGGGGCCGCCGACCAGATTGCCACACGCCTGAACACCGATGAAGCTTTCGCGGAATTGAACGGAAGAACAATAAACCTCCACACGAACTTGAAAGGCAAGATCAAGAACATCGGTCACGGGGCGAACGCCCGCCAAATTTTTGTGGAGGACGAGAAGAATATCAGCGAGGACGACCTGAAAGCCTTGCGCCAGTTGAGCCGGGAACTTGATCAGAACAGCAGCCCATATAGTTGCATCGTATCTGTCCTTATGCTGAGGGAGGGGTGGGATGTGCGCAACGTCACCACGATTGTGCCGTTGCGTCCATACAGTTCCGAGGCGAACATCCTGCCGGAGCAGACTCTGGGGCGCGGCCTCCGAAGAATCACGCCGCCGGGCGGCGCAAATGAAATCGTCACCGTCGTGGACCACCCGTCGTTTGCCAGCCTCTATCAACAGGAACTGGCTCAGGAAGGCTTGCCCATCGAGATGGTCGATGTGGAGGAGATACCCAGAACCACAGTCTCCATATATCCGGACGAAGCACGCAAGGACGTCAAAGCCCTTGAGATACTGGTCCCCCGGCTTTCCGGCGGGCATCGCATTGTCCCGACCGTGGCTGGTATTACGATGGATGAGGTCAAGGAGGCATTCAAACCCTACAAGGCGCTGCCGCTGGCCAGTGGAATAAAGACCGAGATCCAGTACGAGGGGCGTCAGCTTTTCACCGGTGAGATCGTCGAGAGGATGAAATTCGATATCCCGCTGCTCGAATCCGGCATCGGCGCGATTTCCTACTACAGAAGGCAACTTGAGATGATCTGCAAGGTGCGAGGCATGCATGCCGCCATCGCACCACTCTTGCAGACGTTCATCGAAGAAATGCTCTTTGAGAGAAAGACTAATCTCTTTGATCCGCAACTCATAGCGAGGCTCGGGGACTCCGATGTTGGTGAGCATATCAGGGCCGTCTTTGTGCCTTTGATTCGCAAGCACACTACCACCGTCGAGAAAAGAGCGCCGGAGCAAGAGCCGATGGCGTTGTCCGCATGGAAGCCTTTCCAGGTGACCCACAGCGAGCGCAAGCCGGCTGTCGAAGCTCAACGCACCCTCTTCAATCTCGTTCCGTGCAATCGCGAGTTGGAAGTGGCGATGACGGAATTCCTCACGGGTAAGGCAGGCGATGTCGCCGCCTTCGCAAAGAACGCGGGCCCACAGTGTCTTCGCATCGACTACATCGGCGTTGGCGGGCGGTTAGCCTTCTACACTCCCGACTTCTTTGTCCGCGCGACCGCAGGCAACTACTACCTCGTTGAGACGAAGGGCCGCGAAGATATCGACGTGCCCAGAAAAGCGCGGGCCGCAGTCGAATGGTGCAGGTGTGCATCAACGAAAAAATGCAAGTGGGACTACCTCTACGTGCCACAAGGCGTGTTCGAGGGATTGAGCGAGGCATCGGTCGAGGCATTGGCGAGAACGTGCGCGCCGGCGCTCCAGAACCTTCTGAAGGAAGAAGAGCACAAAGATCAATTGCCTTTGTTCGCTTCCGTGATTGACGAAGAAGCAAAGGAGGCTCCATTCGAGGCAAAGGGCATCGTTGATAAGGAAATCCTGGACGCCCTGCCGGACAGATATCGCCGAGCGGCCGAACAGGCAATCTCAGTCTTTCGATTCCTGGAGAAAAAGGAGAACATCAATTACGCTCAGGTTTTCCAGGCGTTGCTCGGCTCCATCGATGAGGCGGCACGCGGTCTGCTCCTTAAGCGATTGTTGTCCTTGATACCCGACCCTGGGCAGGAGCAAAGGGCATGGTTCAACCCCTACGTGGATAACCTCGGGCGCGCCCAATCGCAGCACTACCTGGGCATTGCCCAGAATCTCAAGAAGACCCTCGTCTATCGAAACGGCTTCTCCCCGCTCGGATTACTTAGAACCTGCCTCGATTATGCGCTGAACGACAGCACGAAGATTACGGGGGTCTTCGAGGCGGTGAAGCAGATGTTCAGAGTGAAAGGTGCGGCCGACCTGCTGACCGTCGTTGCCAACATCAACGACTTCAGGAACACATACGTCGCGCACCAAGAGCAAGAACTCAAGGACGTGAATCTGGCCCGCGATCAACTCACAAAATGGATTGCCGGTCTCTCTTACATTCACTCGCGAGGTTAACAGCCGACTTTGACATTGGCGCCGTTACATACGGAAACGGCGTCCAAAACTGCTCAAAATAAGCGAGTTTTGGCCGAAAAAGGCGTGAAAAGGGCGGAAAAGGGCCTCGAAAGCAATAAGTGACACGTGACAGGTACAAGGCGCAAGGGTGAGGATTCTGGCTTCCTGCCTTCGCAGGAATGACAAGACGAACCCTCTGCGTCCCCTGCGGTTAGATTATTCTTCGTGCTCTTCATGGTTTAGAAGTGGTCGGAAACGGCCCAAAATGTGCCAAAAAACAGTGAAAAGTGCTCGATTCGTGCCGGTTTTTGCTCGGAAATGCATAGAGAACGGCAAAACGGGCGCAAAAAGAAAGCCCCGCCGGTTTCCCAACGGGGCTTAGTATTCAAGAAACCGTTGAGCCGCAGCGAGACCGGCCAAGGGCCGGAAGTTCGAAATTCCAATGTCGAAATCCGAGACAAATCCAAAACACAAATCCTCAAAATCTCAAACCAGCTCTCCCGGCTGCCCGTTTCGAGCCTTGCCGGATTCAGCCATTCGTGCTTGTTTCGAAATTCGCGATTCGTGCTTCGAGTTTGTGCGCCGGGGCGCAAAAAAAAGCCCCATCCTTTCGGACGGGGCCTGGTTTCAAGAAACAGTTGAG
>Ga0315289_10001853_pt1 | contig 32858 bp, 20 predicted proteins | sample YL17G11_40_MG_FD_203452 | JGI IMG/M metagenome (GOLD analysis project Ga0315289, IMG submission 203452) | Sediment microbial communities from Yellowstone Lake, YNP, Wyoming, USA - YL17G11_40 | ecosystem: Environmental > Aquatic > Freshwater > Lake > Sediment | place: USA: Wyoming | collected... | reverse complement strand
CGGCGGCCCGCTCGTGGCCCACGGCGCAGCGGGTGCTGCTGGCGACGGGGCTGCTGGTGCCGATCGCCTTTCTCATGGGCGCGCCGTTCCCGCTGGGCATGAAGCTTGCCAGCCGCAGCGCGCGCGCCCCCACCGCATGGTACTGGGGCATCAATGGCGCGACCTCGGTGGTCGCCTCCGTGGCCGCCATGGCCCTGGCCTTGACCGTGGGCATCTCGGCGACGTTTTTCGTCGGCGTCGCGTGCTATGCCGCAGCCGCCGTGTTCTTGATCCTGCTGAGCCGCCAATCATAGGGGCGCGCGGGTAGTGCTGGCGGCGATGCCGGTTGAGCGTGGTCTGCTGCGGGTCGCTAAGGGGAGCGTGCCGCCCGCGGTTTACCGCGGAGTCGGCGGGCCGGATCAATGCGCACCTGGCAGCACTTGGAACTGCGCCCAACCGCGGCGTCAGGGCGCCGCAGGACGCCGGGTAGAGCGGCCGCGGAGACTGAAGAGAGCCCGCGCGGCCCAGGATCTGCGGTCACCGGCTACGGCGGGGCGGTGGTGCTAATGGTGCGTTTCGGCCAGGTCTGCGGCCCCGCCAACGTTGGCAACAGTACGTTGATGCGGGCGGCCAGGTCGCGGGTGAAGGCCGCGGCCGAGGTGACGGACAGATGGGAGGGGTCCCAGTACTGGAAGCGCACCACCTGCTCCGGGCGCATATAATCCAGGTAAGGAACGCCCTTCTCGTCCGCTAAGGCCTGCGCCGCGCTCTTCCACAACTGCAACGGACTGCCCGGGGCGCCGTCCACGAGTGAGCCGCGCACCAACGGCGTTTGCGGGCATTGCGCTGCCAGGCGCAGCAACCACAGTTCCACCGGCGGGGATACCAGGACGGCGCGAACCCCGTGCGCCGACATGTCGGCCAGCATCTCATTCAGGCGGCGGACATCGAAGTCATTTATCGTGAAATCTGTCGAGCGCCGGCGGCGTGCCGCAAGACGGTCCTTGCGCTTCACCGGCGGGCGCTCCTGACGCGGGTCCAGCGTCGGGCGAACCTCTTGCCCGGAGATCCAATTACGCCAGGATTCCCGCTTGGCGTAAAGGGGGAACATGCGATAAATGAGCAGGGCGGCGGCGGCGTTGAGCCGGCGGTCGCGAATCAGCCACAGGACATCTGGGGCTTCGTATAGGTACCTCAGGACGTAATGGATGCGGCGCGGCCTAGCGAGGGCAACCGCAGGTTCCGTCAGGAAAGAGGGTTCCGGGATTCTGATCACGGAGAGCGGGGCGCGCAGCCCGATCACGGCGAGCCGGGCGCGCAGCGAGTGGCCGCCGGCGGTGATCCGGCGCCACATCCACAGGTCAGTCTCGGCGGGCGAACCGACGAGTGCGAGGCCTACCACAGTCGGCTCGCCGGGCCTATCGGGCAAGCGAAGGTGGGTCGCGAGCATCCGGTTGTCAATGCCCAGCAACACGCGGGAATCGCCCATGATGAGGACGTCGGCGCGGCGCGCTTCTGAGCGACACCACCTCGCTCGGTGCGTGCAGGCTTGCTCAAGAATGGCCATATGGCGAGGCGGCACCGGCACGCGGCCGAGCTGTCCCACTAGCAGGATAAGCAGGGCCACTATCAGGCCCATTTTCCCGCGCTTGCGAAATGAACGCAACTTCGATGGTCGCCTTGCCACAACATTCCGGCAGCGGGCAGGAGCCGACAACCCGGCCCCGCCCAACGGCAGCCGCCTCCTTCAATCAGGCTCCGCGCTCGGCACTTCAGCCTCCGTCTGCGGTTCCGCCGACGTTGGCAACAGTACGTTGATGCGGGCGGCCAGCTCGCGGGTGAAGCGCGCACCCGATTCCTTGGACAGATGAGAGGGGTCCCAGTACTGGAAGCGCACCACCTGCTCCGGGCGCATATAATCCAGGTAAGGAACGCCGCTCTTGGCCGCTGAGGCCTGCGCCGCGCTCTTCCACAGGCGCAGGGGGCTCCCCGGAGCGCCGTTCACCAGTGAGCTGCGCAGCAACGGCGTTTGCGGGCATCGCGCTGCCAGGCGCAGCAGCGACAGCTCGACTGGAGGCGATACCAGAACGGCGCGAACCCCGTGCGCCGACATGTCGGCCAGCATCTCGTCCAGACACTCCACATCGAAGCCGTCTATTCTGTAGTTGGCGAGGTTCCGGCGGTATTCCTCAAAGAGGGCTCTGCGCTTCAGTAACGGAGGCCGGCTGCGCGGGTCCAGCTTCTTGCGAATCCGTCTCCCGGAGATCCAATGGCGCCCGGATTCCCGCCTGGCGTAAAGGGGGAACATGCGATAAGTGAGCAGGGCGGCGGCATTGCTGAGCCGGCCGTGGCGAATCAGCCACAGGACATCTGGGGCTTCGTATAGGTACCTCAGGAGGTAATCGGTGGGGCCAGGCCTAGCCAGGAAAGAGTATTCCGAGATTCCGATGACGGCGAGCCGGGCGCGCAGCGAGTGGCCGCCGGCGGTGATCCGGCGCCACATCCACAGGTCACTCTCGGCGGCCGAACCGATGACTGCGAGGCATACCACGGTCGGCTCGCCGGGCCTATCGGGCAAGCGAAGGCGGGTCGTGAAGATCCGCGGATTGATGCCCAGGAAGACGCGGGAATCGCCCATGAGGAGGACGTCAGCACGCCGCGCTTCTGAGCGACACTCCTGCGCTCGGCGCGCGCAGGCTCGCTCAAGAATGTCCATATAGCGAGGCGGCACCGGCACGCGGCCAACCTGGCCCGCCAGCAGGATAAGCAGGGCCACTATCAGGCCCATTTTCCCGCGCTTGCGAAATGAATGCAACTTCGATGGTCGCCTTGCCACAACATTCCGGCCGCGGGCAGGAGCCGACAACCCGGCCCCGGCCAAGGGCAGCCGCCTCCCTCAATCAGGCTCCGCGCTCGGCACGTCAGCCTCCGGCTGCGGTCGAGGCTGACGGCGAGCCTCGGCGCAAGCCGGATGCTTGGCGTCGGCCGGAGCAGTGATGTAGAGGGCACCCGCCTGCTTCACCACGTAGTAGTTGCGGATGATGGCGTTCCCCATGCCAATGCTCCAGCGCAGGTGGCCGTAGGTGGCCCATTGGTCAAGGGCGGCTTCGAAGGGATCCCACGTCAGGATGATGAGGGCGAAACGGCGGCGCTTGATATCTTCCACCAGCGGGCGCTGGTTCCAGTTACCGTCCCGATACATCGAAGTCATCTTATGGGGGTCGAGGAGAACAGGCCGCCCGGCGATGACCAAGAGCCCGACATTGTCGCTCAACACGTCGCCCTTGGTCTTGCGAATCAGGGCGACTGCCTCTTTGCCACCTTCCATGATCTTCGAGCGCCAACGTTGGGCGGACAGATACGTGCGCTCCTTCGGTTTAACCAGCGCGGGGATGAGCGACCCCACCAGCACCAGCCACATTGCCACCCAGGCGACCCGGGCCATGGGCGAGCGCTGGTGTTCGAGGAGCCATTGAAACCCTATGCCCGCCACCAAGCACGACGCAGCGAGCGACTCCAGCAGGTAGTTGACATTGGCGCCAATCTTGCCCGCCGTCAACGACACCAGCAGGGCGAATCCGAGATAGGGGCCAAGCAGCCGCATCGGCTTCCGGCAAGCCTCTCCTTGACACCGTTGCGGACCGGTAGTACGCGCGGCCGCCGCGTAACCCACCCCGACCAGGGCCATGAGAAATGGCAGCGGCCAGCCAAGAAGTGCCGCTCTCCATAAGAGGGCCAGTATCGGGAACTCCCAGCGGTTCTGGTTCGCCACCACCACGTGGCGGTAGAACCATCCGTGCGAGGCCAGTTGCAGCATCGCGAATACCGCCAGCGCCACCGCCGCGGAACTCACGGCCACGAGGACTGCGTTGCGGCGCTCCCTAATCCACCATAAGTACACGACGCTCGCCGCCAGCGGCGCCATGCTGGACTGCCTGGTGTAAATGCTGAGCACCATGAGCGCCACTGCGGGAATCAGCCAACGCCCCCCGCGCACCACGCAGTACAGACCCGCCATTCCGAAAACGACGGCGATCATGTCCACGCGCATTAGCGGCGCGAAGCAGAGCACGATGGGCGACACCAGGAAGAGACCGGCCCCCCACGCGGCCGCGCTGCGCGAGGTTCCCATGCGGCGCAGCATGGCCCAGATGAGAGCCGTTACCCCCAGCGCGGCGAGGCATGAGAGCGCACGCCCGAAGGCAAATGAAACGCCAAACATCTTGACCCCCACCGCGCCCAGCAGAGGATAGACCGGCGGGTAGGTCGCTGCCAGGTAGGGATAGTGGCGATAGTCGGTGTAAACTTCGCCTCCGCGCGCCAGGTTCACGGCGTTCAGGAGCACCGTCCCCTCGCCGTAGTCAATCTCATAGGGGCAAGTGAGCACCCACCAGGACCGCTCTGCGAGCACGAACAGAGAGCGTGCCAGCAGCGCTCCGACCGCGATGTACAAGACGACCTGAATCGCACGCCATTGGCGCCTAATCGTAGATACCCGCATATCACGTCCCCCCGGGTGCGGCGCCTCGCAGGGCGTCGCGGCGCTTGCCAATCCCTGTGCCGGCTGCTATCTTCCGCACCATATCGGGCGGTCGGGGTTGGGCTTGCGAATCACGGCGAGCGCCGCAATTGCCGCCGGGCTGCGTGGAGGCCAACCACGCCGATAATGTAAATCCCCAGCGCCAGCACTCCCGCCAGCGTCCGCACCAGCGAGCGCTCCGCGCGCGGGATCAGCCGCGTCAGCGCCACCTGCAACATCAACACGCCGGCGGAGGTCAGAAACACCGCCGGATAAATCGCCGCTGAGCGCGGCTTGCCGAGAACCATCCCGTAACCTCCCAGGTCCTGCGCAACTGTGTCAGACCGTGCCTGCGGCCCGCCGTCGCGGCCGGCATGACACACAACACGAACTGCCTCGCGTCCCGCCAAAGGCAAGCGCAGGGCGGCGTGCAGCGCGCTCCGAGTCGTAGGACGCTTCACTCATCGCTTTCGCTCGCTCTCCAGTTTGCGGCGACGGTAAACCTCGCCGCAGGTCGGATGTTTACCATCAGCCGGGGCGGTGATGTGGAGAAAACCCACGTGCTTGAGCAGGTAGTAGTTGCGCATCATCGTCCTCCCCATACCTATGCTCCAGCGGTAGTTGCCGTAGGCACCAAAGGTGTCGCTGGCGCCGCCCTGCGGGTCCCACCTCGAGATAATAAGGGCGAAGCGGCGTCGCTCGATGTCTTCGAGCAGTGGGCGCTGATCCCAGCGGCCATCGTGGAACATAGAAGTCATCTTGTGCGGGTCGAGCAGGATCGGCTTACCCGAGATGGGCAGCAGCCCGGTGTCTTCGCACAACACATCGCCCTTGGTCTTGCGAATGATAGCGACCGCGGCCTTTCCCCCGCGCATGATATCATCGCGAGAGAACTGGTAGGCCTGGTATTGCTTGAACTCCGGATCAAGGATCAAGCGGACGGGCACTGCAACCACCAGTACCCACACCGCAAGCCAGGCAACCTTGCCTGGCCACGAGCCCGTGTGCGCCGCCAGCCGATCATAGGCGATAGCGGCCATGATACATGATGCCGCGAGCGGCTCCAACAGATAGTTGATGTTGGCGCCGATCTTCCCTGCGGTCAATGAAACCAGAACCGAGAACACGAAGTAGAGGCCAAGTAGGCGCTCGGGATGGCGGGGGGCGACCCCCAAAGGCGCCGTCTCACCGGCTCGCAAGCCAGCTAGGGCAAGACCGGCGCCGGCCACGCCCATGAGAAAAGGCGCCGGCCAGTCTCGAACTGCCGTCCACCACAGGCTGTAAAGTCGCTCAGCCTCCCACAGGTTGCGGTTCGCCACCACCACGTGTTGGTAGAACCAGCCGTGGGAGGCGGCCTGCAACGCCACAAATACCGCGCCGACCAGGGCGGCCCAGCTTGCTGCCACCAGAACCGCGTTCTTACGCTCTCTGATCCACCATAGGTATGCGACGCTCGCGGCCAGCGGCGCTACGTTGGACTGCCTGGTGTAAACGGCAAGCGCCATGAGCGCCACCGCGGGGATCAGCCAGCGCCCGCCGCGCATCACACAGTAGAGGCCAGCGAGTCCGAACGCAATGGCGGCGATGCACGAGCGCATCAAGGGCGCCCACCAGTACACGATGGGGGACGCGAGGAACAGCACCGCGGCCAGCGCGGCGGCAAGGCGAGAAACCCCGACGCGGCGCAAAATGATCCAGGCGAGCGCCGCCACGCCTAGGGCAGCGAGAAGCGACAGCGAGCGCCCAAATGCAAAGTTCACGCCTGAGAGCTTGATCCCCACCGCGCACAGGAGAGGATACACCGGCGGGTAGGTCGCCACGACAAAGGGATAGTGATGATAATTGCCGTAAACCTCGCCGCCGCGCGCGAAGTTCAGAGCGTATTGCAGCAAGATGCCTTCGCCGTAGTCAATCTCGTAGGGGCACTTGATCGCCCACCACTCGTAGTCAGCCAGACGCCCCAGGTGCCGGGCCAGCAGCGTGGCGGCCACCAAGCATAGCACAACCTGTGCCACGTACCACCGGCCGCGGGTCGTGGCGACGGTCGCGGGCCCCCGTCGCGGGCGTGGGTTAGTCGCCATCGAAGTGCATCCTCGGTCGCCCATCCACACCCTCACCGTGAGAACAAGCCACGGGCAGCCTGGCGTGATCCCCGGCGGACATTTCCCCATTTTCTATGTTACCCAGATTTCTACATACACGGCCGTCATCCTGCATCCAGCCCACTCGTCTGTTTGCCGCAGTCAGGGTTTAGCACTGCGGTCGCGGCAGGAGTGCGGGGCCGAACCAAAGAACTACGCAATGCATAACGGGAAAGGCTGGATGATGTACCGCGCCGATCGGACCTGGCGTATAGCGCACACGGCATTTCATGCCGGCCTGGGAGCGCTTCTCGCTCTCTATGTGGGCTTCTTCGTCGTCGAGGGCGTGGCGGACATCAGGTGCCCGTACGTCCTGGACTATGGGGAAGGCCTGGTGCTGTCGCAAGCGGTCCGGCTGACCCAAGGCGACAATCTGTACAACGATTACACGCATTATCCTTTCGTGGTCAGCAATTACCCGCCGCTCTTCATCGCGCTCTCCGCGGTGGGCGTCAAGCTATTCGGCGTCTCCTTCGCCTTCGGGCGCGCGCTCGCATTTGCCGCCATGCTGGGCGTGGGGGCGGTAATGACGGTCTTGCTGCGCCGATGCCGCGTGGGCCTCGCTCCAGCGCTCGCCGCGCCCGCGTTCTTGCTGTCCACCAGGTACGTCACCGAATGGGCCAGCTGGATGCGTGTGGATACGCTGGCCCTGCTGCTCGTGATGGCCGGCTTGTACTTCGTGCTCCGAGGCGGCAGGTGGCTCATCCTGGCGGTGCTGCTCATGGTGGCGGCGTCCTATACCAAGCAATCCATGATCGCCGGCGTGGCCGCCGGCTTTGTATATCTATGGTGGGCGGGTGAGCGCAGGAACGCGCTGCTGTTCGTGGGCTGCTGGGCGGCCATAGGTCTGATGATCTTGATGGCATTCCAGAGCGCCTCCCATGGCTGGTTCTGTCGGCACATGGTCACCGCCAACGCAAACCCGTGGCACGCGGACCGGGCGTGGTGGTGGTTCGAGATGACGGCCAAGGAGTGGCCGGTGCTCATCGGCATGGCCGTGGTCGGCGCGGCGGTGTCGCTGGCCGGCCCCTTGCGCCAGAAGAAGAGCCCGTGCCCGGCAGGAAACGGAGCTGATTGCGATCGCCTTCTCGTGCCGTATTTCTTCTTCGCCGCCATCGCGGCGGTGACCATCGGTAAGGCGGGCGCCTACGTCAACTTCATGATTGAGCCTCTGGCCGCGGCGTGCCTGCTGGGGGCGCGAGCATACGCTAGGTTGACGGCGGCTTGGCCCTCGCGCACCGCTCGGGCGCTGTGGCTGGTCGCCGCAGCGTCCCTCTCGGGACAGGCGATAGCCATGTGGACGCCGCCATCGCGGTGGGAGCAGCAACGCAACTGGCAGGCCCAGGGGGCGCGAGCCGCAGCACAGATCATCGCCAAGACCAAGGGCGACATTATCGGCGAACCAGTAGGCATCCTGGTGACCAGCGGGCGGCCGCTGCTGCTGGATCCTGCCAGCTTCAGCCAGATGTACCTGGCCGGGTATTGGGATCCAACGCCGCTGCTGCGTGACATCCGCCGGCGCCGGTTTTCGCTCATCTTCATGAGCGGCGATGCGCTGTGGGGCGAGTACGAGCATGGAAGCTGGGGTCACTCCAGATGGTCGGGGCCAATGATGCAGGCTATCCGGACGCATTATCGCATCAGCGGCCACGCTGGAACCATATGGTTCTTCGAGCCGTCGTACCACGGGTCGCCGCATCCGCCGCCGACCAGCCGAGGGAAGGAGCACGCGCCTGGCAAACGATAGATGGCCCCCTTCCAGCCCGGGCGGGAGGGGCGCATGAGTTTCCTGGGCCCGCGCGGAGCTAGCGGATTCGCTTGAGGAAACCTCGCGGCGCATAGGTGACGAGGAACTTCTCGCGGGATCGGTCAACCTCAAACTCGGGGCGCTCGCGCAGGAAATCCTCGACCGCTCGCAGCGGGTTATCGTCTTTCCATTTCGGCGCGCCCTTCGGCAAATCCCACAGGTCGTGGCAGATCGTGTCCATCGCCACCAGGTAACCTCCCACCGGAATGAAGGCACAGTAGGCGCGGAGCTCGCCCAGGACGTGGGCGCGGCTGTGGTCGGAATCGAGCACCGCCAGGACGTTCTTGTCATTGCCCACGGCCTCCCCCACCCGGCTGAGCACTTCCCGCGCTTTGGAGTCGCCGCGCACCAGGGTTATCGTATCGCCGAACGGCGAGCTGGCGACCGCGTGCCGCACCTCGTCGGGGACCTCGACATCCACCGACACCACCCGGCCGCCGCCCAGCAGCCGCAGCAGTGAGGCATAGTAGATGGTCGAGCCGCCGCGATACGTGCCGGTCTCGATGATAACCTGCGGCCGCTGCTCGAAGATGATCTGCTGCATGACCAGCATGTCGGTGGGCCATTGCAGGATTGGGAAACCAAGCCAAGCGTTGCCGAGGTACAGCTCATGCTGCCAGGCGGCGCGCGTCCACTGGCGCGCCAGTTCGCGAAGCATCTCGTCGTCAATCCCCGAAGCTGCCCTGGCCAATAGCTTCTCGACCGCCTTGCGAAGGTGCATGTGCCAAGCTCCTGGTCGCCGCGCGGCGCAAGGGGACAAGCCGCAAGGCGCCGAAATCTGCCGTCACGGAGGTCTACGCCCGTGAAAGCCCTGCCCTTGCTGATCATCACCGGATTCGTCTGCTGGAGCTTTTCAACGCCCGCCGCCGCCGGCCTGCTGCTGGCGGATAAGGGCCGCAGCAACTATCGCATCGTAATTGCGAAAGCGGCGTCGCCGTCGGAGAAGCATGCAGCCGCGGAACTGCAGATGTTCCTTGAGCAAATCTCCGGCGCGCGCCTGCCTGTGGTCACGGATGACGAGCCAATGGGCGACCGCGAGATTATCCTCGGCGACAGCGCGCACCTGCGCGCCGCCGGCGTGGGTGTGGATTTCGCGGGATTAGGTGATGAAGGCTTCGTTATTCGCACCGCGTCGCCCCATCTCATCATCGCGGGCGGGCGGCAGCGCGGCACCATGTACGGGGTTTACACCTTGCTCGAGGATCACCTTGGCTGCCGCTGGTTCTCTTCCAAGGTCAGCCGCATACCGCGCCTGGAGCGCATCGAGATCGCCGAGATTGACGAGCGACAGACACCGGTGCTCGAATACCGCGAGCCCTTTTCCGCCGATGCCATGGACGGTGACTGGGCCGCGCGCAACCGGATGAACAGCAGCGCCGCCCGGCTCACAGCGGAGCATGGCGGCAAGATCATCTACTATCCCTTCGTGCACACTTTCTATCAGCTCATTCCGCCCGAGAAATACTTCGCGCAGCACCCGGAGTGGTTCTCCGAGATTGACGGCAAGCGCACCCACGAGAACGCGCAATTGTGCCTCACCGACAACGACCTGATTCAGGAAGCGATCAAGAACGTCAAGGGCTGGATCAAGGATCATCCCGAGGCCAACATCATCTCGGTCTCCCAGAATGATTGCTGGGGCTGGTGCACTTGCAGCAAGTGCCGCGCCCTGGAAGAGCAGGAGGGCGGCGCCCACTCCGCGCCCATAGTCTATTTTGTGAACCGCATCGCGGAGGCGATTGCCGATGAATACCCTAACGTGGCGATTGACACGCTCGCTTATTCTTACAGCCGCCAGCCGCCCAAAACCCTCAAGCCGCGGCCCAACGTAATCATCCGCTTGTGCAGCATCGAGTGCTGTTTCTCCCATCCGCTGGCGACCGACGACTATCCGCAGAACGTTTCCTTCCGCGACGACATCCAGAACTGGTTCAAGCTCACCAAGCGCATCTACGTCTGGGACTATGTCTGCGACTTTGCGAACTACATCATGCCCTGGCCCAACCTGCGCGTCCTGGGCCCTAACATCAAGTTCTTCGTGGATCACGGCGTGCGCGGCATCTTCGAGGAGGGCTGCTACAACACCCTGGGCGGCGACATGGCGGAGCTCAAGGCTTACGTCATGGCAAAGTGTTTATGGAACCCCAACTATGATGTCGAGCAGGCGGTCGGCGAATTCATGGCCGGCTACTACGGCCCCGCCGCGCGCCCCATCCGCGACTACCTCGACCTGCTGCACGATAAAGTCGAGGGCGATCGCCTCCACATTCAGATCTGGACCGGGCCCGACGCCCCATATCTGACGCCCGAGATCATCGCCCGCGCCGACCAGCTCTTTGACCAAGCGGAACGGCTGGCCGCGAGTGATGCGCCATGCCTGGAGCGCGTCAAGGCCCTGCGGCTGCCGCTGCAATACGCCAAGATCTCGCAGGCGAGGCCCGGCTATGCGCTCGTGGGCGACCAATACCGGCCGGCGAAAGTGCCGCCGTGGTATGACGCGACGGTGCGAGACTTCTTCGCGGTCGCCGAGCGCAACGGCATCACTCTCATTAGCGAGGGCGGACCGTTAGCGAATTATCAGAAGCAGGTCGAATCCGGGTTCCGAGCATATGACGCAGTGGTGCTGGAGAACGAGCGGCTGCGAGTCGGCGTGGTGCCGGCGCTGGGCGGCCGCATTGCGTCGCTGCGCGACAAGCAGAGTGGCGAGGAGATCATGTTCCAGCGCGGCCCGGAGGATGCCGGTTATCCCGCGGCCGGCGGATACGAGGAGTATGCTTCGCCAGAATACCGCGGCCCGGGTGTTGCGACCGAGTTCTCGGCGCAGAGAAGCGACCAGGCGGAGGCGCGGGCGGTCGTCCTCAGCGGCCAGGTCACCGACGATTTGCGGCTGGAGCGGCGCATCGAGCTGAGCGCGACCGCGCCCGTAGTGCGCATCACGTCGGTACTGACCAATACTTCTGATCATCCCGTGCCGGCGGCGCTGCGCAGCCACCCGGAGTTCGGGGGGCGCGATCTGCGCGACCTGGTTGTGCGCGTGCCTTCAGCGGCTGGGCCCGGCGAGCGCATCCCCCTCGGTCCGCCGGACGATGCCGGCGAGTGGAGCCGATTCATGGCCGCCGCCGACGTCTCGGGCGGAACCTGGGAGCTGCTTGATGTGAAGCGGGCAACGGGTGTACGCCTGCGGTTCGACCCAACGCAGATCTCCAAGGCTCTGCTCAACTGGTCGAGCGCGGGCCCGCGAATCAACCTGGAGCTTTACTCGATACAGAGAGAGCTGGCGCCGGGTGAATCGCTGACCCTGGCGCAGACGATTGAGCTGGTCCGCCGCAGGTAGGGGCCGCGGGAGGGGCGGCCAAAAGCGCCCGCTCAAGGCATCGGCGATGATTACTCGCGGCGCAACTTGGGTAGAAGTCGTGCAGAAGTGAGCGCCGCGTTGTGCGCACGGGTTCAGCTCTCGCAACCTGCCGGGGTGAGTCCCTGAACGCTTTTCCTGGCTTCTACGCGAGGCCGCGATGATTGCCGAGCGCGAGACCCAAGATTTCTGTCGAGCAAGAAGGAATTCGGGGTGATGGTGCCGAAGCAACTTTGCGCGTTAGGTCGCTGGGTCGCTTGGGTTGATCGCTCCCCGCTCGCGCATCAGCTCCCCGTCTCCGGAACCCGCATCAGCACCGGTGCGAGCTCGCGATTGTGGGAGGGTGGCATCGCCGCAGGCCTGACAGCGTCTCGGGGGGATGCCGCTCCTTGCACGGGAGCCGCTGCATTAACCTCGCACAAGGGAGATTAGATGATGCGCAGTGCAACCGCCAGGTTCTCGAGTATCGGGGGCGCACTGATCGTTATCGGTGTCCTACTCGCGGTCGCTATGCACCTCAGCGAACGGATGCGCGCGAGCGTCGGAGCTCCGTCTCTGGCCTCAGTCGGGGTTCGCAGCGAAGCGGTGCCGGTGGCGCCCATCGTACCCCTCGCTACCATGCTCGAACGCGCCGATGCGACCGAGAATGGTCGTGCCCGTATCCTGGTTCACGCCCTGATCCCTCAGCCGGCCGACCGCGCGCGCATTGGAGCCGAATTGACGCGCCTGGCGGACGCTCTCTACCAGGATAATCCGGGCACTTGCGCCATCGCGATCCTCGCCTACTCCTCTGAAGCGCAGCGCGCATCCTTAGGCGAAAACGCGCCCTGGGTGCTTCTGTGGTCGCCGGACGGCCTGGGTTGGGATGGGAACCGCGACAGCGACTTCGAGAAGCAGGTCCAGGGCCCGCCGACGGAGTAGGCCGCTTAGCCGTTTACCCCTTCCGCCGTCTTCCGGTGCGGCCCTTCCGCGACGCGCTTCAACTGCTCTCTCAGCGCAGATAAGTTCTCACTTGTGGCGGCTTGACAGCTTCTGTTCCCGGTTCCTATACTCCATAGGCGTCATGACCCTAACTGCGTGCCACGGACTGCGCGGCCGATAGGGTCGCTATGCCACCATCCATGCCAACAAATTTGCCTCCCTGGCTCATCCCGCGCCACCGTAAACGCCCGGCCCTGGAGCGCATGACGCCAATCCTGCGGCGCTGTGAGGTATCCACCATCTGCGAGGCGGCGCGCTGCCCCAATGTGGGCGAGTGTTTCGCCGTCGGTACGGCTACCTTTCTGATCCTGGGCCTGGTCTGCACGCGCCGCTGCACCTACTGCGCCGTGGGCCACGGCGCGCCCCAGCCCCCTGATGCCGCCGAGCCGGATCGGATCGCGGCCGCCGCTCGCGAACTCGGCCTCGACTACATTGTCATCACCTCGGTCACCCGCGACGACCTGCCCGACGGCGGGGCGAGTCAGTTCGCGGCAACGGTGCGCGCCGTGCGCGACACGCTGCCGGGGGCGCGGATAGAGACGCTGGTTCCCGATTTCGCCGGCGACCGCGCGGCGCTGGCGCAAGTCACCCACGCGCGGCCCGATGTCTTCGGGCACAACGTAGAGACGGTGCCGCGCCTCTACCCGCAGGTGCGGCGCGAGGCGGATTACGAGCGATCGCTTGCCCTTTTGCGAGCGGCGGCCGACGCCGGGCTGCGCACCAAGAGCGGCGCGATGCTGGGCCTGGGCGAGGACCTGGATGAAGTGCGGAAGATGATGCGCGACCTTGCGGCGGCCGGCGTCAGGGTGGTCACGCTGGGGCAGTACTTGCAGCCCACCAGGCGGCATCAGCCGGTTGCGCGATACATCGAGCCGCAGGAATTCGCAGCCCTCGAAAGAGAAGCAATAGCCATGGGCTTCGATGAGGTAAAGGCCGGGCCGTTCGTGCGCAGCTCCTATCGAGCCGGCCATTAGCTCGCGGCCCAAATGACGCAAGCATGCGGCGACTCTGGAAGATACTCCTCATCATCATTCCCCTGCTCGTTATCATCACCGCGGCGGCGGCCGCGCTGTGGCGCGAGAAACTCGGCTCGTACCTGGTCCCCATCGTCGAGGTCCAGCTCTCGCAGGCGCTGGGCCGCGAGGTGCGGATAAGGCGCATCAGCGGCGGCCTGGTTCGCGGCGCGGTGCTGGAGGACCTGCGGATTGCCGAAGGCGAACGCCTGGCCCAGGGGGCAATCGTGGAGGTGCGCCGGGCGGCGGTTCGCTACAACCTGCCCGGATTGCTTCTCGGAGGCCGCAACGCCGGAGCGGCTATTTACCGCATTGACGCGGTCGGCGCGCGCTTGAGACTGGCGCGCGATGCGGCGGGCAAATGGAATATCGCGCCGCTGCTCAAGCCGAGGGTTCCGCCGGTTGCCCGCTTCACCGGCATCGTCAATGTCGCCGATAGCACGATCTTTTACCTTGACCAGCGGCCGCCCCTGAGCATACGGTGTCCCCTCCGAATGACGTTGTCTGACGTCTCGGCCCACATCACGCCGCATCCTCGGCGCGGCGGGATCTTCCGTCTAGCGGCGCGCGTGGGCACACAGGGGCGGGAACGCGTCGCGGTAGCGGCGACGTCCAGCGGTGACCGGGTAGTGCTGGAGGTGGCGCTTACCGGCGCGAGCCTTGCACAGTGGAACCCAAGGCTCGCGGTCAAGGGCGTGCGGCTGTTGGGTGGAACCGCCGAAGTCGAGGTCAGCGGCTCGTTTGGCATTGGACGCAGTCGCTCGCCGTTCGAGTATGTGGCGCGCGTACAAGTGCGCGATGCGGCGGCGCGCCTGGCGCAAGTCCGCGGGCCGCTGCGTTCACTCAACGGCCGTGCGCTGATGACGCGCGACCAGGTGCGGGTGCTGCGCCTCGACGGCGCCGTGGCAGAGGCGCGATTCACCGCCTCCGGCCTCATCAGCAGCTTGAAGCAGCCGCAGCTTAACCTTCACGTGAAAGCCGACTTCCCCACCGCCGTCACGGCGGCGCGGTTGGCGAAAATCCGCCTGCCGAAGGAACTGCGCGCCGGCCCCGGCAGCGTCGAGGTCATCGTCCGCGGCAGCCTCGATCATCCGGTCGCCGAGGGCACGATACGCATCGCCAGGGCGCAAGCCAAGCATGTCGCGATCAGCGATCTGAGCGCGGAGATCACATATCGCGACGAGATGATGTGGCTGCACCGGCTGTGGTTGGATGCGGCCGGAGGACAAGTCGCTGGTGATGTGTGGCTCAAGCGGCGCGGCGAGCAAATCGAGGCGGCATTCGAGGGTCAAGGGCGCGACCTGCGCGTCGAGCAGGCGCTCGCCGCGGTTGATGTCAAGAGCCCGCGCCCGATCTCGTGTATAGCGCAGGCGTGTTTTGCCGGGACTTATGGCGCGGCAGGTTTGCACGTTGGCGGCAGCTTCCAGGCCCACGACGGACGGATAGGTGAGGTGCGTTTCTCGTCGGCTACCGGCATCATCGAGTCGCACGACGGCGACCTGCGCATTGTGTCGGGCCGAATCGAATCGGCCGCAGGGAGCGCGATGATCGAAGGCACCGTGAGCTCCCGGCGCGCCCTCAAGCTCGAGGTCCGCGCGAGCGGCGTTGACCTGGGCGCTGCGGCGCGCTTGATGGGCGTGCAAGGGCAACAGATCGCAGGCACGGGTTACTTCGCAGGCACGCTGTCGGGCCCTGTTTCCGAGCCCATCGCCTCGGGGACTTTTCAAGTCACCGACGCCAGGTTCGACGACCAGGCGTTCGATCTCCTGAGCGGCAAAGTGACCGCATCGCGAACCTCCGCCAGCGCGCTAGATCTGCTCGCCTACCAGGAGGGAGCGCGTTACGTCCTTTCCGGCTCGCTCGATGGCCTCGACCGGCCGCGCGAGGAGATAGCGCTCGACGCCAACGTCGAGGTCGGCTACGCGCGCCTGGCGCAGGTGCTGGCGATGGCCGGCATCACGGGTGATGTGCAAGGTGATGTCGAAGCCTCGTTCAAGGTCGGCGGCACCATCGGCGCGCCCACCGCCAGCGGGCAAGTGCGCCTGCATCGCCCAGTATGGAAGGGATGGCCGCTCGACCATGCCGAGGCGCAGTTCATGCTCTCGCGCGACACCGTGCAGCTTACCGACGCCAAGGCAGGCATCGGTGACTCTGTGGTGACCGCATCCGGCCAGGTCTCCAAGGAAGGTGACCTTCAGCTCGAGTTCTCCAGTGATGTGCAGCTCGCCGATCTGAGGCCCCCCAAGGACCTCAACTTCCCCTTCGAGCTCGCGGGAAGAGTGAGCGCGAGCGGAGTCATCAAAGGCACATCGAAACGGCCGCAGATAACTGCCCAGGTGCGCTCTGCTGAACTCAGCGTCAATGGCGAGACGTTTAGTGACGCCAGCCTTGAGACCGCCTACACTGAGGAGACGCAGCGCAATGTATTTCGACTCGCATTCGCGCAGGGCCTCGGACACTTTGCGGCTGAAGGCTCCACCGACCTCGAGGGGCAAGCGGTACAGGTCAGCGCGATCCTTAGTGATGGCCGGCTGGCGCGGCTGTGCGGGGCATTCCCGGCGATTGCCCGGCGGTTACCGCAGGATTCACTGATCGGCAAGGCAGCCCAGTTGGTGGCGGGAGTACCATCGCCGGTGCGCGGCAGGCTTAGTGCGCAGGCGAGTCTGGCCGGTCAGTGGGACGATCTGAAGGGTGAGGTCAAGTTCGAAACGACCAACGCGTCGGTCGCTGGGGGGCGAATCCCCGATGCGGCCGGCACGCTTGGCATTGCCGGTCGGGTGATTGAGGTGCGCCACTTTGAGGCGCGCGAGGAACCGGCATATGCCACCGCCAGCGGAACCGTGGACCTGGAGGGCAAGCTGTCGCTGGAGGTGGATGCGTACAACCTTCAGGCTGGGGTCTTCGAGCCGCTGCTGGGGATACAGCAGAAGATCTCCGGGTCTGCCGACGTCTCCTTGTCCATCGCCGGCACCATGCAGCAACCGCAGATCGTCGGCTCGATGGAGGTCGGCGACCTCGGCGCCGGCAGCCTCAAGATTGACCATCTCCAAGTGCCGCGGTTCGAGGTGCGCGAGGAATCGCTGGTTGCGGAGCAGGTCATCGCGGCGGTGGGCCCTCACGTGGTGCGCGCCTCGGTGAAGATACCGGTGACGTGGAAGCCGCTTGGGATAGACCGCGCCGCCCCGTGGTCAATCGCAGTGGATATGACGCGACAGGATCTGGCGCTGTTGATGCGCCTGACGCCGGAGGTCGCCTTCGCCTCAGGGTCACTCGATGGACGGGTCGAGATCGCGGGCTCGGTCAATGAGCCGGAGTTGGTGGGCGAGCTCGCCGTGAGCCGGGGCGTGCTGCTCGCGCGCGGGCAGAGGACCCGGATCACCGGAATTGACGGGAGAATCCGGTTCGAGGGGCGGCGGGTAGTCGTCGAGCGGTTGGTCGGCCTGGTGGGGAGCGGCGGCTTCCAGGCGCAAGGGGACGTCGGGCTGGTCACTCTTGACCCATCGCGCCTGATGTCGAATCACTTCAACGTGACCCTCACCGGGCGCGATCTCGGGATTGACGTGGGCGAGGTGTTCGTCGGCAAAGTGGACGCGGATCTCGTCCTCGTCACGCCGGCAGCAGAGGCGCCGGCGGTGATGCGCGGGCGGATTGCGCTCACTTCAGGGCAGATCGGGATGCCTCAGCGCCCGGAGATTCCGCCAATTATCGAGCTGCCGCCATTCAATCCCCGGCTCGATATAGACGTGGTGTTGCAGCCGGCCCTGAGGCTGCGAACGGCGACCATAAACATGGCGGTTTCGGGCACCGGGCACATCGGGGGGACCGTGGGGAGTCCGATCGCGACCGCGATCGTCGAAAGCAGGCGCGGCACAGTGGACCTGCCCGGGGCCACTTTCCGCGTGACCTATGCCTCGATGGAAGCGACGGTGTCGCCGCCGCGGGTGCCCGCGCCGGGAATGCCAGCCGTCGCCGAGGTGCGCGCATTCATCAGGCTCGATGCGGAGGCCAAGGCGCGCGGCTACCAGGTTTACCTGACCATGTCGGGGCCGCTGACCGACCCCAATGTTGAGCCTAAACTCGACCTGCGCTCGGTGCCGGACCTGGATTCGGAGCGGCTGTGGGCGATGGTCACGGGCTTGCCGGTGGGGCCGGAGGCGCCGGCATTCGGCAGCCGGACGCGGGCGCTGCTCAGCAGCGGCCTGGGCGTGGTGGCGCTCTATCCCATCCAGCGCGCCACGGCGAGGGCGCTGGGGCTGGAGGAATTCGGGGTCGAGTACAGCCAGTACGAACCGATGCGCGTGCGATTGGGCGGCTATATGGTGGAGAAGTTGTATGCCACCTATGTGCGCAGCCTGGCCGGGCCGGCCCGGGCGTATGACTTGACTCTCGCCTACCAGGTGCTGCCCACGCTGTCCATCGGCGCGCGCATCAACGAGCGCAATCAAACCTTCTGGCAGGCGCAGACGACGCGGAGGTTTTGACATATCTCCCGTTGCGGCACGGGATTCCTACCACGGGGCAGCAGGTCTGTACGGGCAAGGCATGCCTTGCCCCTACGACCCGGAAACCCCGGAATGCGGGCCGGGGCCCTTCGCATCGCTCAGGGTAAACTCCGCCCGGCCCCTACGTCACGGGCGCATCCCCACTCTCCGCGAACACACCCCCTACTTGCGACCCACTCCCACTTTCCGGTCACACCTTGGTTCTTTTCTCCACTTGACATTCGGGAAAGATGTGGTACAATACTGATGCAAACTAATGTTTTCATGCCGGGGAAATGCTCCGTTGATTGGCTGTTTAGTGCTGCCGTACTTCTATACCGACGCCGAGGCGCAAAGGCATACTCCCACAGGGACCAGACCTGGGGCAGCCTCCCGATGGAGCAGCACGCCTCTCCTTTCCAGGGAGGGTGTGAACCCGGAGCGTTGGTCTTTGCCTCTCACGGGCGGCCGGCTGCCGAGGGATGGAGCGGCAGGCGCCTCGCCTGCCAGATTGGCCGGACACAGCTCCATGAGATCACGCACCCGAAACCAACGAAACTCGTTCACACCCTCCAAGGAGAGGATTAAGGAGAGGGTGACCCGCTGTGGTGCGCTGACGCCAGGGCTTGATACCGGGCAACCAAGCTCCTACCCTCTCCCGACCTCTACCTCAGAGGGAGAGGAGTTTAGGGGCTGTTTCAAAAGTCTCCGGGGCAGACCCCTTCGCTGCGCTCAGGGCAAGCTCTTCGCTTGCGCTCAGGGTGACAGTGGCGCGAAATCGTGCATGGTTTGTGTCATTCCGAGCGGAGCGAGGAATCTCGGTCCGCAGTTGACGAGTTTTGAAACAACTTCTAGGGTCGCCGGACGGCCGGTTATCATCCATGCCCGCGGCCGGATCGCGGCTCTCTCCCTTGAGGCCGAAGAAGCAGGTCTGGCCCAGGGCATGACGTTAGGCCAGGCCTATGCGATATGCCCCCACGCTGAATCTCTCCCCTATGACGAGGATCTCTATCGGGCCGCCCAGAGGCGCGTCCTCGACATCTGCGCTGCGTATGCCTCGGTGATCGAGCCGTTCTGTCTGCACGAGATTTTCCTCGACCTCGCGGGAGCCGGCGAGCCTTCACAGGTCATGGCGGAAATGGCTGACGCGGTTAAGGCGCAGGCCGGTTTCACCTGTCAGGCAGGCGTAGGCTCCAGCAAGTTGGTGGCGCGGATCGCGGCGCTTTGCTCTGTAGGGCGGGCGTTCCCACGCCCGCCAAGCGAGGATGGGCTTGCCCCTTCGACGCTGCTCAGGGCAGGCCTAACCCCGGTCGAAGGAAATCCCCGCACCACAGGCTCGCCACGTGAGGGAAACGGCGGGGATGGAAATCCCCGCCCTACAGAAACAATCGTTCCCAAAGGCCAAGAGGCGCAATTCCTGGCTCCCCTACCCCTGTCCCGGCTCTGGCTGCTCGATGAAAATACCATCGAGCACCTGGAGGCGCTGGGCATTACCACCATCGGCCTGCTCCAGCAAACCCCGGCCAGTCTCCTCATCGAGCGCTTCGGAAGCCTCGGGCGCAGGTTGAGCGAACTCGCCTTCGGGGTGGATCGTTCCCCGGTGCGTTCATGCTATCCGCCGCCGGTGATCGAGGCGCGCCTGTCGCTGGCGGGGGGCGCAGAGGATATGACCGCCATCGAGGCCGGGCTGCGCCGCCTGGCGCGGGAAGTGGCTGGTCAACTGCGAGGCCGCGAGCAGTGCTGCCGCCGCATTGGGCTGGAGATAGAAACTGATGATGGTGGATCCGCCTCCCAGTGGCTGCGGACGAGCATCGCCATAATCGGTGAGGGCGAAGTATTTCGCGCCGCCGAGCGATTGCTCGAGCGCATCTTGGAGGCAGCCCTCGGGCGAGCGAAACTCAAGGCGCCGATAACCGCGCTGACGCTGCGCGCCGCCGACTTGGGGCACTGCGCCGGGGTGCAGCTCGATCTATTGGGTGAAAGGGAACAATTCGTCCTTCGCAGTGAAGCGCCGCTTCGCAGAGCAGCAGAGGAGGGCCGGCGAGAGCGCTTGATCGAAGCGGTCGCTTCGGCGCAGAAGCGATTCGGCGCGCACAGCGTGCGGTGGGCGCGAGAGGTGGAGGTGCCGCGGCGGGAGCGGATGCTGGCCTGCCTGAGAGGGGGGAGATGGTGAGCAGGCGCCTCGACCAGAAGACAGCGGTGACCCCGGATGCGAAGGGGCGGCCTGTGCGCTTCAGCCGGGGCCAGCGGCAGATCGAAATCGAGGAGATACTCGACGAGTGGGAGGAGGCCGGCTGCTGGTGGCAGGGGGAGCAGGCGCGGCGAGTTTACTGCGTGCGCTGCGCGGGCGGAGCGGTCTATGAAATCCATCACCAGCCTCCCGGCGGCTGGCGGCTCTATCGGGCTTATGATTGAGGGATTAAACCACAGAGAACCCTTCGACTGCGCTCCTTCGACTGCGCTCAGGACAGGTCAGGGCAGGCACAGAGCACATAGAGAGGTTAAATGTAAAACTGCGATGTTTGTGCATCTTCATGTCCATTCGCCATTTTCATTCCTCGATGGCGCCAGCTCCATCGAGGACCTGGTCGAGGCCGCCGCCTGCGACATGCCAGCCCTGGCCCTGACTGACCATAACAACGTCTCCGCCGCGGTCCGTTTTCACCGAGCCGCAACCGCCGCCGGCATCAAGCCCATCATCGGGGCCGAGGTGACCATTGCCGGCGACCATCACCTCACTTTGCTCGCGCAAAATCCGCGGGGCTATGCCAACCTCTGCCACATCTTGACCCACGCCCACCTGTCGCAGCCGCGCCTGGCGCCTGCGACTTCACCGGAGATTCTGCGCCGGCACAGCGAGGGGATCATCGCCCTCTCGGGGTGCAGGAGAGGCGAAGTTCCCTCCCTTATTTTGCAGCGCCGCTTCGCCGAGGCGGAGCAAGCGGCGCGGCGTTATCGCGATATCTTCAGTCGCGATCGCTTCTTTCTGGAGATGCAGAATCTGTTGCTCCCCGGCGACCGCAGCCTCAACGCCTGCCTGGCTCAATTAGCCCGGCGCCTGGGCGTAGGCCTGGTGGCAACCAATAACGTTCACCATCGCCGCCCCGCCGATTTCCCAATCCACGATCTGCTCACTTGCGCCCGGACGCTAACGAAGCTGGAGGAGGTGCATCCTGAGCGCCACCTCAATGCCCAGTGCTATTTTCGCCCTGGATGCGAGATGAAGGAATGCTTTCGCGATTACCCCGAAGCCGTGGACACCGCGGGCCGCATCGCGGAGATGTGCGAGCCGGCGCTGCACCCCGGCCAGTACCGCTTCCCCACCTACCCGGTGGGCGAGGACGAGACGGCTTACGAGATGCTCAAGCGCCTCACCGCGCGAGGCGCGCGTCAACACTATGGGCAGATCAAGGGTGAAGTCGCTCGCCGCATGCGCCACGAGCTCTCGGTCATCCGCAAACTAAGCTTTCAGGATTACTTCCTCGCGGTGTGGGATCTGGCGCAGTTCGCCCGCCGCGAGGGCATCCGCTATGCCGGCAGGGGCTCGGCCGCCGACAGCCTGGTGGCCTATTGCCTGGGCTTAACCAGCGTGGATCCCGTCGCCCGCGGGCTGCTCTTCGAGCGGTTCATGAGCCTGGAGCGGGCGGCGCCACCCGACATTGACCTCGATTTCCAGGCCGAGCGGCGGGATGATGTGACGAATTACGTGATCGCAAAATACGGCCAGGAGCACGTCGGCGCCGTCGCCACTTACAACACCTTCCGCGCGCGCAGCGCGGTGCGCGACCTGGGCAAGGCGATGGGCTTTCCCATGCAGGACCTGGATTACCTGTCCCGCCGCCTGCCCTACATGCCGGCCGATGCGATTGCTGATGCCTTCGATAATGTGCCCGAGCTGCGCGACAGCGAGATCCCCCGCGAGCGCTACGGGAAACTGCTTGAGATCTGCAAGGCGGTGGCCGCTTTCCCCCGGCATCTCTCGACCCACCTCGGAGGCATCGTTATCACCGGCCAGCCCATCACCGATCTCTCGCCCTTGCAGATGGCGGCCAAGGGCGTGCCCGTGATGCATTTCGACAAGGATGATGTCGAGGATCTCGGCCTGATCAAACTCGACCTGCTGTGCCTGCGCATGCTCTCGGCGGTGGAGGACAGCGTGCGCTCGATCCGGGCGCGCGAGGCGGACTTCGATTACGATGCGATCCCTGATGATGACCGGGCTTCTTACGATGTCGTCGCCTCCAGCGAGACGGTCGGGGTATTCCAACTCGAAAGCCCGGCGCAGCGGGCCTTGCATGCGCGACTTAAGCCGGATCAGTTCGAGGACCTGGTGGCCAGCGTCGCGCTCATCCGTCCCGGGCCCATTCTGGCCAATATGGTTGCCCCCTATCTCGCGCGGCGCGCGGGGCGCGAACCGGTGACCTATCTCCATCCGGCGCTGGAGCGCATTCTTGCTAAGACCTACGGGGTAGTGCTTTTCCAGGAGCAGGTCATCGAGATCGCCATCGAGATCGCGGGCTTCACGCCCGGCGAGGCCGACCAACTGCGCCGCGCCATGACCCATCAGCGCTCGTGGGAGGAGATGGAGCGCATCGGCGAGCACTTCGTCAGGCGCGCCCGGGAGCGCGGGGTTGAAGATGAGGTGGCGCGGGAGATTTTCTCTTATATCCACGCCTACGCCGGCTATGGTTTTTGCGAGGCCCACGCGGCGGCCTTTGCCGACACGGCTTATAAGACGGCCTACCTGAAGGCCCATTACCCGGCGGAGTTTTACGCGGCGCTGCTGTCCAATCAGCCCATGGGCTTCTGGCCGCCGAACACGATCATATGGGAGGCGAAGCGAAAAGGCATTCCCATTCTTGGGCCGGATGTGAATCACAGCGCGGCCAAGTTCACGGTGGAGGAGGGCTACTACGCCCTGCGCAGCGGGGCTGCGATCCGGCCTCCGCAGCCGGAGCCGCAGCCCGCGAAGCAGGGGGCGATCCGGGTGGGGCTGATTCAGATTCGCGGCATCGGCGAGGCATCGCTGAAAGCTATCCTTGAGGCGCGAAAGGTGGGGCCGTTCCGGTCGCTGGAGGATTTCTGCCGGCGCGTGAACGGCCCTGATGGCCAGCGAGCGAACCCCCCTAACAGCCGACGGGCAAACCCGCCTGAGAAGCGGCAGGCAAGCCCACCTAACGACCGGCGGGCAGGGGTTGATCGCGGGCTGATCAGGGACCTGATTCTATGCGGGGCGTTTGATTCGCTTTGCCCCAACCGGCGCCAGGCGCTGTGGGCACTCGAGGCAGCGCTGGCGCAAGCGCCGCCGCAGGGCTCTCCCCCGCGGCTTGATTTGACACATGGCACCGCCATGCCGCCGGAGCCCGCAACTCTCGCCGGCGTCCCTTCCTCCGAACGTAGGCCCCAAAACGGGCCGGGACGGTCGCCGACGCGCCAAAGCCGCTATGGCGACGGCGCGAACCCGGCCCCTACGGAACCTTTGGGCCATGCAAGCCTCGCTGGTGCCCCTCCGCCGGCACAGGTCGCCGACTTTTCCCCTCGCGAGAAGTGGAGTTACGAATTCGAGATTCTGGGCCTGGCGATGGGAGAGCATCCCATCGGCCTGATGCGAGAGCGCCTGCGCCGCGGGGGCAACCTCACGTGCGCGCAGGCGCAGCAAGCCCGCAATGGACGAAGAGCAAAGGTTACGGGGGTAATCATTCGCCCTCATCGCCCGCCGACCAAGAGCGGGCGCACGGTGGTATTTTTCACATTGGAGGATGAGACCGGGCTGCTCGATGTGACCGTATTCGAGTCGGTCTATCAGCGCTGCGGCAAGGCCATCTTTACCCGGCCGATAGTGACTGTCACCGGCCGCCTGGAGCGGCGCGGAGACGCGTCCACCCCCGCTTCGCTAACCGCGGATCGGATAGAGTAAAGCCTTGCGCCCGTCACCGCACCAAGATTCGTCGTGCAGCCGCCGAGGGGAAGATTCTTCGCTTCGCTCTGAATGACAGAGATGATGGCTCAGCAGGACGGTCAGCGCTGGCGGGCGCGCCGCGCTGGCGCGATTGATCGCGCCCTACCGGAGACCGGTCTGCTATCTTAGCGCCTACTGCGACTGGAGCAGAAAGTCCAGGATGGTCGTCTTCTCGGCGATGAGCGCAAGATCGGCCACCTGCTGCACTACATGACCGCGGGCGATCACCTCCACGACGTAGGTGCCTGACGGTAGGTCGCGGTCAATATCGTAGATCCCGGAGATTCCCGTCGTGGAAGCGGCCCACGCCACTCCGTCCCGGTAGGCCCGCACCGTAGCTCCGGCCACCGGCGCACCCGTCACCTCGTCGTAGACATGCCCCGCAAGCCTGGCGGAGCGCTGAAGCGCAAAGTCAACGAATATCGTCGCGCCTGGCGTCGCATTCATGCCGATCTGCTGTTCGCGCACGTAACCTGGCGCGGTCGCGAGCACCCTGCATTCGCCAGATGCCACGTCCTGACTGAGCTCGTAGGTGCCGTCGGGCGCTTGGGTCACGGTGCTCGCTCTGAGCACCGCATCCCGGAATACATCAATCACCACCCCAACCAGAGGCGCGCCGGTGACCGCGTCGGTCACCTGGCCCGTGAGGGTCCCGGAGAGATCAAGGAAGAAATTGAGGTAGGTGGTGGAACCCTCGTTCACAACCACGTTCCATTTTGCTTGCCACGCATGGCCAGGGTAGGACGCGCTCACCACGTAGGTTCCTGGCAGCAGCTCCGAGCCGAACTCGTAAACGGCGTAAGGCGGCTGCGTCAGGGTGCTGTCCACCCACTCGCCGTTCTGGTAGACGTTGACAACGGCGCCGATCAGCCGCGCTGCGGTGTTGCGATCCGTGACCTGACCTTTAAGCGGGGCGGCGGCGACGGTCGTGGTGAAGGTGGCCTGCGCACGCTGGGGGGGATCGGACTGGCAGGTCGCAGTAAACGTCGCGATGTCGCCCTCGCCCTGCTGGGCGTCGAGCGGTATGCGTTCGGCGACAAAGCAGTTGAAGGCCTCGCCCGGGGCGATGCTGCCGGTGTTGTACACCGGCGTATTCTCCCCAGGCTGATGCACGCCGTCATCAGCAATGCCCCCGCCGGCGCCGTCATCGGCGTAAACGGCGACGTACCAGGCAGGGCTGCTGGCGGAAGATACCGCAAGTGACACTGCCTCCGCCGCGGTGCCGGTGTTTGCCACTGCGACCGAGTAATAGACGGTCTCGCCGGGCCCGCCATTGCCGGAGCCGGACGCCGGCGCCACTTGCACCGCGCCCGCGTCAGTGTTGACGACGACCCGGGTTGCGTTGGACCACACGGCGGGCTGCTCCACACCGTAGAAATCTCGGTAGTGAAGCACCGCCGTGTTCTCCACGATGGTGGCTGCGGCGCCAGCGCCGCCGAGCGCGACGACAAGCGCCAAGGCAACCAATACGGGCGCCCGGGCCGCGAGGGCTCGTCTGCAACTCGCTCGTTGTGCGCGAGGATGCGAAGCGGGAGCGACCCGCCGGCCGCCCGGTGTGCCAAGCGCCTGCATGGCAAGCGCATGCCGAGGGAACACAAGCTGCGGACGCACAGGCAAACGACGAAGTTGAACGCTCAACTTTTCACTCCGTGCCATCAGGTTTGGGCCGCCGCGCGAGCGCGGCAGCCGAATCAGGTGTAGCGATGACGCAAATAAGTTGCTGCGATTACACCCGATGCCGGAGCATCAGGGCAATGTTTCGGCGACCGGGGTCAAAAATCCTCTTCCCACTTTCTGCGGCCAGCCTGGCCGGGCCGCTCGGCGTCCTGGCGCGGCGAAACCTCCCGGCGCTGTCTGGGACTGGGGGGAGGTAGGACAAGGCGCCTCGTGGCTGGGCGGAGTCTGCGCGATTGCCGCGGCCCTCGGTCGGGCTGTCACCGCCTTGGCCGCCCGCTGCCCACGTCCGCGGACAGGACCAGCATCGCCTCGCGCAGGGCCGAGAGGGCGCTTTCGACATTCCGTTGAAGCTGTTCTGCCTCGGCGGTCCCAATAGCTCCATACTTCTTGCTCATCCGGCCGGGCATGATGCCTTGAAGCAGTTCCTCGATGGTGCGCAAGAGGATGTTCACCCACATCCGCGTCGCCGCCAGCCCGCCGCTTTCTCGACCCGACTGCTGCCATTCAGGAACGAATTCCTGGATCAGGTTCTCGAGCCCGGGCGCGACCGAGTCCAGATTCGCCAACAAGGGCTGGCGCAGCGACTCGGGGAGAGGCGTAACCTTGGCGCCGCCTGGCGTTTTGCCCTCGGTGACCAGTTCTCGGATTTCCGAGAGGTGCTGGAGGACGGTTGTATAGGTTGAAACGAGAAGTGATTTGTGCTGCTTCTGCATAGTGCACCCCTTTGCGCTCACGGGCCATTTAGGGCTGCCGCGTCACCTGATATGCAAAACGGCTCCTGCCTATGCGCATACTTGCGCACATCAGGAGCCATTAGCCCGCGGGCGGTTTAGGCCGGCGAACCGGCCTCGGCGGTCTCCATCGCCTTCGCCACTGATCATCTGAAGCGGTCATGTCTCCGGTGGCTCTCCTGCCAGTTTCCGCGTGGCCCTGATCCAGGCGTCCCTCTCCTGGCCCCAGGGTTCGTCCCGGAAACGATAGTCGTTCTTGCGGATGATCTCGCTCAGTTCGTCAGTAAGCCTGCGCAGGTTGTCGGATTCACTGGCGAGCAGGAAGCCTCGCGCGCCGCTTGGGCTGCGCCTCAGTGCTGCACGCAGGTGCGACATGCACAGCCCTGCAGAGGCAACGTACTCGTCTCGCAGCGCCCCGGCCTCCAGGTGCTCCAGCAAAGTTTCCAGGTACCTGTGCTGCGCTTCCAGCGCAATCTCACAGGCCGGACACACCTGGTTCCGCCGCTTGTCAGTCCGGCCTCGGCGCTTATTCTCGGTCTGCACCCTTTGGGTGAGCAGGTCGCGCCACAGGATCGAGATGCCGAGTGGGTCGCCGCGGCGCTGCAACTGCCACGAATGCTCTCTGCAGAAGCCAAACGAAGCGCGTAACCTTTCGCGCACACCAGGGTCGTTGACGCGCTCATGGAGCAGCGTGCGAAAATAGCGATCGACTGCATTGGCGACGAGGCGGCACACAGCGCAGCCCGGCTCCGCGAATGCTTCACGCAGGTCGTGGTACGCCATATGCCTGCTAGGCCGCTCCGCCTTGGCCCTTTCTCTCACCATCGTCATATACACAAAAGGCTCCTGACCTTAGCCCGCAACGCGCGCAGATCAGGAGCCATTAGCCGCAAAGGCGGTTTAGGCCGGCGAACCGGCCTCGGCGGTCTCCATCGCCTGTCATATTGTAGTAGAGCGCGTTGGTGAGGTCAATGGGGCCGGGCGCTCGGGCGCCGCAGGGGCGGCCCCTCCTGCCCCCATTGATGACCTTTCGTGATATATTTATAGAAGACGATGTCTGCGCGATGCTGGTGAAGCAGCGCGAGCTGCGCCGGCGAGGTCGCCGCAGGGCGGTTCCGGGGCCGCAGCGGCGCAAATTGCCCGCACCCGCAAAGCGAGCATCCGCAAAGCGATGAGGAGAGGATAGCGACGTGTTCCCGATTCGTGCCGCGGCAACGCTGGGGCCGGACTTGACCCGGCTTGATATCGAGGCGCCGGACCTGGCGCGCGCCGCCGAGCCCGGGCAGTTTCTGATGCTGCGGGTGGACGAGCGGGGCGAGAGGATCCCGTTGACCATTGCCGACAGCGATCCCGACGCGGGCACGGTGAGCGTCATCTTCCTCGCCGTGGGCAAGACCACGCGCCAACTCAGCAGGCTGCGAGCCGGGGACGCGATCCTCGACGTGGCGGGGCCGCTGGGAAACCACATGGAGATCGAGAAGGTGGGGACCGTGGTCTGCGTCGGCGGCGGCGTAGGGGTTCCAGCTTTGTACCCCAAGGCGCGCGCCCTGAAGCAGGCCGGCAACCGCGTCATCAGCATCATCGGCGCGCGCACCGCCGAACTGCTGGTGCTGGTTGACGAGATGACCGCGGTCAGCGATGAAGTGCGCATTACCACAGATGACGGGTCGCGCGGTCGCAAAGGGCTGGTATCCGATGAGCTGGCGGATATGTTGAAGGACCCGTCGAGCCGCGTTGACCTGGTCGTGGCGGTGGGGCCTATCCCGATGATGGCGGCAGTGGCCCAGACGACGCGACCCTATGGGGTGAAGACGCTGGTGAGCCTGAATCCGATCATGGTTGACGGCACCGGGATGTGCGGCGGCTGCCGGGTGACGGTGGGCGGCAAGACGCGGTTCGCATGTGTTGACGGCCCGGTGTTCGATGGGCACGAGGTTGATTTCGCTGAGCTGGCGCAGCGCCAGAAGCGCTTCGATGATTTCGAGCGGCGCGCCAAGGAGGCTTATGAGCATGCCTGCCGACTCCGCCAGGCCTGAGCGGGTGCCGCGGCAGCAGATGCCGGAGCAGGATGCCAAGATTCGCGCCGGCAACTTTGACGAAGTCGCGCTGGGCTTCAGCGCGGAGCTGGCGATGGCTGAGGCCGCGCGCTGCTCGCAGTGCAAGAAACCGAAGTGCATCGCGGGCTGCCCGGTAGGGGTTGACATTCCAGGCTTCCTGGCCCTGGCGCGGGAGGGCGATTTCGCGGCGGCGGCGGCGCTGCTGCGCGAGAGGAACAGCTTGCCTGCGATTTGCGGGCGGGTGTGCCCGCAGGAGAGCCAGTGCGAGGGCATCTGCATTGTGGGCCGCAAGTCCGAGCCGGTTGCGGTGGGCCGGGTCGAGCGTTTTGTCGGTGACTACGTTCTGCGTGAGCAGCACCTACGCCAAGCTTCCCCCGATGGCCCGCGCATCGCCATCATCGGCTCCGGCCCGGCCGGTCTGACCGTCGCTGGCGACCTCGCCCGCAAGGGATACCGCGTGACCGTGTTCGAGGCGCTGCACAGCGCCGGCGGGGTGCTGCGTTACGGGATCCCGAACTTCCGGCTGCCCAAGGATGTGCTGCAAGCGGAGATTGATTATGTGCGCAGCCTGGGCGTCGAGATCAAGCGCAATGCCGTCATCGGGCGCGTGTTCAAGCTGCCAGAGCTTCTGGCGTCAGGTTACGAGGCCGCATTCATCGGCACCGGCGCGGGAAGCCCGCATTTCATGGGCATCGCGGGCGAGAACCTCAACGGGGTTTACTCCGCCAATGAGTTCCTGACACGCGCCAACCTGATGCAGGCGTACCGGGTCGGCGAAGTTGACACCCCGATCTGGGTCGGGGAGCGCGTGGTGGTGGTCGGCGGCGGGAACGTGGCGATGGACGCGGCGCGCGCGGCCCTGCGGCTGGGGGCGCGGGAGGTGAGCATCGTCTATCGCCGCTCGCGGACCGAAATGCCGGCGCGGGCCGAAGAAATCGCGCACGCGGAGGAAGAGGGCATTCAGTTTCAATTCCTCACCAACCCGACGCGGATCCTCTCCAATGGCGACTTCTGGGTCAGCGCAATCGAGTGCCAGCGCATGGATCTGGGCGAGCCGGATGAGTCGGGACGGCGCCGGCCGGTGCCGCGCGCGGGATCCGAGTTCATGGTCAAAGCCGAGACCGTGATCATCGCCATCGGCACTGCGGCCAACCCGCTGATTCAGCAGACTACCCCGGGGCTGCGGGTCAACAGTCGCGGCTACATCGTGGTGGATGCGGAGACGGGCCTGACCAGCCTGCCTCGCATCTACGCCGGCGGCGACATCGTCACCGGGTCGGCGACGGTGATCGAGGCCATGGGCGCCGGAAGACGCTCGGCACTGGCAATCCATGACGAGCTGAGCTAGGTGAGGGGCGGTTCGCGACCTGTCCCTTCGCTCTGCTCAGGGCTGGCTCTGAGCCGAGTCGAAGGAACCGACTCTGCACTCACCGGCAGCCTGCGCCCGGTCACGCCGAGCTCGGCTGTGTGGTAGGCGCGCACAGCCATAAGCGCCCCGCCTGTGGCAATGATCTTGCCCTGCTGTCACCCTGAGCGCCAGCGAAGAGCTTGCCCTGAGCAGAGCGAAGGGGTCTTGTCCCGACGGCTACCTTCGCCTACTGCGGCTGCTCGTGCTTCGTAGCGAAGTAGGCCTCTGCGCTGCGTAGCACGGCTACGCTATGCAGAGCAGTGTCGCTACTTCGCAGAGTAGTACAAGTTGAAGTTCACATACGTGGTCGCGCCGGCGGTGACGATGATGTCTTTCTTGTTCTGGGCCACGTATCCCGGCTGGCTCGCCTGCACCACGTAGGTCCCTGGCGGCAGGTCGGCGTTCATCTCATAGACGCCATAGGGCGAGGTAGTCGTAGTGGTCGCCCAGATGATCCCCCCGCTGCGCGCGAACACGGTCGCACCGACCAGGTTGGCGCCTGTCACCTTGTCCTTAACCTGACCCTTGAGTTTGCCGGAGACGGCCAGGTTGAAGTTCCGATACGTAATGGCGGTTTCACTCACCGTGGCGGACTTGGTCTGGCGCACATAGGCAACCTTGGACGCGGTCACCGTGTATGCCCCCGGGCTAAGGACGCTGCGTCCGAACTGGTATATGCCGTTGGCGTCAGTCGTGGCGGTTGCTCCGCCCTGCAAGACGGTGACCGTCGCTCCCGGAATCGGGGCCGCCGTCCCCCAGATGCAGACCTGCCCGGTCAGGCACAGTGGGTCGAGAAAGAAGTTGAGGGACGTGACCGTGCTGGCCGTCACGGTGGCAAGCTTGGTCTGCCGCACGTAGCCCGCTTTGGATGCAACTACGACATATGAGCCGGCGCTGAGCGTGCTTCGGCCGATCTGGTATATGCCGTTGGCGTCAGTCGTGGCGGTTGCTCCGCCCTGCAAGACGGTGACCGTCGCTCCAGGCATCGGCGTGGTCGTTCCCCGGATGCAGACCTGCCCGGTCAGGCACAGTGGGTCGAGGCCGAAGTTGCAGAAGGCGGTCGCGCCAGGGGGGACCGGAATCACCTTGGTCTGCGTGACATAGCCCTGCTTGCTCGCGGTCACGACGTAAGTTCCGGGAGCGAGGCCGGGAATCGAATACACGCCATTCGCGCCGGTTGTCCCTGTCCCCTTGAGGACGCCACCGAGATATGCCTTCACCGTCGCGCCCGCGATGTTAATGGTCGTGCCCTTCACCCGCACCTGGCCTTTGAGCGTGCCAGGCAGAAGAATCCCCAGGTGGACTACCTGGTTGTGCTCGGTATCCGCCACCCAGCAGGAGCCGTCGCTGGGGTTGACGGAGACGGACTCGGGATAGTTGAAGCCCCCTCCCCGCCACCGCTGGGTGCCGTCCTGGGCCAGGTGCACTACCTGGCTGTGGTAGTAATCGGCCACCCAGCAGGAGCCGTCGCTGGGGTTGACGGAGACGGACCCGGGCTCGTAGAAGCCGCCTCCCCGCCACCGCTGCGTGCCGTTCTGGGCCAGGTGCACGACCTGGCTGTTCCAGGTGTCCGCCACCCAGCAGGAGCCGTCGGTGGGATTCACGGAGACGGCCTCCGGCAACTCGAAGCCCCCTCCCCGCCACAGCTGCGTGCCGTCCTCGGCCAGGTGGACTACCGAATTGTTAAAGGTGTCCGCCACCCAGCAGGAGCCGTCCGTGGGGTTGACGGAGACGGACCAGGGATAGCTGAAGCTCCCTCCCCGCCACACCTGCGTGCCGTCCTGGGCCAGGTGGACTACCTGGCTGTTGTTCGTATCCGCCACCCAGCAGGAGCCGTCGGCGGGGTTGACGGAGACGGACCGGGGATAGTAGAAGCCCCCTCCCCGCCACAACTGCGTGCCGTCCTGGGCCAGGTGCACTACCTGGCTGTTGTTCGTATCCGCCACCCAGCAGGAGCCGTCCGTGGGGTTGACGGAGACGGACCAGGGATCGTGGAAGCCCCCTCCCCGCCACAGATGCGTGCCGTCCTCGGCCAGGTGCACTACCGAATTGTTAAACATGTCCGCCACCCAGCAGGAGCCGTCCGTGGGGTTGACGGAGACGGACCGGGGCCAGTTGAAGCTCCCTCCCCGCCACAGCTGCGTGCCGTCCTGGGCCAGGTGCACTACCTGGTTGTTGTACCACTCCGCCACCCAGCAGGAGCCGTCCGTGGGGTTGACGGAGACGCACTGCAACGCGACGAAGTCCCCTCCCCGCCACAACTGCGTGCCGTCCTCGGCCAGGTGGACTACCTGGTTGTTGCCGCTGTCAGCCACCCAGCAGGAGCCGTCGCTGGGGTTGACGGAGACGGACCAGGGATAGCTGAAGCTCCCTCCCCGCCACAACTGCGTGCCGTTCTGGGCCAGGTGGACTACCTGGAAGCTGTCCGCCACCCAGCAGGAGCCGTCCGTGGGGTTGACGGAGACGGACCGGGGCCACTCGAACTCCCCTCCCCGCCACAACTGCGTGCCGTCCTGGGCCAGGTGCACTACCTGGCTGTGGTAGTGATCCGCCACCCAGCAGGAGCCGTCCGTGGGGTTGACGGAGACGGACCAGGGCTGGTGGAAGCCCCCTCCCCGCCACAGTTCGGTGCCGTCCTCGGCCAGGTGGACTACGTTCTCCGGGTTGTAGGTGTCCGCCACCCAGCAGGAGCCGTCCGTGGGGTTGACGGAGACGGACCGGGGCCAGTTGAAGCTCCCTCCCCGCCACAACTG
>Ga0315289_10001852_pt1 | contig 32883 bp, 14 predicted proteins | sample YL17G11_40_MG_FD_203452 | JGI IMG/M metagenome (GOLD analysis project Ga0315289, IMG submission 203452) | Sediment microbial communities from Yellowstone Lake, YNP, Wyoming, USA - YL17G11_40 | ecosystem: Environmental > Aquatic > Freshwater > Lake > Sediment | place: USA: Wyoming | collected... | reverse complement strand
TCGCGCGGGAGGAGGGCTTCCCGGAGGGCGTTCGGGCCATCACCCCGGTCCACATCTACGCCTACCTGGGTCGCATCGGCAGCAACGGAGTGAGCCTGGAGACGCGGCACCGCCGCCATCGCGAGGTCCGGTTCCTGTTCTCTTGGCTGAAGAGGATGGGGTACATAGAGGAGAGCCCCTTCGTTCAGATCAAGAACATTCGATTGCCGCAGAAGATCGTTCAGCCGTACACGGCGGAGGAGATAGGGAGGCTGTTGGCCTGCTGCGACAGCTGTTACTGCTGGGGCAGTCGCAACCGGGCGATGATCTTGGTCCTTCTGGACACGGGGGTGCGGCGGACGGAGCTGGTGAGCCTGGACCTGGCGGACCTGGATCTGGAAGCGCAGCGGCTGAGGGTGCTGCACGGGAAGGGGAACAAGCAGCGGGTGGTGCGGTTCGGGGCGAGGGCCAAGGAGGCGGTGGAGGACTACCTGGAGCGGCACAGGGGCAGGGAGCCTGGTCCACTGTTTCTCTCGCGCGATGGGAAGAGGATGAGCTCTCATTCGGTGCTGATCTTCCTGAGGCGGCTGGGCAAGCAGGGAGGGGTGGAGAAGGTGAAGGTGCACCGGTTTCGGCACACCTTTGCGACCTGGGCCATCGAGAACGAGGCCAGGGAGCTGGACGTGCAGTACCTTTTGGGGCACAGCTCGTCGGCGATGGTGCGGCGGTACTCGGCGACCTACGATGCGGAGAAGGCGGCGCGGGCCCATGAGCGGTTCAGCCCAGCCGACCGGATGGGCGAGCGCCTGCGATGAGGAAGGGCCAGCCCCGCGACGGCAGCACATCCTCGAAACTCACCTCGAATTCAGCCTGGATTCTGAATCTGAGGCCTTAGCAATGAGGCCCTCGGCAGGTCTGGCGATCGCCGCTGTGGAGCCACCGCAGGCCTACCGAAGATTCACCGCAGTTTTGAATCTGGAGCCTTGGCAATTGGCGGCCAACCGCCGGTTCCCTGAGGCGTCGATTTCACCCTGATCTTACCCCGATTTCACCCCGATTTTTGAATCTGAGGGCTTAGCAGTTAGGCCTCTTCTGCGGCGTGACCTCCTTCCTTCCAAGCAGGTCACGCGGGTTCGATTCCCGTCTCCCGCCCCAGGCCCTGTCAGACGTTACAACGCGTGCAAGGCGACGGCCGCCGAAGGGCGGTCTCCTGCTTTTGAGGCAGGCTGTCCTTGGCCTCGCTCAGCTCGCTTTGGTCAGGGTAGGCCGGACAAGCAGAAGAGGCCTCCGGGCTGAGCCTCTCCTGCCGCTTGCCAGCCCAGTTGGCCTGGCACAGCCCTACGGGCCCGGACACACGCAGAGCTCCGGGCGCTGGCCTACCACGTGCTGCAGCACGAACAGGGCGTCCACGGCGTCCACGTCGTCGTCGCAGTCGACGTAGCCTGCTGGCAAGTACAGGTGACCTTCGGGTGGTGGACACTGATCGCTTGCTTGCCTTGCGCCAACGACGTACTGGAGGATGAACAAGGCGTCAACGGCGTCCACGTCATCGTCGCAGTCGACATCACCGCAGAGGGGGACAGGCGTGGGTGTGGGTGTGGGTGTGGGTGTGGGTGTCGGCGCTCCGCCCAGGAACACAAACGCCTCTCCAGCATCCTCCTGGTCTCCCACGTCGGATTTGTCGGCGCCGACGATGGCGTCATCGAAGCCGTCGCCGTTTACGTCCCCGGCAGCCGCCGAGTAACCGAAGCCGGCGAGATACTCAGGGTTGGGATCCTGGAGGGTCGCGTCGCTGGTTGCGTCGAAGGGGCTGCCGCCAAGGAAGACAAAGGCCTCACCTCCATTGGAGGGCCCGGACACTCTGGCACCCACGATGAAATCGTTCTTGCCGTCGCCGTCGATATCTCCCGCTGCGAGGGAGAAACCAAACGCCCCGTTGGTGGTGGGCGTGGGGTCCTGGAGGGTGAAGTCCGAGGCGGCGTCGAAGGGGTCACCCCCCAGGAAGACGAAGCCTTCGCCTGCGTTGGCTTTGCCCCCCGCGGCGGAGTGGGAAGCGCCCACGATGACATCGGCCTTGGCGTCGCCCGTCACGTCCGCCGCGTCCACGGCGTAGCCGAATTGGGCGAAGTCCTCGGGACTCGGGTCCTGGAGGGTGAAGTCGGCCGTCGCATCGAAGGGGTCGCCTCCTAGGAACATGAAAGCTTTTCCTCTAAAGGCTCCGCTCGCGTACTTAGCTCCTACAACGACATCGTCCTTAAGGTCGCCGTTCACATCTCCTGCCGCAACAGCCGAGCCAAAATCTTCCCGGAGGCCTTCCGGGTTGTGGAGAGTGAAGTCGGCCACGGCGTCGAAGGGATCGCTTCCCAGAAAGACGAAGGCCTCTAGGGTGTAGCCGGGGGCACCCACGATCACGTCGGCCTTGCCGTCACCGTTCACGTCGCCCCCAGCCACCGAGTCGCCAAAGGAGCCGTCCAGACCCGTAAACGGGACGGGGTCCTGGAGCGTGAAGTCGGCGGTGACGTCAAAGGGATCGCCTCCCAAGAAAACGAAGGCCTGTCCCTCGCGAGGACCCCCCCCGCCGGCATCGGACCGGGGCGCCCCCACGATGACATCGTCCTTGCCGTCGCCGTTCACGTCTGCCGCTGCCACCGACCAGCCGAACCGTCCGTCCTCATCGGGGCTCGGATCCTCGAGGGTGAAGTCGGCGGCGGGGTCGAAGGGCTGGCCACCCAAGAAGACGAACGCCTGGCCGGCGAACAAGGCTGTTCCGGCGTTGGAACCAGAGGCACCCACGATGACGTCTTCCTTCCCGTCGCCGTTCACATCTCCCGTCGCTACCGAGCGACCGAAGTAGGAGTACAGCTCCGGGATGGGGTCCTGGAGGGTGAAGTCGGCTACGGGGAGTGTAGCCGTCGTGGCCGTCTCGATGGAGGCGATATACGCCGGGCTATCGGCCGGTTGCCCCCCGGCCGGCTGCAGAGCCAGCGCAACAAATGCAGCTGTGGCCGCAAGGGCCAGCAAGCCCACGAGAAACATTCGTGCAGCTATCATTACCGCACCTCCTCGCTCTTCTCACAAGACAAATAGCGGCCGCCGGGCGTTCGCCCAGCGACCGCCACCTACTCCTGCTTGCCGAATCCGCTCGTGCCGCCTAGAATACGAATGCACGGGGTGACCCACCTTGTGCTCTGGCCCCGGCGGTGCGCCCCACCGTTCGGGGCCTCTTACTTGATCTGGTTCGCTACGTTAACGTGCGCTAGCTTGCTGACAAAACACAAACCGACCCGTCGGGGTCGGTTCTGCTACCGGCTCTCGCATGCCAGACAGACTTCCGGCTGCCTTGCCCCTTGCACTCTCCCTCCCAGTGCGCACCTGGTAAAGCTTAACGCATAAGAATTATATGCTCATCGGAGCTTTTGTCAAGACCTTATGTCTCGATCTCATAGCGAGCGCGGGCGGCATTCTCCCGTGCAGTATAGGGCCGAGGGTTGAAAGAGGGGCCAGGGGTCAAGCACCGACGCCAACAGCAGCCCCAGCTTTGCGCATCCCCTCATGGCCGCACCTCCGGATACATCGTGCCAGGCCGGATACTCTCTTCGTTGACCACCTGCAGGTCTGGACAACCGAGTTCGTTCCTGAGCCCTACCACGTACTGGAGCACGAACAGGGCATCCACGGCATCCACGTCGTCGTCGCAATCAGCGTCCGACAGGGGCAAGCAGATCTCTCCCGGCAACGGCGGACACTGTTCGCTCCCCTCTCGCAAGCCGACGACATACTGCAGTATGAACATAGCGTCCACCGCGTCTACGTCGCCATCGCCATCAGCATCTCCCACGGGCGCCTCCACCGGCGGCCAGTGGCGCATGATGACGCCCTCTGGGTCGTGGAAGCGGATGCTGACGTTCGGCTCCTCACCCAGCGGGTGCTCGATGACGACCCAGGCCTGGCACTCGTCGTCCTCGTAGACAGGGCGGGCCTCGCCGAAGTAGTCGAGCACACGCTCATCCTCAGCCAGGGCCACAGCCGCGCTGCGGTCGATGATCGTGCCATCCTCTAGGCGGACGACCCTCGCGTCAGTCAGCGGGGCGTGCGGCGCCGGCGGCTGGTACGCGCCGTTGGGCGAGACCTCGATGATGCGGCCGACGTCGGTGTTGAGGATGAACTCGATCTCCTCACCCTGCACCGGGTGGAGGCTGGGAGAGGTGGTCACGCCGTTCGTCGCGGTGGGGTCAGACCCCACGTCGTACTTGCAGAAGCCGTCGCGGTCCTTGAGGTGGGCGATGATCGCCGTGTGGTTGACGTCGAGCGCCTGAGCGGTCACTCGTTTGAAGCCGCCCCACGTCCAGGTCTTCTCGACGGGGTTGGAGAGGACCGCCGGGTGCTTGCGGAAGTAGGGGTAGTCGCCGATGACGGTGATCGTGCTGTTGCCCGCCACGTTGCCCGGGCTGCAGTCGGGCGCGCCGCTGACGGGGTCGGTGCGGCAGTCGTCGTAGCTCAGCATGAAGTCACCGTTGGCGAAGAACATCCCCTCGCCGCGGTTGTCGGTGTAGAACTCGATGTACCAGGGCCGCTTCTTCAACGCGGGGTCGGCCTCGTCGGGGTCCTCCCGCTCGAGCTTGTTGAGGATGGTCCAGAACGGGTACGGTGTTGGTGCCACCTGCCACCAGGGCAAGCCAGGGTTGGAGTCACAGGTGTTTCCTACGCCATCCCCGTCGGTGTCAGTCTGGGTGGCGTTGGACTTGGCGGGGCAGTTGTCATTGACGTCGAGCACTGTGTCGCCGTCAGAGTCGAGCTGGGTAGCCGGGGTGCCGGCGGTCGTGTCGTCGGTGTCGCAGGCTGTGCCGATGCCGTCGCTGTCGGCGTCGGCCTGGTTGGCGTTGGCCTTGAAGCGGCAGTTGTCGTCGCAGTTGGCGGTGGCACCGCCTGTGCAGGGGTTGTCGCCAATCACGCCGCTGGCGTTGCCGTCGTCCAGGATGGTGTCGCCGTCGGCGTCGCTATCGCAGACGTCACCGGTGCCGTCGCCGTCCAGGTCGCCATTGGTGGGGTCGAAGACGGCTGGGCACTTGTCCACAGCGTCACAGACGCCGTCGTAGTCGGCATCTGCGCACGACGGCATGGTCCAGCTAGCCCAGTCGTAGCCGCCGTTGCTGACCATGGCCGGGATCTCGCGGTCGGCCGGGATCATGATGCTGTGGTAGTCATTGGTGCTGGGGTAGACAACCGACTTCAGGGTCTCCTTGAGGAAGCCGGCGTCGTCAGCGGCGATGCTGGCCCTGATCTTGAGAGGCGGCATGATGGCGTCAGCCGCGGAGATCGCGCCGTCGGGGACCACCGTCTTGCGGCCGACCCAGGACCGGAGCACGGCGTCGTGGCTGTCCAGGGTGCTCTTGGGGCCGATGGCGCCCGTGTAGGCGGCAGAGGCTTCGCTCATCACGTCCCAGTTGGGGCGGGTGTTGATGGCGTCGGGGCCGGCCAGGGCTACCAGGTCGTCGGGCAGCACCCAGTGACCATTTTCCAGCATCTCGTCGTCGGGGTCAGGGCAGCCCTCGGGGCTGACGGCGGGGTAGGGCTCGCCGGCTGGCGAGCCGGCCTCATCGCCGTCGCCATCCATGTCGATGCACATGTCGGGGCGGCTGCTCATGTTGGCGCCGAACAACCAGCCCTTCACCTTCACCCTCAGGAGGGTGTCGGCGGAGACGTTGAGGGTGTCGGCTTCGGTGTCCTCGCCATCGCCGGCCTGCCAGGCGCCATCGTTGTGGTACTCGCGCGCGCCGTCCACGTTGGTGAGCTTAACCTGGTAGATCTTGAGATACCACACGAGGAAGGCGTGCTTGTTGATGAGCTGATCGTAGCACTCGACGTCGCCGTAGTAGCCCATCTCGGAGTCGTAGCACGCCACGCCGCCGCCTTGCATGTCCATCCACTCGGGGTCTGGTGCGTCCGCGGTGGGCTGGCAGACGCACTGCTCTTCCATGAGCTTGGCCTCGACATCAACCTGGCCGGGGTCCTCGCTGCCGTAGAGCCCCTTCGTGGTGCAGTTCCTGTCGATGTCACCCCACGACTGGTCGCCGCCGGTGTCATCGAAGGAGTCCAGGACCCCGTCGCCGTCCTCGTCGTACCAGGCACCTTCCAGGACACCGGGGCTGGGAAGAAGCCTGTAGTAGGTGGCCCAGTAGTCGAGCTTAGTGTCCAAGAGGGTGTCGCCGTCGGTGTCCAGGAGGTGGCCCTGGGCCTCTAGGTCGGCCGTGTCCATGTCGCCGTCGTCGTCGGTGTCGAAGTTGCTGGCCAGCGGGCAGAAAGGCTGGAACGTGGTGGTACCGGAGACCAGGTTGGGGTACCAGTCGTCGGGGAGGGCCCAGCGCTTGGCCAGGACGATCTCCTCGCCTGCCCAGCGGATCTGGGGCTGCTTGGCCTGCTCAATGGTCGTCCAATTGATGCCGATCCACTCGTGCAGGCCAAGGCGCAGGGAGCCGGGCAGGTTGGGGTACTGGGCGTAGAAGTGGATCTCTGCCTGCTCTTCGCAGACGGTGTCTACGTACACACCGAGGCCGCCGGCAGGAAAGATGAGACGGCCCAGGTTGTCGGAGACCCCACTGACGGTAGCGCCGTAGTTGGCGGTGCCCGCTGAGTTGGTGAAGAAGGTGCAGTACCTGGGGGACTCGATCTCGGCTAGGATGAGCGCACCCTCAGTGGGCTGGTGGGTGATGACGGACACGCTGTTGATCAGGACACTGTGCTCGCCGTGCACCACCTCAGTGATCTGCACCGGCGGCGCCGACTTGATGCGCTTCAGGGCCTCGTCCCAAACCACGCCGTGGTCCTGCCAGGCGCTCTGCTTGTCCAGCAGGTGCTCGTCTCCGGCATCGCGCTTGCCGTCGCTGTTGACGTCGCGGGGCAGTAGGAGCTCTTTGTACTCCGAGGTCTGGATGACGGTGTCGCCGTTGGCGTCGTAGTACACTTTGACCTTTTCCAGGTCACCGTACTTGAGGATGACGCTGTCCTCCAGGCTGTCCCACTCCTTGACCACGGGGGATGTGGTGTAAACGGTGCCCCCTACGCTGTAGCTGAGGGTGACGCGGGTCTCACCGGGGGTGAAGGAGTCGATAACGACGCACTGTTCATCGTTATTGGCTGTGTCCCAGTTGATGCGGGCGACCACCTCCGCAATGGTACCGCACGACCCATAGGCTAGGATGACGGTGCTAGCCCCCGAGAAGTTCTCGATGTTCCAACTGTTGAGCGTGTAGCCGGTGGCGCCCCAGCCCTCGCTGCGGATCACATGGTTCTGGCCGGTGATGTTGTTGCAGTCGTGCCAGGGGTTGACTATCGGCTTTGGGGTACCGGTCCAGATGGTATCAGGGCAGTAGGGGTTGCCGGTATAGTCACTGCCGCCCGGCCCAACGTGCACCAGGGCGACGGCGGCTGGCTGGGCATTCGCCGATTGGCCGACCCATGAAGACAGGGCGACAGCAAGAAGCATCATCAGGGCTGTCACCACTGCTATGGTGGCCGTAACTGCAGGTCGAGATCGGGCTGTTCCTCGCTTCATGACTGTCGCTCCTTTCTGCTACGGGTCGAATACCCAGGTTGTCCCGCCCTCCCGCGTGACGAGAACGAGCAGCGCATCAAGTCGCGCGGCCTGGGTCAGAGTACTGACATCGGGTTTGTCTGGCGCATAATGGCTCCAGCCCTGATCGGCTTGGAGAGCGTAGAACACCGCGACCTGCTCGACGATACCTGCCACGGCTGCTTGCATGTCCTTGGTGGCACCGCTGTAGCAGATGCCATTCCAGCCCTGGGCCAGGGCCACGCTGCCCTGGGACGCACCCGAGAACTGCTGGTTCCAGGTGACGGCTTCGGATCCGAGGATAAACAGTTGATCCCAGGGGCTTAGGGTGGCGATGGTGCTGGCGCTCTGCCTCCCCGGGAACCAGCGATCCCACGTCTGGCCGCCCTTCAGCCTGTAGACGGCGAGCACCTTATCGGCGGCGGCGCCCAGGGCCTGATCGATTGGCTTGGCCTCGCCGACGTAGCACGTGTGCTTCCAACCCTGAGCCAGCGATACGGCGACCAGGCTCGGGTCGGTCTCGCCGGCATCGACGCGGCCGTTGCGGTTGAGGTCTTCCTCGCCGTCGGGGACACCATCGCCGTTGGTGTCGGCACTCAGGGGGTCCGTCTTGGTGGTGGGGTCGGCGTCCGGCTGCCAGTGAGGGCTGGTCGTGTCCGTGTCTTGCCCCTCGGGGGTGGTGAGCCCTCGCTCCAGGCCGTCGCTCAAGCCGTCGCCGTCGCTATCCCAGTTCGTGGGGTCGGTCTCGCCGGGCTCCACCACGCCGTTGTCGTTGAGGTCCTCGCTGCTGGCGGAGCCATCCATGAGGCCGTCATCGTCGCAGTCGTCGTCGTTGGGGCAGGGGTCTACACTGTTTGGCAGGCCATCGCCGTCGTCGTCCGGTGTGGGTGTGGGTGTGGGTGTGGGTGTGGGTGTGGGTGTGGGTGTGAGGGTATTATCCAGCAGAATGCAGATCTGCCCATCCTCATCTGTCGCCGGGATGGGTTTGCCGTCGTGGTCGGCGAAGGTGACGATCTGCACGTCCAGGGGGTCGCACTCGCCCGCTGCCCCCACAAGGTGGAAGGTGAGGTTTGCCACCAGTACGTCGCCGGAGACGCCTGCCGCCGAGATGCCGGTGCAACTGACGGTGTTGGGTGCGTAGTTGAGGTTGCAGCTCACCATGTCGAGGGGTGAGCCGGTCCTATTCCAGGCAGTGGGTTCGGTGCTGGCGTCGTAGACAATGTTGACGGTGATAGCACCTGCACCCGGACTAGGCACGTTCAGCGCCTGCAGCGGCACAGTTGCACTACCCCCTGGCGGCACGCTGGCCGAGCCGATGCTCACGCTGGCGCTATCCGAACCGATGGCGAACTGGCTCCCCAGGAGGAAAGCCACCCACAGCGCTGCAACCACCAGCGCCGCCAGCGCCAGGCCTGGCCATCGCGGTCGATGCTGACTACTCATGACTTCCTCCGTTCATACAAAACGGTCCCTCATGCTAGCCTGCCGGACACAGGACCGGCCGCAAGCCCACCACGTGCTGCAGGATGAACAGAGAGTCAACCGCATCCACGTCCTGGTCGGAGTCCACATCCGAGCTGGGCAGGCAAATCACTCCGGTATCGGCTTGGCAGGTATTGTCCCCTTGCCTCATCCCCACCACGTACTGCAGCACGAACAGCGCATCAACGGCGTCCACATCGCCGTCACTGTCGGCGTCACCGCAACCTATGCAGATCTCCCCGTCTTCATCCCCAAACGGGATGGGATTACCGCTGGGATCAGCGAATGTCACCACCTGAACGTCGAGAGTGCTGCACTCGCCAACGTCACCCAGACAAAAGAAGGTGATATCCGCCAGCCGCACGTCGCCAGACACTCCTGACGTGGAAATCGCCGTCAGCCGTACCGCGTCTGTCTGGAACTCCACATTACACAGGGCAGTATCAAAATCGTTCCCCGGATCCTCGGCGCAGGCGGTAGCATCCACAACGGCGGGGTCATACCGAACGTCCACCGTCACAGCGCCCAGACCTGGCGGCGATGGGATGTCTAGGGCTTCTAGCCGCACTGTCACCGAGCCGCCTGTCCCGCTGGCGCCTGAGCCAATGCGCACCGTGGCCATCGGACCAACGAGATGGCGAGTGCAGTCGAAGTTGTCAGGCTCCGTCGGCGGATCGGCATCGCTCCCTTCGCCCACCGCTGCGCAGTCCAGGGCCGGGTCGTCGGCGTCCTCGTTGGTTTCGGGGATGACATTTGCCGGGTCAACCCGGGCCCCGTTCAGCACCGAACCGCTGGTGGCCGAGACCGTCGCAACGATGGTCACCGTCGCGCTTCCGCTAGGCGCGATGCTGGCCGCCGTGCAGTCGATCTGTTGTGCCGAGGGATGGGTGCAGGTGACCCCTGTGCCTGTCGCTGAAACATAGGTGAGGCCCGTCCCGAGGATGTCGCGGATGGGCACGTTGGCGGCGGTGCCTGAGCCCGCATTGCTGGCGGTTAGGGTGTAGGTGATGGTCGAGCCCAGCGGCACGGTCGTGCCTTCGGCGGGAACGGCCGTCTTGGTGATGGTCAGGTCGACCGCGCCCGCCGTGTGGGAGGTGCAGTCGAAGTTGTCGGGCTCCACTGAGGGCAAATGACCGGTGCCCTCGCCTACGGCGACACAATCCAGGGCGTCGTCATTGTCTTCATTGATCTCGGTGATGGTATTGTTGGGGTCCACGTAGGCGCCGTTCAGCAGCGCGCCGGTGCTGGCCGCCGCCGTCGCAACGATGCTCACTGCCCGCGTTTCGCCAGGGGCGATGCTGGCGGCCGTACACTCGATGACCGGCGGCGTGGTATCGCCGCAGATGAGCCACGAGCCGGGTGTGGCCGAAGCGTAGGTGAGGTTCGACCCGATGGTGTCGCGGATGAGCACATTGGTGGCGGTGCCCGTAGCCGTAGCGAGGTTGACGACTGTGATGGTGTAGGTGATGGTCGACCCCGCAGGCTGGGTCGTGCCTTCGGCGGGAGTGGCCGTCTTGGTGATGGCCAGGTCGGGCATGCCGACCCCGTGGCGAGTGCAGTCGAAGTTGTCGGGCTCGGTCGCTGGGGCGGTGTCGGTGCCTTCACCGACGTTGCCCCCTGTAGCACCGCAGTCGAAGTCGGGGTCGTCGGCGTCCTCGTTGTCCTCGGCGATGGCGCCGATGGGGTCGACGTAGGCGCCGTTGTAGACATAGCCGGAGGCGGTGTTCACCGTCGCTGCGATGGTCACTGTGCGGCTCTCACCAGCCGCGATGCTGGCGGCCGTACACTCGATCACCGGCGGCGTGGTGTCGCCGCACACGACCCCCGTGCCAGGTGTGGCCAAAATGTAGGTGAGGCCCGTCCCGATGGTGTCGCGGATGAGCACGTTGGTGGCGGTCGTATCGCCAGTATTGCTGGCGGTGAGGGTATAGGTGATGGTTGCGCCCGTGACGACCCCCGTCGCCTCGCTCGGTACGGCCGTCTTGGTGATCACCAGGTCGGGCTGCTCCACTCCAGGCGAAAGCGCGGCGTCGCGGGCGTTGGTGTCGGCAGTGCTATTGACGGTGATGGTGGCGCCGGGGCTAGCCTGAGCGTCGGAGCTGGCGACAACCAGCAGGAGGAGGGCGACGGCAGACAACAGCGCGGGCACCAAGAGGCCTGGCCATCGCGGTCGATGCTGACTACTCATGACTTCCTCCGTTCATACAAGATGGTCCCTCATGCTAGCCCGCTGGGCACAGGACCGGCCGCAGGCCCACCACGTGCTGAAGCACAAACAGCGCGTCCACGGCATCCACGTCGCCGTCACAGTCGGCGTCCGCGGCAGGCAGATAGATGGAGCCAGGCGGTGGCGGACACTGGTCGCTGCCGTCCCTCATGCCGACGACGTACTGGAGGATGAACAGCGCATCGACTGCGTCCACGTCGAAGTCGCGGTCGGCGTCTCCTACCCACCACTTGTCGTCGACGATGACTGGCATGTCGCCGCCTTCACAGGAAGCGAAGGTTTCTATGCTCACCACCAGGTCGTCGGGGCAGACCGGCGCTGTTGGCTCGAAGGGTATGGTCGCCAGCGGCACGTCGCCGCTCAGGCCGCACTCCGCCTTGATGCCGGTGGCGCGAATGGTGCTGGGGCCAGCACCGGGGTTGCATATGCCCAGGTCGAACGCCGGGTCGACGCTGCACTCCAGGGGCGTGAGGGCGTTGGGGTTGTAGGTGGCGTTGATGGTGAAGGCGCCGACGCCGGGGGCGGGCACACTGAGGGCCTCGATGCTGATGCCCTGGTCCACGCGGACGATGCTCGCCCCACCACAGACCAGGTTCACGCCCTGATGCAGGCCGGGAGCAAATTCGACGGCCGGCGCGCACACAAGGCCATCGGCATAGAAAGTGATCCATCCGCCCTCGAAGCAGGGTGGGGTGACGGGCATGCTTTCGGGGATGGTCATGGCGTAGTTGCCGCCAGAGGTGGCGTCTGAGCTCCACACTATGCCCTCAACTGTCGCGCTGATCACCGTTCCGTTGGGAGCAGGACTGCCGTCGATCGTCACACTGCCGGTGTATGTGCCCGGGAAGACGGGCGGGCAGAATCCTGTGATCTCTATGTCGGTCGGGAACCATTGTTCCGCCCTCTGGCCGTCGGGCACGCCGGCATGGAGCACCGTATTGTCGGGGGTCGTGTCGCCGTTCCAGTCCGGCCCGTCGCAGGCGTCGCCGATGCGGTCGAGGTCGCTGTCATGCTGGTCATCCAGGGCCTTGCCGTTCGCCACCAGCGGGCAGTTGTCCTGGAAGTTCAGGTAGGTGTCGCCGTCGGGGTCCCAGTTCGCCACGTTGGGAGTGGGGTCGCAGGCATCGCAGAGGCCGTCCTTGTCAGTGTCACCGGGGAAGGCTGTGTTTGTGGGGTCGCACTGGCCGTTGGGAACGGTGGGGCAGACATCCAGGGCGTTGTCGAAATTGTCGCCGTCAGCGTCGCGGATGGAAGCAGTGTAGCCCCAGAAGGTGTAGGTGCCGGGGCTGTCGGGGTTGGTGCGCCAGACATTGCCGGATTCGTCCTCGCCGGTGCGCGGGTTGTCCTTGGTCAAGCCCCAGTAGTGGGTATTGGACTCCAGGGGCGGGCACAAGTCGGTTACCTGGTTTATGACCAGGGGGCCGGTGGGGTCGTTCAGGATGGAAATTGCGACGTAGCCCTTCTCAGCGGGAAAAGACGGCGCGTTGAATCGCGCTGGCAAGCTGGTGCCGGGCGGGAAGATCAGGAAGTTCATCGAGATGTTGGTGCCGCCCATGTACCTTATGTAGTCGCCCATGCGTGCTATGGGCGTCATGCCGGGGAACAGGGTGTCCAGGAACGCGGGCCACTTCGTGCAGCCGTCAGCGACGGTCTCTTTGTTGACGAACTGGCCGTTGTAGTCCACCGTTTCGGACTTGTCCAGGGTGCAATTCATCAGGTCGAAATGGGGCGTGAGCGTAATGGTGCCGCAGGGGTTTTGACCTAGCATGCCCACGCTGGACACAGCGTCGAGCGTCCCCACGAAAGCTCCTATGGGAACGTCTTCGCCCTGCGCCACGCCCCATTCCGGCGGAGTAAAGCTAACCTGGACGTCGTAGTGAAGGGTAGGCCAGGGGTCGTGCTCTACGCCGAACTTGCTGAAAAGATCGGCGTTGGCTTCAGTGGTGGTGTCGCTGATATCTTCAAGCACGGCATAGGCGTTGAACACCGGGTCGTCAGCCTTGGCGTTGCCATACAGGAGGCCGGCGCCGAGCATCACCATCGCTAAGGCGAGCATGCTCCGCTTTGCTCCTGGCGCGAGCCCGAAACGCAACCGTCGCACTTGTTTTTTGGAGCGTTCGCCATCTGGCTGCCATTTAGTCATCTTCGCCTACCTCCCTCCGAAAGCCAGACTGACAGGCAAAAGCCTGCCCAGCGGCCTGGCCGCAAGCCGACCAGACGCGGCGGAATCGAGAAGCCATCCGCCGCGTCCGCAGCTTTGACCCCTTTGTGGGCGGAGGGAGCGTTAGGAATCAAACACCCGGGTGATTCCACCCTCCGCCGTCACTAGAACGAGCACGGAATCCAGCTCGGTCAACGTCGTGATCAGGCGTGCCGTTACAAGCGTCGGCGCGTCTTCTCCAGGGCATTGCGTCCAAGCCGAATACCCAGAAGCCCGAGCGGCGCTCCAAGGGCAAGCATTCCCCCGTGCATGCCGCCGGCGCCTTTCGCAGGCACTACCTTGATGGAATCGCAGCCCGTCAGGGTCATGCCGCCAAAGGTCGTCGCCGTGACACACGCCTCCTCCTGGCCTGCGACTATGGACGTGTCCTCCGTCCGGAAGTGCAGGAGCAGATCCAGGTCGCCGTCATGGTCCACATCCGACAGTACCCACCGAATAGGGCTTGCACCTTCGAAGATCGCAGTGGGCGGATCCACATCGGACGCATCGAAGGCATCCGTCGTGAGGATGGCCACCGGAATGACGCCCTTGCTCTTCAGGTTGATGGGGTTGGGGTAGCTCCCCGGCCTGATGTCGATAGTAAGCTCTTCTGGAGGGGCGCCGCAGTCGGGGTCGGCGCCGTCGGTCAGACCGTCGCAGTCGTTGTCCAGGCCGTCGCGGCAGAGCTCTGCGCTCGAGGCTCCCGGCGTGCAGGTGTTGGTCTTTGCACCTGCCACGCAGGTGAACACACCTGCAGCGGCGCATTGGCCTACCCCGCAGGATGTGGCCTGGTTGTACCAGGTTTCGCCGGTGCCGTCGTCGGCGGTAGAGCCGTCGCAGTCGTTGTCCTTGCCGTCGCAGAGCTCAGGGCCGGGTGCGCCTGGCGTACAGGTGTTGGTCTTTACACCTGCCACGCAAGTGAACACACCTGCAGCGGCGCACTGGCCTACCCCGCAACTTGTGGCCTGGTTGTACCAGGTTTCACCGGTGCCGTCGTCGGCGGTAGAGCCGTCGCAGTCGTTGTCCTTGCCGTCGCAGAGCTCAGGGCCTGGGGCTCCTGGCGTACAGGTGTTGGTCTTTGCACCTGCCACGCAAGTGAACACACCTGCAGCGGCGCACTGGCCTGCCCCGCAGCTTGTGGCCTGGTTGTACCAGGTTTCGCCGGTGCCGTCGTCGGCGGTTGAGCCGTCGCAGTCGTTGTCCTTGCCGTCGCAGAGCTCAGGGCCTGGGGCTCCTGGGGTGCACGTATCGGTCTGTGTACCTGCCTGGCAGGTCAGCACACCGGTGGCGGCGCATTCTCCTGGGCCGCCGCCGCAGGTGGTGGGCTGGTTGTACCAGGTCTCGCCGGTGCCGTCATCGGCGGTTGAGCCGTCGCAGTCGTTGTCCTTGCCGTCGCAGAGCTCAGGGCCTGGGGCTCCTGGCGTGCAGGTGTTGGTCTTTACACCTGCCACGCAAGTGAACACACCTGTAGCGGCGCACTGGCCTGCCCCGCAGCTTGTGGCCTGGTTGTACCAGGTTTCACCGGTGCCGTCGTCGGCGACAGAGCCGTCGCAGTCGTTGTCCTTGCCGTCGCAGAGCTCAGGGCCTGGGGCTCCTGGCGTGCAGGTGTTGGTCTTTACACCTGCCACGCAAGTGAACACACCTGCAGCGGCGCACTGGCCTACCCCGCAGCTTGTGGGCTGGTTGTACCAGGTTTCGCCGGTGCCGTCGTCGGCGGTTGAGCCGTCGCAGTCGTTGTCCTTGCCGTCGCAGAGCTCAGGGCCGGGTGCGCCTGGCGTACAGGTGTTGGTCTTTACACCTGCCACGCAAGTGAACACACCTGTAGCGGCGCACTGGCCTGCCCCGCAGCTTGTGGCCTGGTTGTACCAGGTTTCACCGGTGCCGTCGTCGGCGGTGGAGCCGTCGCAGTCGTTGTCCTTGCCGTCGCAGAGCTCAGGGCCTGGGGCTCCTGGCGTACAGGTGTTGGTCTTTGCACCTGCCACGCAGGTGAACACACCTGCAGCGGCGCATTGGCCTACCCCGCAGCTTGTGGGCTGGTTGTACCAGGTTTCACCGGTGCCGTCGTCGGCGGTGGAGCCGTCGCAGTCGTTGTCCTTGCCGTCGCAGAGCTCGGCGCTCGGGGTTCCCGGTGTACAGCTGTCTACTTCTGCACCACCCACACAATTCAGTGTTCCGGCGGCTGCACACTCTCCCATCCCACAACTTGTTGGTGTCGATACGTACTCATCATCGGCAACACCATTGCAGTTGTCATCTACGCCATCGCAGTTTGAGTCGTCTGCGCCTGGATTTATTGCATCGCAGGCGTCACCCACGCCATCAGCATTACAGTCTTCTTGTCCTGGGTTGTGCACGGCGGGGCAGTTGTCATTGGCGTCACAGACTTCGTCGCCGTCGCTGTCGTTGCACTTGATGCAGATGCGGCCGCTTTGCGGCGTGGCGGCTATGGGCACATCGCCCACGTCGAAGAACTCGATTATCGCAACGTCCAAATCGGCGCAGGCGCCGTCCTCGCCTATTGCCTCAAAGGTGATGTCGCCGAGGGCAAGGGTGCCTGTGGCTCCGGGGTCGAACCGGAAGCTGCCCAGACGCACGTGGCAAGGGTCATCGTCCAGGATAGTGCATTCCGGTACGCCAGGTATGCCAGGGAAGAGGCCGCCGGGGTCTCCAACGCAATTCGTGACCCGGACTACGGCCCCAGGGTCGCAGGTAATATCGACACGGAAGGTGCCCAGGCCCGGCCCGGGCACGTCCGCGGCCTGGAGGCTTAGGGTAGTGCTGCCGCCGGCCGCCACGTCGCCTGATCCCATGCTGACGACGGTCGTCGGCGAGCTTCGCGCAAACTGGTGAGTCAGCAGAAAACCGAAACCACCGGCCGTTACTGCTAAGGCCACCATGACCACGTAAATAGCTGTCTTCCAAGTCATTCTCTGTAGCATCGGCCACCTCCTTCTCAAGAAAGACCCGCTATCGGAAACGACGCCATTTTCAAACTGGGCGAACTGTCTCTGACCAGGTCTATCCTTATTCATGCAGTCTCGCTGAGGGCACGGGTGTGGGCGTAGGCACCCATATGTCCGGACAGCATTCGAGCTCTGGCCTCAGCCCCATCACGAACTCCGCAACCCGCTTGGCATCGACCATACCCACGCTGTGATCGCAGTTCACGTCCGCGGCTGGCGGCGAACAAACCTCGGGCCCTATCCCCATTGCGAACTTAGCTATCACCTTGGCATCGAGCATGCCTACCTGCTGGTCGCAGTTTGCGTCTCCACACATCAGTGCGAGCCGAATCTCGCCGCCTTGGGTGGTGTAGGGAATGGGCTCATCGTCGGAATTCACAAGCTCGAGCACCTCTACGCTCAGCGCTGTCGACTGGTCAACGTCGCCGATGGCTACAAACGTGATGTCTCCGAGCGCGATGGCGCCTGTGGCTCCGGGGTCGAACCGGAAGCTGCCCAGACGCACGTGGCATGGGTCATCTTCGAGGATGACGCATTCCGGTACGCCAGGTATCCCGGGGAAGAGGCCGTCGGGGTCTCCAACGCAGTCTGTGACTTGGACTACGGCTCCAGGGTCGCAGGTGATATCGACACGGAACGTCCCCAGACCCGGCTCGGGCACGTCTACAGCCTCCACACGCACGGTGACCTCGCTGCCCGGAGCCACATACGAGGTCTCTGGCTCGATGCGGACGGTGGCCTCGCCGTCGCAAGGGTTGATGCAGATCTGCCCGTCCTCATCGGTGAACGGAATGGGGTTGCCGTCGGGGTCGGCGAAGGTGACGACCTGCACGTCCAGGGGGTCGCACTCGTCGCACGGCCCCACGAGGTGGAAGGTGATGTTTGCCACCAATATGTCGCCGAAGACGCCCTCTGCCGAGATGCCACTGCAACGGATGGTGTTGGGGGCGTAGGCGAGGCTGCAGGTCACCATGTCGAGAGGTGAGCCGGTCTTATCCCAGGCGGTCGGCTCGAGGCTGGCGTCATAGACGATGTCGACGGTGATAGCGCCGAGGGCCTGGGTCAGGCCGAGGGCCTCGAGGGGCACGATGACGTCAGTGCCCTGATCTCCTTGGCCGGAGCCGATGCGGACCCTGGCGGTGGGTGTTGGCGACCCGCCTATGCATATCTCACCATCCTCGTCCGTCACCGGGATCGGGTTGCCGTCGGGGTCGGCGAAGGTGACGATCTGCACATCCAGGGGGTCGCATTCGTCAGGTGACGCTACCAGGCGGAAGGTGAGGTTTGTTATCAGCACGTCGCCGGAGGCGCCTGCCGCCGAGATGCCGGTGCAGCGGATGGTGTTGGCTGCGTAGGCGAGGCTGCAGGTCACCATGTCGAGAGGTGAGCCGGTCTTGTTCCAAGCGGTGGGCTCGAGGCTGTCGTCGTAGACGATGTCGACGGTGATAGCGCCGAGGCCTGGTGGTGCTGGCACATCGAGGGCCTCGAGGGGCACCGTGACCTCGCTGCTCTGCCCCGCCCAGCCGGAGCCGATGCGGACTTTGGCCCCGGCGGTGGGCGTTGGCGGTGGCGTTGGCGTTACCGTTGCCGTCGGCGATGGTGATGGCGATGGCGATGGCGATGGCCCGCCGTCCATGCATATCTGACCGTCAGTGTCGCTTGCCGAGATGGGGTTGCCGTTGGGGTCGGCGAAGGTGACGATCTGCACGTCCAGCGGGTCGCACTCGCCAGCTGCCCCCACAAGGTGGAAGGTGAGGTTTGCTATCAGCACGTCGCCGGAGGCGCCTGCCGCCGAGATGCCGGTGCAGCGGATAGTGTGGAGTGCGTAGGCGAGGCTGCAGGTCACCATGTCGAGAGGTGAGCCGGTCTTATTCCAGGCGGTCGGCTCGAGGCTGTCGTCATAGACGATGTCGACGGTGATGGCGCCGAGGGCCTGGGTCAGGCCGAGGGCCTCGAGGGGCACGGTGACCTGGCTGCCCGGGTCTCCGTGGCCGGAGCCAATACGAACCGTGGCTGTGGCGGATCCCGAGGCGAGGTCGCCTCGCGCCAGCAGGACTGCCCCGAGAGCGACAAACACCAGGGCCGCTATCGGAAAGACCATCCATCCTTTTGCACGTAGGTTGCTCATGCTTGCTTACCTCCTATCGCGGTCACTAGGTGCATGCTTGGCCTAAGGTCCCAGGCATACACACAACTCTGGGCGGATGCCTACCACGTGTTGCAGCCCGAAGAGGGCATCCACCGCATCGCAATCGTAATCACAATCCACGTCGCACGCCGGCAGGTACAGGGCTCCTGGCGGCGGCGGACACTGGTCGCCACCCTGTTTCAGGTTCAAGACGTACTGGAGTATGAAGAGCGCATCCACCACGTCGATGTCGCTATTGCAGTCGACGTCGCCACAAGCCGGAGCGCTTCCAGTCAAGCTGAAGGAGAGGTTGCCGGAGATGCCGCCGAGGCCCCCGACCTGGAAATAGTAGGTAGTGCCAGCCTGGGCAGAAAACGACACCTCTGATTGCAGACCGTCGTGGTTGTCGTTGCAGGCGACCATCCGTAGATCCGTAAACCCAGTTGCTTGCGGAGGGCCCGTGTAGATGGCGAGCACTGTGTCATAGTTGCTACCGAAGGTGTCGGCTATCGCGGTCTGATCGGATGTCTCGGTGTAGGCATACCAGACCGTGCTGCCACCAAGACCGCAGGGCAATGGTTCGCCCGGCTCGACGGAAGTGCCCTGCGTCGAAACCGAGTGCTGGAAAGGCTTGGCGGGAATCTGGATGGCGTCCCGCAGATTGTCTGGCGGCGGCAGCAGCCCGCGGCCGCCGAACACCGCCTGAATGGTCGGGACGTCGGCACCCCCGTATAGCAACTGATCGGCGGAGATGAACCCAGCGGCGGCGTCCCGCAGTCCCGACCAAGGGTCGAGGAAGAAGTTCCCCTCCAGAAGCAGCCTAAGAGTCCTGTCTCTCGCCGTCTCGTCTCCACCCAGCGCCCTGAACACAGCCCACACAGCCCCGGACCAGATCTCGCCGTCGGCGTGAACCTCTCCAACGAGGTCTTCCGGATAGTGCTTCGACCCATCCACCCGCCGCATGCACGTGGCTCCAAAGCCAACAGCGTCCCACTCCCCAAGACACGCCTGGTCCCAACTGGGATTCTTGTTGAAGAAGAATAGAGCACTGAGTAGATCCGCGAATCCTTCGTGGATCGCCCCGCCTTCGGTCGAGTTGAGACCCGGTTGTTGATAGTCCAGCAGGGCATGGCCATATTCGTGGATGATGATATCGCCGTCCTCGGCATCGTCAACGCGGCCGTCCCCGAAGTGAAGTCCTCTATCAGAAGAGTCGTAGAACGAGTTGTCTTCGGGCATGTAGTGGGCGTGTATGGGGATGGGGCTGGCGTAGATGCCTGTGAAGCCCAGCGACTGTATCTTCCGCTGGGCTGCGTCGACCTGATAGTAGGCAACTACTTCCTCAAAGCAAGCTTGATTGCGTGTGTAGTTGTAAACGCGCGAGCTCTCTTGACAGACTCCTGAAGGGCGGTAGCCGCCGGAGATCCCCGGGGCGGTGAGATCGGCGTACTGGCCGATGAGCTGGCCCAGGGGATTGGGGTACAGGCCGCTCAACGGCACGGGCACCCGGAGCTGCCTTAGAAGAGCAGAGTCAGTGTCCCCGTTGTCGGACAGGCCGCTATAGCTACCCTGGGTGGTAACCGGATTGGGGTCGTATGCGCACCCACCCGGAGATGGAGGAAAGGTGCAGTCAAAGCGAATGAGGTTCGACCTGTCGATTATGCTTCCATCGAGGGCGTCTACATAGACCAGCCAGGTTCCCAGCGGTTCCAATGTCGGCAGCACTATCTTCCAGGCGAGACGGAGGTCTCCGCCCACCGGCAGGTATATGAGCTGGCTGTCTGGCGCTCCCCTAGACGTACGCAGATTCACCGCCTCCTCGGCCGAGCGCAGCGCTTCATTGGCCTCGACCAAAGGTTCCGAGAGCAGAGTTGCCCTCGGCTGCAGCGAACGATCGGCCGCCGACAGCGAATGTCCGGTACGCTTGTCAAGGTGATCCGTCACGAAGGCGCCTTCAACAGGGAGGCCGTTAACAAACTGCTGATACACGAGATGTCGGGACGCGACGCCTTCCCTGGTGCGCACCAAGCGCAACTCGGAAGCACCGGCAGAGACAGGCTCCGCCGGAGAGAGGGCCGCCCCAGCAGCTACAGCGCCGCGTGCTGCCAGCCGACTGTCGGGTCCAAAAGCCCCACTGATGTGCTCCTCCGACATGCCCACCAAGACGATGGCAGCAGTCAATACGGAGAGCAGGATCAAGCGCCAAAGCGGCTTCACGTCCACCCCTTTTGGCCAGTGGCGTCTGGCCCCGCGTCGGCCAGCCCGAAAGCAGATGCGCTTGACAGGCAATGGCTCTCCAATCCATCAGGGCAGCCGTCCAACCGCTGACCGTACCGTCTTCCCATATACCTCCTCCTTGCGCCGCTTCTCTTGCGGCGCCATCGATCGGCGTTCGCGGGTTGCTCGAACCGCCGCGATCCGGACCCACAATTGGCTTCGTGGCTCCCAGTCCACGTGCCGGCCCGAGCAACCCGTTCGGCCGCCCCGTCGGGTCTTGATTCCGGCTACCCCCACCGTCGCCCAGCGACGGTGGGGGGTTCGTCCCCTGACGTCGATTCGATACCGTTCTCCTTCAGTGCCTAAGGCAACGGAGCGCAGGTCAGCGGCGGCGGACGAATGCCGACCACGTACTGCAGGCAGAACAGGGCATCGATGGACGTTATGCCATCCTGGCTGTCAATGTTTGCCGCGGGGCAGTTGAGCTGCCCTGCCGGCGGCGGGCACTGACTGCTGCACTGCTTCTGACCAACGACGTTTTGCAGTATGAACAGGCAGTCCACCGAGTCCACCGGGTTCGGCCCATCGCTGCCGTTCACGTCTCCGCATGGGCAGCGGTTGATGGCGCAGATCTCACCGTCCTCGCCCTGGTTCGGGATTGTTTCTCCGTTGGGATAGGCGAACGTGACCACATCCACGTGAAGGGGGTCACACTCACCGGGCAGCATGCCCGCAGCGCACCTGAAGGTCAGATTCGCCAGGAGCACGTTGCCCTGTTGCCCCGCGGCCGAGATCCCCGTGCAGCGGACGGTGTAGGGGGCGAAGTCGAGGTTGCAGTTCACCATGTCCATGGGAGACCCGGTCTTATCCCAGGCGGTCGGCGCGAGGCTGTCGTCGTATACGATATCCACCGTGAAGGCGCCGAGGCCGGGTGCCTGCACGTCCAGCGCGTCCAGAGGCACCGTGCAGTCACCGCCGGGCGTGCATGTCCCGCTTGTCCCGCCTCCAATGCGCACGGTGGCCACTGTTCCACAGGGGCCAACAACGGTCACCGGCAGCTGTGTGGACCGAGTGTTGTTGCCAGGGCTGGGATCCGATACGTGCACGGTCGTCACGCTGATCTCATTGTTGAAGGTGAACGTCTTTGAGCCTTCTTGCGAACAGCGAATGGTCCACACCTCATCGACCGCAGCATTGGCGGCCACGTCCAGCTTCAGCGGCGCCAGCGACGCCGGCGGCGTTATCGTACAGCCGGTCGGCGCCACGCCCTGGGTGTTGATGTTGACATCGACAGGGCTATAGGGCCCGTTGTTGACGATGTCTTTGCGCAGAGTGACCTGAACGTTCTGGTCGCACTGTATCTGGCTGGGCGGGTTCACGACGGACTGGGCGGCTATGGCGACGTCGGCGCTCGCCGTGACGGCTGTTGTGAGCTGCGTTGAGGCACTGTTGTTGCCAGGGACGGGGTCCGTCCAGCCCGCGCCGACAGCGATCGAGTTGTTGAACGTGAACGTGTGCGTACTCGCCTGGCTGCAGCGAACCGTCCACACCTCGTCCACGGTCACGTTCACGCTTACCGGCAAGCTGGGGCTGGGAGCGCTCGGGGGCGTGATCGTGCAGTCGCCCGGTCCTATCGCCTGGGTGGATATGTTGACCGTCGCCGGCCCATTGGGGCCGTTGTTATGGAGGGTCTTGCGCAAGGTGAGGTTCACGTTCTGGTTCACCGGTATGGACGACGGCGGGTTCAGCATGCTTTGGCCGTCAATCCCCACGTCCGCAATTAGCGGGCAATTGACCACGGTCACCGGAAACTGTGTGGACCGAGTGTTGTTGCCGGAGTTGGGATCGCTTACGTGCGCGGTCGTTACGCTGATCTCATTGTTGAAGGTGAACGTCTTGTTGCCGGCTTCCGAACAGCGAATGGTCCACACCTCATCGACCGCAGCATTGGCGGCCACGTCCAGCTTCAGCGGTGCCAGCGACGCCGGCGGCGTTATCGTACAGCCGGTCGGCGCCACGCCCTGCGTGTTGATGTTGACATCGACAGGCGTATAAGGGCCGTTGTTGACGATGTCTTTGCGCAGAGTGACCTGAACGTTCTGGTTGCACTGTATCTGGCTGGGCGGGTTCACGATGGACTGGGCGGCGATGGCGACGTCGGCGCTCGCCGTGACGGCTGTTGTGAGCTGCGTTGAGGCACTGTTGTTGCCAGGGACGGGGTCCGTCCAGGGCGCGACAACAGCGATCGAGTTGTTGAACGTGAACGTGTGCGTACTCGCCTGGCTGCAGCGAACCGTCCACACCTCGTCCACGGTCACGTTCACGCTTACCGGCAAGCTGGGGCTGGGAGCGCTCGGGGGCGTGATCGTGCAGTCGCCCGGTCCTATCGCCTGGGTGGATATGTTGACCGTCGCCGGCCCATTGGGGCCGTTGTTATGGAGGGTCTTGCGCAAGGTGAGGTTCACGTTCTGGTTCACCGGTATGGACGACGGCGGGTTCAGCATGCTTTGGCCGTCAATCCCCACGTCCGCAATTTGCTCGCAACTCCTCACCTCGCCGTGGACGCGAAGCGTTCCGCCAGTCCCAGAGTCGAATGTTCCAGCCAGAACGTGATAGGTGACCCCCGCGGTCATGGGGAAAACGACCTGCGACTGGAGGCCGCTGGCGTCGTCGCTGCATGCTCGCTCTGTTCCGGGGGAGCCGCCGCTGAAGACGCCCAACACCGTGTCGTAGTTGCTGCCGAACGTGTCTACCTCCGCCGTCCCGGTGCACGGTGCCTGGAAATGGTACCAGATGGAGTCCCAGTAGGGTCCCGTGCAACTCAGATCGGGGTCGAGGGCCTCGTTGATAGCCCAGCGGGCAGGCCAGTTCGTGCGGTCGAAGGGCATCAATGGCGTCATCGGGGGGTAACACGTCGCGTGGGGGTCGCCGAACGCGTCGCAGACCAGCGTTACCTGGAGATCGATGTCATCGAGGTACATCGCGCTGCGCGTGATGCTGGCGTCGCTAGTACATATCCAGGCGAACCAGACTGAGGAATCACCCAGAAGGTTGCCTAGGCCGGGCCAGTTGGCTATATCGTAGTCGTAGTATCTCCACCCCCCGGTATTACCGGAGAGGCCCGTGCCGTAGTAGTTGTTCCCGTTGAGCGAAGCGTACACCCCGCAGTAGTCGTAGTTGAGCTCGGTGTCCAGGAGCATCCAGAAGCTGACGTCACCGGCGACAGCGTTGGTGAGGTCTATGGCTGGGGAAACCATCCAGCTGGCGAGGTTGTTCGGATAGGCGTACCGCGCGCCGCCGGAGGTGTGCGAGTTGTACCCGTTGAGCCCTCCTCCCGCTGGCCAGCCCTTGTAAGCCCCGGTACGCGCCTCCCAAGTCTTGGGCCACCAATAGTACTCCCCGTTGGCCGTGCCGTTGTTGTCGAACACGGTCCAGATTCCCGGCCAGCCGTCCTCGAAGCCCTCAATAATCTCGTAGTAGTTGCCCGTATCCATCCGGAGCGGCATGGTTCGGGTCTGGACATCTAGCTTCGAGGCAGTCTGGCCCTCGGGAGCAGGGGTTGCCGCTGGCTTCTCTTCATCGGCGGACGCGGACAGGCTGCCGAAGGGCAGACCCAAGGCCATCGCGAGCAAAGCCGCTGCCGCTAAAGAGACAAGAACGGCCGGAGGCACCATCAGCCACCTACTATGTCGCCATCTCTTCATGACTTCCTTCCTCCTTTCGCTACTGAGAAACATACACGCTACCAAGGCGCTTCAGAAGGCAGTGGCCTGCCGGCGTTGAAAGGGAGGGAGGTGGCTGCCCAGCGCACCCGCATACGACAGGCCCAGCCCTGCCACGATCGCTGGTCGTGCTCGCCGGAGTCTTCCCCTACGGCCACACCCTGGGCGAACCAGGCTAGCCCCGCGGCCACCACTGGAATCCCGATAAGTCCCGCAAATAGTCGGCGCATCGGTCTTCTCACTTCTGTTCGACCGTCCGCGACGGCCGTCTGCCTCCACTCCCTCGCTTCTCTGAGCAGCTTGCTAGCCGCTGGCTACCGTCCAGTCCGTACGCTTCACTCCTCCGCAAGCTTCTCCAGTCTGCGACAGCTTAGTGCATTGTCGCGGTGCCTACGCTCCTCAACATACGCATAGCTCGGGGCGGATGCCCACCACGTATTGCAGTATGAACAGGGCGTCCACGGCGTCGACCTGGCCGTCGCAGTTGACGTTGCCCGCCCGGAGATAGAGAGTGCCGGCTGGCGGCGGACACTGGTCACTGCCCTGTCTCATGCCGACGACGTACTGGAGCACGAAGAGGGCGTCCACCGCATCGACAGTGGTATCGCAGTTGACGTCGCCGCAGATGAAGGAAGGGCTGAAGTTAGCGATGCAGGTTTTGTCCGCGTTCATAGTGACGGAGGCGTCGGCGCAGTCGGGATCGCCGCCCCAGGAGTCGAACTCCCAGCCCAGGCTAGGGAACGCGGACAGCGGCACGACGGTGCCATCGGGGTAGGTGTGGATCCCCTCGGGCGGTATCGTGGTACCGCTCCCCGAGGGGTTTACCTGCATGGTCAGGTCGTGGGTTACGCCGTCCGGGACATCTACGGTGGTCGAGAGCACGTTGCTGGAGGAACTGGGAGGCCCCGCGCCGACCTCCGGGGTGACAGCGAAGGATAAGGGCGTGAGCGCCTGCGGCGATGCTGTCGCTGAGCGAGGATAGGTCACAGACGTGGAGTCGAACAACGAAGGTCCGATGACCTGGGGGGAGCTGGAGGCCGGCAGGGGGTAGGCCATGGGGGACGAGGAGAATGAGCCCGGTACGATGACCTGCGACGCGCCGGAGGCCGGCAGGGGGTGGGCCACGGGGGACGAGGAGAATGAGCCCGGCGCGACGACCTGCTGAGAGCTGGAGGCCGACAGAGGGTAGGCCGCTGGGGACGACGAGAAGGAGGACGGCGCGATGACCTGCGACGAGCTGCTGCCCCTGTCCACCTGTGGCGTCGCCACTTGATCGAGCGACGAGACCCCCCTAAGGATGGGCTCTATCGCGCCTGCCGTGGCCCCCCGCACGCCGTTGACGAAGGGCCTGGGCGAGGTAGACGACGATGTCAGCGTCTGGTCTGAGTAGGCCAGAATGATGCTGGAGGGACCGCGGATGCCGTTCACGAAGGGAATAGGGCTGGTGTCAGAAGCCCCGACGGTCTGGGCTGAGGGGGCGGCCGTGCCCGCGCTGGGGCCCCGGATGCCGTCCACGAAGGGAATAGGGCTGGTGTCGGAAGCCCCGACAGTCTCGGCTGCCGGGTTGACCACGCTCGCACTAGGCCCCCGCACGCCGTCGACGAATGGAATGACGTTCCAGACGGACGGGCTGACCGCAGTGATGCCCAGAAGGAGGGCGAGGACGGCTGCCAACGTCCCCGCCGCCAGGAGGCGAGCCACCCGCTGAGAGCTAAAGATCCTGGTCGTCACTGTATGCCTCTGCCATGTGCGTCCGGTTCACCGGTGCCCTTAGGGGGTAAGTCTGGCCACCCGATAGTGGGCGCCGTAGCCGGAATAGTCGAAGTATGTCCAAACGTCTCCGGCCGAGCTGAATTCCACGGCTAAAGGCAAAACCCACACGGCACTGCTGCAACTCGCTGCGGTGACGTCTGGGCATCTCAAAGGCCACTCGCTGAAGGCGGGCGGGGTTGCTGCTGGGTCCAGCCTGCCGATGTAGCTCGGGGTGTTAGACGCCGTTCCTGTCTCGGTGAACCAGACCTTCCCGTCAGAGCGCACGTGTACGTAGAGCAGCCCGTCGCAGCCCGCCCGGCACGGCCACTCGGTGACCTCGTTCGTATTCGGGTTCAAGCGGGCGATGGAGTCTACGGCCGCGCCGGAGTACTGCACCGCAAACCAGGCGCTGCCATCCGTGTGCGCGAACGGCGACTGCCACGTGCCGGAGGGCGAGGCCCAGTAGGTAAGCTGGCTGGTGGCTGGGTTCAGCACCGCCAGGCCGCTGCTGTAGCGCAGCCAGACTCGCCCGCCCGGGCCAAACGGATGACGGGCGGCAATGCTGACGCCGCTGATAGGCAGTGTCCACTTCGTTATGGTGTTGGTGCTGGGGACAAGCCTCCACACCGCAGTGGTGCTGCTGCCGAACCAGACGTTCCCAGAGCTATCGACAGCGATGGACGATGCAACGCCAGGCGTGTCGACTGGCCAGCTGGTGACGTCCAGGGTTGTCGGGTCCAGCCGCGATATCACGTAGACTGTCCCTGGGGCTGTGCTGAAGGAATCAGGCGACCAGACCTGGCCGGCTCCATCCACCGCCAGTACGCCCGTGCCGACCAGCGGGTGGGAGTACGTGGTGACCTCGTTGGTTCCCGGCATGAGCCGCCGAGGCGCGTCGCCGGTCATCGTCCACACCTCGCCGGAGGGGCCGACGCGCAGGTCGGTGACCTCGGCACCCAGGTTCCAGACGGTTACCGAGGCCGCCTGCGCCACCAGCGGCGCGGCCACCCCTCCGGCCACCACGAAGGCGAACGCCGCCAGCAGCCACCGGCCTCGCGGCATGCACCACCCCAATATCTCTTTCCACATGACTTCACCTCCGAATTGCCATCTATTGATACCGTTGTTTCACTAGGGCCCTGGCTCCACGAACCGCCACCGAGGCCAACACCACTACGCCAAGAGCTATCGCTGCCCCGATGAACCCGCCGCGCACGCCACCAAAGGGATTGCCGGAGCGCTCGGTCTCGCTCCCCATCTGCTGGGCGCTGCTGGTCGTTACCTCCGCCATCCCGGTGATGGGCGTGACGACATCCTGCAGCGGGATCACGGTCGCGACCACTGGGGTCACCGCCGTGGCAACCGGCGTAGGGGCAGTCCCTGACTGGTCGGCCTGGATTCCGCCAGGTGCCACCAGCATGCCGACAGCGGTGCCTACAATCGTCGCCAGCGCAGCCGCTGCCGCCAAGAAGGGGACAAGAACTGGACGGCCGCCTATCCTCATCTGGCCGGATCCCCTCGGCCAGGCCAGCTGGTGGCTAGATGTCGAACCTAGCCATCGCTGACGCCACCAGTGGGCCAATGAAGCGCCAGATGGATTGACAGCTTGCTTTACCGGGCCCTGCCAGCTAAAATAGATATGCACGGGGTGACCCACCTTGTGCTCTGGCCCCGGCGGTGCACCCCACCGTTCGGGGCCGTTTTCCGTTCTGGGCATTCCGGCGCGCCAAGCCGCGCTAGGAATACGAATCGGCAGCAGACCGCTGCCGACCCCTCTTCCTTTTCAGTTGTCAGCGCTGTGTCGCCGACAACGCTTACCACCGCCTACCCCAGCGGCCTGACGCTCTAATCGCTCGCTACATACCAAACCTATACACTACTGTGGCATAATTTGTCAAGGGTTTTCGTAACAAGAATATGCGAGGGCATCGATTTCTGGTGAGTTCAGTCACTTTGGCTTATGACTTCGGTGGCCTTCGAACGTTTCTGCCTCTTCTTGGAGAATAGCTTCCCCAGCTGCGTGACCTCCTGCTCCGTCGGCAGGAGCTCGCCCACGGCGCAGGGTCCGCAAGGTCGGGCTAGCGGGCAGCCATTTTCCGAATCGTGGGAATCGCCTGTGGGGTGCCAGAATGTCATCCGTATTCAGAGGATTGACGCGGTGAGCTACTTGGGCCAGCCTTGAGGCACTATGCCCTCACCGCGATCCAACTCGGCGAGTGCGACCGAGGGCGTGCTTGACCTGCGGAGAGACGGATGGAATATTGGCACCCCACAGGGGGCCCCCCCCCGAAAGTGGTAATAAGTATTACCGCTTTTCGTCGCGACAGAGCTTGACTTCTCCGTCCATTAGAGGGATGTGTGTCTGTCGACGGCGTCCAAGGACGCCGGCCGGTCGGCAGGACGACATAACTCGGGGAAGGAGGTGCATCATGACCAGCAAGCGTCAGCGCAAGAAGATCGCGCGCCAGCTACCGCCTGTGGGCACCACGCTCACGGCCACGTACAGAGGGCAAGGCCACACCGCTGTGATCGTGGAGGCCAAGGACCGCCCCGCTGGAAGGGCGGTCAAGTACGGCGACCAGCTCTTCGCCTCCCTCAGCGCCGCCGGCAAGGCTGTGACTGGTCATCCCACTAACGGCTGGGTCTTCTGGCATCCCGCTGAGGCCGGCGAGCAGTAGCCGCCTCAGGCCCTGGCCCAAACCAGCCACCAGGCCCGGCTAGGCCCGGTGGCTGGGCCTCTTTGGCGGCTGCGGCCCTGATTGTCCTGCGAGCCCGCCAATACGTCGATTCTTTCCTAATATCTGCCAGATTCGCCCCATGTCGACTTGACTTCTTGGTCCAAGAGAGCGTCCATGTACGTACGCAACGTGCGTTGCACCAGGTGACACAAAGATGACGACCCAGACGGCAGTCGAACAGCAACAAGACGTGGCGAGCCTCATCGACCTCTATCTCCTGCGGTGCCAGGTGGAGGGCAAGTCGCCGAACACCATCACCGCCTACCGGGAGACCCTGACCCTTTTCGAGCGCATCGCTCGGGAGGAGGGCTTTCCGGAGGGCGTTCGGGCCATCACCCCGGTCCACATCTACGCCTACCTGGGTCGCATCGGCAGCAACGGAGTGAGCCTGGAGACGCGCCACCGGCGCCATCGGGAGGTGCGGTTCCTGTTCTCCTGGCTGAAGCGGATGGGTTACATAGAGGAGAGCCCCTTCGCCCAGATCAAGAACATCCGGCTGCCGCAGAAGATCGTGCAGCCCTACACGGCGGAGGAGATAGGGAGGCTGTTGGCCTGCTGCGGCAGCTGTTACTGCTGGGGCAGTCGCAACCGGGCGATGATCTTGGTTCTTCTGGATACGGGGGTGCGGCGGACGGAGCTTGTGAGCCTGGACCTGGCCGACCTGGATCTGGAAGCGCAGCGGCTGAGGGTGCTGCACGGGAAGGGGAACAAGCAGCGGGTGGTGCGGTTCGGAGCGAGGGTCCGGGAGGCGGTGGAGGACTACCTGGAGCGGTTCAGAGGCAGAGAGCCTGGTCCACTGTTTCTCTCGCGTGATGGGAAGAGGATGAGCTCTCATTCGGTGTTGATCTTCCTGAGGCGGCTGGGCAAGGTGGGAGGGGTGGAGAAGGTGAAGGTGCACCGGTTTCGGCATACGTTTGCCACTTGGGCCATAGAGAACGAGGCCAGGGAGCTGGACGTGCAGTACCTGTTGGGGCACAGCTCGTCGGCGATGGTGCGGCGGTACTCGGCGACCTACGATGCGGAGAAGGCGGCGCGGGCCCACGAGCGGTTCAGTCCGGCGGACCGGATGGGGGAGCGGCTGGGATGAGGAGGGGCCAGCCCCGCGACGGCAGCACATCCCTCGAAACTCACCTCGATTTCAGCCTGGATTCTGAATCTGAGGCCTCAGCAATTAGGCCCTCGGCAGGTCTGGCGATCGCCGCTGTCGGGCCACCGAAGGTCTACCGAAGATTCACCGCAGTTTTGAATCTGGAGCCTTGGCAATTGGCGGCCAACCGCCGGTTCCCTGAGGCGTCGATTTCACCCTGATCTTACCCTGATTTCACCCCGGTTTTGAATCTGAGGGCTTAACAATTAGGCCTTTCCTGAGGGGTGACCTTCTTCCTTCCAAGCAGGTTGCGCGGGTTCGATTCCCGTCTCCCGCCCCAGCGCCCACTAGACGTCACAACGCATGCGTAGCGAGGGCCGCCCACGAGCGGTCTCCTGCTTTCTAGGCAGCAGCTCATGCCCCGACAGGTCAGTCACCGGAGATGATCCGTCGTTATGTGAAAACGGCCGAGGTCGAGCGGGTGACCGCCGCCCACAAGAGGTTCACCCCAGCGGACCATCTCAATATCTGATGGGATAGGCGCCGCGGCCCCGACCGCTCCTGGGTGGCGGCGGCACTTCATTTGCGAGGAGGCATCGGTAAAGCTCCCTCAGGCAACGCCTACCGAATTTCCACGTGAATCCGGCTCACCGGGTGTAGGTAGGCGTCACGTTCGAAGGTCTGCATCACGGCAAAGCGTCAGGCTGCTGGGAGGAAAAAATCGTTGTCAATGCCCGAAAAGTATTGACTTTGAGGGCGGAAAGCGTATACTTCACGGTACTAGATTACATAAAGTGAGCCGGCTTGGCTGGCGTTGAACCGGGGCGGCGGTAGGGATGTCGGGCAGCTGGAGGGTGTAGGGTTCAAGGAAGCCGACCAGGACGGTTGGCTTTATTGTTGTTCAAGACGGCTCAACTCGGGACGGCGCGGTCAGGGGGACCCTCTGGGAAGAGGGAGGATGCGTCGAGTGCGGCCCGGCGGGGGTACGGAAACGACGCAGAGAAGGGAGCTCACCGATGCAAGTCATGCTGCGTAAGCTGGGGTATGTGATTATGCCGCTTCTGGCTGTCGTCCTCTTGGCGCTTGTGGCTGGCAATTCCAGCGTCCAGGGGGCGCCAACGCTCACCACAGACAAGCCAGACTATCTATCCGGAGAGATCGCGCATATCAGTGGTGGGGGATACGCGCCAAGCCAGTACGCCCTACCTGTCCTGCGGCCCGATGGCAGCATCGTCAAGGGCGACGGCTCCTTCACACTCGGTTGGGATATCGTCACTGCCAACGCCGAGGGCAACCTGGCCTACGATTACAAGCTCGACGGCATCTTCGGAGGCTATGAAGCCCGGGTCTATCCCGCTGATTGGTCTGGGGACTGGGGTCAGGCGCCGATCGCGAGCACGACCTTCACGGACGCGAACGCGAATCTTGACCAATGCACCAACGGCGGGGTCGCCGACCCGCCCGAGCCGTGTAAGGGAACCAATGGTTCGGCAATAGATGGATTCAAGAACTGGGTGAGTGGAAACTCGAACGGTAGCAAGTCGCACTGGCGCGAGGGCGAGTTTATCTCTTACCGTGACACGATCGCGGTGGGCGTAGCTGGGACCCACGTTTTCCAGATCCACTATGACACCGTGGTCAGTTCGGAGCATGCAATAGATTACCTCGGCTCTTTCGACTACACCGAGACTACCTCCACCACCCCAACCACGTTTCACGCCAACAATAACAATCCATGCGCTGACAAGCTTCCGAGCGGCAACTGTGATCCATCATCACCCACCGACCCCGATGCGATAGTGCCGCCTGCCACTTTGATCAATTGTGGCGGCTCGGCGGGTACGCCACCATCGATGCAGATTGAGGGATACTTCCAGATCTGGGGTACGAACTCGCCAGATATCACAGGTGTGAGCTACGTGGCTGAGAACGTACAATCTGGCCAGGACCACTGCAGTACGAGCATTGCCATTACGTTTACGACGACTGGGGCTGGCACAGTAGTTCTGGCCTGGGGAGGGCACATCGCCACCGAGGCAGACTGGGGTGCGGGCAACTCTGCAACCTTCATCAACGGATCGCCCTACCACATGGCCCAGGACAGTCTGAAATCCAACGGGATCAACCAAAGCGGTGTAGGTTCCCAGGACCGGCAGCTCGCTACCAGCGCTGTCTTCTTCACCCCGACGATCGCAACGGTCATCTACGACGACTCGTCCGACACTCCGGTTCCGGGGGACCCCCCTGCGGTAACGGTCGGTACGGCAGTTTACGACACTGCAACCCTGTCGGGGGCCTCCAGCAACGCCGGAGGGACCGTGACCTACAACAGGTTCAATAACGGTACGTGCTCCGGCACTCCTGCTAATACTGAGACCGTCGCCGTAACAAACGCCGTGGTGCCCGCCTCGTCGCCCTTTACGCCGACAGCCGCTGGATCATACAGCTACCAGGCTGTTTATGGCGGCGACTTGACAAACTTCCCAGCGACCAGCGCCTGTGAGCCGCTGACCGTTACCAGCGTCACGCCGACGCTGACGACCACTGCCTCGGGGCCGGTGACCGTGGGCCAGGACATCCACGACGTCGCCCACCTGGGCGGTGGCTACGGCACCCTGGGGGGCAGCATAACCTTCGACGTGTTTGCCGTCGGTGACACCACCTGTAAGACGCCGATTGCGGTCCCGCCGACCAAAACCGTGAGCGGCGCCGGCGACTACACCTCCGGCGACTACACCACGACCGCCGTGGGGACCTACCGCTGGATCGCCCACTACTCGGGCGACGCCAACAACAACGCCGTCGACACCGCCTGCAA
>Ga0315289_10001851_pt1 | contig 32884 bp, 25 predicted proteins | sample YL17G11_40_MG_FD_203452 | JGI IMG/M metagenome (GOLD analysis project Ga0315289, IMG submission 203452) | Sediment microbial communities from Yellowstone Lake, YNP, Wyoming, USA - YL17G11_40 | ecosystem: Environmental > Aquatic > Freshwater > Lake > Sediment | place: USA: Wyoming | collected... | reverse complement strand
AATATACGAAGAATGAGAATCTTATGAAACACGCCTTAGCCGTCGAAGCAGGAATGAAGGCTTATGCCCGAAAATTTGGTGAAGATGAAGAAAAATGGGGCATCGCAGGGCTACTACACGATATGGATTGGGAACAAAATCCCGAACCTGAAAAGCATACTCTTGTAACAGAACAAATACTCAGAGAAAAATGCTATCCTGAAGAAATAATCACCGCAATAAAGACACATTCAGATTCTCACAATATTGAACGAAAAACTTTGATGGATAAAGCTCTTTATGCCGTTGATGAATTAACAGGATTGATAATAGCCGTTGCTCTTGTAAGACCGACAAAATCAATTTATGATGTTGAACTCAAATCAATAAAGAAAAAATGGAAAGATAAACTGTTCGCAAAAGGCGCTGATAGAGAGGTTATAGAAAAAGGTGCAAAAGAACTTGGTATCGAACTCGATGAGCATATAAAAATCGTCCTTGAAACAATGAAAACTATTGCGAAAGATTTGGAATTGGAAGGTAATAAGAATTAAGGAAAATAAAATAACAAAATTTGTAAAAAGGCTTAATTTATATAAGAAAATTAATTGTCGGAAAAACATAAGTTCTTTTATCTTGACAAAAGAAATTATTTGGTGTTCTCTCTTTGTTCTTTTGTAGAGTATATTAAATACAACAGACAGTGTCTCATACACAAATAAAGTGTGGAAAATGTAATGGAATGCTGAATATACAAACAGTCGAAGAAGGAATACGATTAGAGGTTAAGATTCAACCCTCATCTAAGAAAGATGAAATTGTAGGCATAATTGATGGCAAACTAAAAATAAAACTGAAAGCAAAACCTGTTAAGGGTGAAGCAAACAAAAATTGTATTATTTTTTTAGCAAACTTATTTAATGTAAATAAATCAGATATAATAATTGAACGAGGTTTAAAATCAAGAAATAAACTTATACTTATTAAGAATTTGTCGATAGATAAACTTAAGAATAAACTTGACAATACATTTAAATAAGATACATAAGCCATACTTTTGTTTTAATGACATAATTGATAGTATGAATAGAAAGGGAGAATGATGGCTAAAAAAGTAGTTAAAAAAACAGCGAAAAAAGTAAAAGCCAAACAAAAACCAAAAAAAATATCTAAAAAAACTATAATTAAATCCGCAAAAAAGACAGTGGAAAAATTAGTGAAAAAGACAATAAAAACTGCCCATAAAAAAACAGTGAAAATTAAAGCAAAAAAAACAACAAAAAAGTTAACAAAGCCCATAACAGAAATTAGAACAAAAAAAGAAAATAAAAGTCCTGATAAACATAAAATAATTATTAACGGAAAAAATGAGAATAAGAAAAATAAAGAAATTGAAGCCTTGTTACTTGAAGAAAGAGTTAAAGTCGTTCATGAATTAACTCGCCTTGAAGAAATTTCCCTTGATAAGTCACAGAGAGAAGCCAGTGGAGATTTAAGTGGATATTCTATTCATCTTGCAGACGTGGCTTCAGACAGCGAAGAAATAGAAAAAGTCCTTAAATTGAGAAGTTATTTTGAAGGAAAAGTTAAATGGATTGATGATGCCTTATTAAAGGTTAAGAATGGTGCTTTTGGAATCTGTGAAGAGTGTGGAGGATTCATCGGAGTTGAAAGATTGAGAGTAAGACCAGAAGCAAAACTCTGCATTAAATGCAAGGCAAAAATGGAGGCTGTTGGACAATACTAACAACGAAATAAAGAAATGTATTGGGTAACCTTAATCGTTTTCATCATTGATCAATTCACAAAATGGATTATTAGACTCTCCATAAAAACGGGGGATGGCATCACAATTATTCCCTACCTATTTAATATTATTCATAGTAGAAATAGAGGAGCCGCCTTCGGAATATTCCAGAATTACTCGCAATACTTAACTGTTATTACCTTTATCGCCGTTTTTCTTATCCTCTATTTATTTATTACTACTCCGAAAAACGATAAGCTTTTAAGAATATCTTATGGAATGATTTTAGGTGGTGCCTTGGGGAATTTATATGATAGGATAATCAATGGATACGTAACAGATTTTCTTGATTTTCACATTGGGCAATATTCCTGGCCCACCTTTAATATTGCCGATTCCTCGATTAGCATTGCCATAGTCTTAATTATTTATGATGCCATACAGAAAGAAAGAGCTCACACAAACCTCATTATTAAAAAAGAATTACAATCCGAAAACCTACCCAAATAATCTTCTTTTATGATTCTATTTTTCTTAAGATTCTCTGGGTCCTTTGCGCTTTCTTTGCGTCCTTTGCGGTTAAAATATTTTCTCTAAACAAAAATCGGTTGAAAACACTCATTATTTATGGAACTATTTTGGTATTAAAACTGTCTAATAATAGGTAAGTTAATTGATATCACAAAAAGATTTACCAGCTTATAACGAGAATGAAATAGTAGAATCTTTAAAGAATGGAGATGTCGATGCATTGAAATTTATTATGGATTTATACCAGAATAACATCTTCAATACCGCTTATCGTATGATTGGAAGTTATGAAGATGCCCTGGAAGTAACGCAGGATGTTTTCTTTAATCTTTTTCGTTACATAAAAAATTTTAGAGGTAAATCAAGTCTATTAACATATATCTATCGTATCGCTCTGAATATGTCTAAAGACAGAATAAAGGCATTATCCAGAAGGAAAAATCGTCTTACATTCTCTATTGATGAAGAAGATCCTGAGACAAAAATGAAAACGGAACTGATTGATAGTAATCCCGGTCAGGATATAAAGATACAAGAAAAAGAATTTTTAAACACTCTTGAATTAAAATTAGGAGAATTATCTATTGAATATAAGCAGGTTATTATTATGCGTTATGTAGATGAACTCCCATACGAGGAAATAGCTGACATCCTGCATTGTTCGATTGGGACTGTAAAGTCTCGCTTGAATCGCGCAAGAAGTGAACTAAAAAAGAAAATGAGGAAGTATTTATTATGAACTGTGAGGAGATTAACAAACATATCGGGGATTACATAGATGGTGAATTACCCACAGAACTAATGCGGGAATTCGAAAATCATCTTTCCACCTGCAATAAATGTAGAGAAGAAGTGCAAATAGAGAAACGTCTTGTCGCATCACTTAAAAAACTGAGATTAGAAGAAAGCCCTGAAACTTTATATCCAACTGTTCTGGAAAAAATCTGGGAATCAAAAGAGAAAAAAGGATTTATTGACAAAATATTTTCACCTTTTATTATTAGAATACCCATTGCATCAGCCGGTCTCATTTTTATCATCGTTGCAACTATTCTTATCTATACGAATCTTTCAAAAAGAGGAGTAACTACGCCCACAATCTATAAGAAAGAAATACCACAAACAATCTTACCCAGAACTGAATCAGAATTAAAAGAAGGAACTACTATAAAGACTGCTGCTGCCAAGGAAGAAAAAGCGCAATTATCTTCGACCAAAGACAGAATGATTATGGAAAAGGAGAAAATTGAGACAAAACAAACTGCTCCCGAAGAACAAAAAATTCTACTCGGACAAAAAGGTGAAACAAAATCTTACGGTCATTATTTAGCAAGTCCATCGCCTATAGATAAGATTAGTGAATTGGCAGAAGAAAAATATAAGAAGGTATCTGAAGATAAAAAAGTTTTCACTGAACTTGATAAACAAATTCCCGTAACCCGTATTGAGGAATCGGGTACTGTTAGAAGAGATGCTCCTGCAATGCCTCAACCATCGCCTTCACCAAATTCCACAGGTTACCTTGGTGATAAGGTTGAAAGACAATCAATGTATTATTATCAAGAAAAAACTCCAACTTATACCCCCGAACCAGTCCCTATGGAACAAATCCAAAAAGCAGGTCAATATGAACAAATGCAACCTTCACAAAAAGTGGGTGAAATCAAAAAAGAACTTTCTATTTCTGCCGGAGTAACAATTGCTCCTGAAACTTCCGCTAAAGATACCGGCAAAAGCGGGATACAAAAAGCACCAAGCCGTGCTGTAGCAATGACACCTTCCACTAATATTGCTATTGAAGATAAATTGGGAGTTCCACAGAGTCTCGCTTATGAGTTACATACTGTTGCTACATACAATGAAGTTTCTGAAAAATACATTTTAATTTCTGATAATTATGATAAAGTTATTAAAGAAATAAAAAGGGTTTTGAAAAATTATCACTATGATTACGAAAAGTTAACACGAAAAACAGATATTGAAAACGGTATCGAGAGCATTTATTTAACAATAACACAAGATGAGTGGAAATCGATGGAAGCTGAGCTGGATAAAATAAATAAGAATAAAGAAGGTATAAAAGAAAAAATTGCCGTTGCCGAAAAAGAGAAAGATACAGAAGCAAAATTAGAAGCGACCTCCAGAGAAGGCAGAGCCGTTCTATTTAAGGAATCGTTAAGATTGCCACAAAACAAAATCACCGTTGTTATAGAAATAAAGATTACAAAATAAAATACATAATTTTATCTCTTCATTCTCTAAGTCTTTGCGAACTCTGCGTCTCTGCGAGAAAATTATTTCTTCTTAATTCTTGCACAATTGAAATTGTTACATTAAGTAAATAAGGAAATAAAATTTATGAAAATTGATTATCACATTCATACGAAATATTGTAATCATGCCTGGGGTGAGATGGAGGAGTTCGTTGAGAGAGCAATCACTCTTGGCTTTGATGAGATAGGCTTCTCTGACCATTTCCCCTGGATGATTCAGGACAAGGAAAAATTGGCAATGAATTATGACGAGGTGCCTATTTACATTAATAGAGTCAAAGAACTCCAAGAAAAATATCAACAAATAAAAATCAGATTGGGTGCTGAAATGGACTATGTTCCAGAGAGAATTGATATAATGAAAGAGTATTGTGATAAATATGATTATGATTATATTATTGGTTCCGTTCATCATATCGGAAGATGGGGATTTGACCAGGAAGAACAGATGTCATTATTCAACAAATATAATACGTTGAGTATTTATGAAAAATATTTTCATCTTCTTGGAGAATTGATTATTAGCGGGTTGATCGATATTATCGGGCATTTTGATCTAATAAAAAAATTTGGTTTTAGACCGAAAGAGAAATATGATTATTTGATAGATGCTATTTGCAAAAAACTTTCTGAAAAGGATATAGTTGTGGAAATCAATGCCAGTGGTTTAGATAGACCCTGTCAGGAACAATATCCCTCCAAAGAAATATTGAGAAAGCTTCTTGAATATAATATAAAAGTAACCTTTGGTTCTGATTCTCACAAACCTGAGGAAGTCGGAAGATATTACAACGATATAATGACATTACTGAAGGAAATTGGTTTTACACATATTTGTAGCTTTGAGAAAAGAAAAAGAATCTTACATAAAATTGACTAAAGATGTGTTTCTCTTATGAACTTTAAAATCACATTATTTCTCACATCATTTTTCCCAAGATTAATTATTATCCTTCTCACCATTATCCTTTTCTCAGTAAATCTAATTCAATACACAAATCTCCACGATGGAAAAGAATATAAACTTTATGCAAAGGCAATCGCAGAATTCAATGTAAGGAACCTTCCATCCTATACAACACGCCTATATCCTGGTTATCCACTGATAATTAATTTAATAAGCGAACCATTAGGATTTTCGTTGTCTTCCATTCTTGTTACTATTATTTTCTCGGTCGCTTCTGTATACCTGTTTTACAAAATCACAAATCACAAATGGCTCAGTTTATACTTTTCAATCTTCACACCATCCTGGCTTTTATTCAGTTCCCTTGCGATGTCAGAGGGATTGTTTGTATTTTTAAGTTTGTTAGCCATTTATTTATTTAGCAAATCCAAATTTACTTTATCATTCTTAGTTCTTGGTTTCAATACTATTGTTCGACCAGTTGGTATCTTGTTGTTTTTACCTATGTTGCTAATTATGATTTTAGAAAAACGTAATAGATGGATTATACTCAGTTCCATTATCATTTATTTATTATTTCCTTTATTCTGGCTTATAAGTTCCCAAATAGTTTGGGGAAACATAGGACAAAACATAACAAAATATATTGAGCTTGATTTTTCTTTACCATTTGCATCGTTAATAACAGGTACTTTGAGTCCCAACGTTTCGATAATGAAAAAAATTCTTGTATGGGGAAATATCCTGTTAGGATTGGTTGCATTGATTATATTAATTCATAAATATTTAGGCAAACAGGATTCATTCATTCTGCTAATGACTTTATGGTTTGGGATAAGTCTTCTTTTTTATTTAAGTTTAAGCAGTCGTTGGACATTTTCCTGTCTCGATAGATTTATGATAACCTGCTTATTCCCCATATTTATTGGGCTGGAGCGGTTCTTTCCAAAAAACAAATGGGTTTTTCTGATAATACTTGCTCTTTCTATTGGGATATGCCTATACTGGAATCATAATTTGATTGTGGTCTTAAAGGCAAGAGGGCTTTTATAATTTGAGTTCTCTGAAATACTTCAAAATCAAGATTATTTTATCTGTCATGCTGAACTTGTTTCAGCATCTCAATTAAGATTCCGAAACAAGTTCGGAATGACACAATATGGTTTGTTGGTTTTTCAGAGGTCTCAATTTAAGAAAAATCAAAACACGGCAATTATGCATCAAACACAAAAGACAAAAATAACTTTCCAGAATCCCAAACTAATGTGTTTCATTTTCGCTGTAGCCCTATCTATTTTCATCTTCCTTCTAAAATCAGATCTACTTACCCAATTTGAATACGTGACTTATGACTTGCGAATAAGACTCAGTAGTGAATTTAAAAAAACACAGATTGACCCCAAAATTATTCTCATTGGAATTACTGATGATGATTTGCTTAGATTCCAGGTTATACCTTCTGAGAAAAATGATGGAAGTTTAACTTATCCCTTTGAGACACGAGAAATTTTCGTTTTACTTACAGAAGCACTACACTTCTTTGAAGTAAAAAATATCATCTTTGACATTATCTTTGACACAAAAAGAGAGATGGATTCTCGCCTTTCAGCAGATTTTTCAGCCCATAAAGAAGTCTATCTTGCTAATTATTTTTATTTCAAACATTCATTGCCCACTGACGTTAAAGTAAAAGAATTTCCAACCATATTCACGCAATCTATTATCAATTACACACCTGATACCTATGGTGAACCACTTAAAGCCCTTGATGTCGCTCTTCCCGATACCAAACTGCTTGATTCGGCAAGGGCAACAGGATTTATTAATATCGAACCAGATATCGATGGAGTCTTAAGAAGACAGCCATTGGTTTGCTCATTCAACGAAAAATTATTTCCCAACCTTGACCTCGTTTTCATATTGAATACTCTCAATATTAATCCAAAAGACATCGAAATGAAATTTGGGAAATGTATCAAACTAAGTAACTATGTTAACATACCCATAGATGAAAAAGGACAAATGCTTATCAATTTCACCGAAGGAGAAAGCTTTATAAAAAGAGGTATATCCTTAAGTAATATTCTCACAGGATATAAAGAATATATCGAAAATGGAAAAACAAATTTACTTGATATAGAAAGATTGAAAGGAAGCACAGTCATTGTGGGCGTCACAGCTCATGCATCAACGGATATAAAACCTGTGCCAATAGAAAAGGCTTATCCAGCTCCAGCAATTCACGCAAATATCATCGATTCTATTCTAAAAAGGCAATTCCTTTATCACACTAAATCTTATCAGAATTTTATAATCATATTATTCGTTGGAATGATAATGGGATTTACTCTCCCAAGAATGAATTACAAATTCGGCATTCTCTTTTCACTAATTATCATTTTCTTCTTTAGTTTCCTTTCTATATTATTAGCTATTAATAAAATTATAATTCCTGTTACCACACCGATTACTGCCATTATCTTGTCCGATTTCTCCATTATTACTTTCCAACTGCTTTATGAGGAAAGGAGAAGAAAATCTATCAATCAGCTTTTCAGAGGAATGGTCGACCCGAAAATTGTCGATGACATCATAATTAATCCTGAAAAATATCCTATGAACGGTAAATTACAAGAGGTTACTATATTATTTTCTGATATCCGCGGATTCACACCTATCTCTGAAAAACTGAATCCTGAAGAGATTGTTCAGATGCTCAATGATTACTTCGATATTGTAGACAATGCGGTAAGAGAGAATCAGGGCATCATTGATAAATTTATTGGTGATGCTGTAATGGCAATTTTTGGCGTTCCAATTTTTACGAATGACCATATTGAAAAAGCATTACTTTGTGCTATCTCAATACAAAAAAGAATCAAAGAATTAAGCAATCAAAAAGTACTGAAATATCCTTTTGAAGTTGGAATCGGAGTAAATACCTGCGAAGTTACCGTTGGAAGAATGGGAGCAAAAGACCTGAAACCTTTTACGGCAATTGGTGACGGGGTCAACACAGCCTTTAGACTGCAATCCATCTCGCCCCCGGGTAAGATTATAATTGGTGGTGAGACATACCAAAGAATTGGGAATAGTTTTTTTGAGAAAAACAAACTAAAAGTCATCGAACTCTCCTCAGTAGTTCTCAGGGGTAAAGCACAAAAGCAAATCGCTTACGAGATAGAAATATTGGATTAATATTAATATAATAACCAAGAAACCACACAAAATTACACGGAATCCCCTTAAAATCCCTTTGTAGAGACGTGGGAGTGTGTAAATTGCATATTCCAGAGATTACAAATCCTCATTAAATCAAAATTCATCTCGTGAATAATTATAATTTATATTTAATTTTATTAAACTAATTTTTTCCTTGAAAACTTTCTATCGGTGCTTAAAATCAGTTTTATATAATAACTGAAGTGGGGGTATAAATATGAAAATAAAAAATCTTCTCAAACTTCTTCTTCTCTTTAATTTCTTAAACCTAAAATTTCTAAACCTAAAATCTTTCCGCCTTTTATTACTTACATTAATATTAACTTATTCTTTTCAATCTTATGCCTTTGAAATTTCAGTCGGTCCCTCAGGAGATTTCCAAACTATTCAATCCGCCATCGATAGCTGCTGTCCTGGAGGAATAAATGCTAATGAAACTCCTCCTTTTATTATCAACATTGATCCTGCTAATGGGATTTATGATGAAGCATTAACTTTAAACGATGTTACATTAGGTCGGGGCGATATTACAGGTGATACTATTTTACAATCCTCAAATCCAGGTGAATTAGTCCATATCGCTCTCCAGTTAGGAATCAATTCATTTGCTGATGGTCTTGTTATTTGTCAGAACGAACATAATGTTACTTTCAAAGATATTCTCTTCTATCCTTCAAAGAATGGAAACACATTTACAAATGAGGTAATTAGTATCGGAGAAATTAGTAGTAACACAACTTCTAACACGATTACCTTTATAAATTGCATCGTTACTGAAATTGATGCAATAACTTTTGCTCCCTTAGTAACAAGTAAAGAAGAAGCTATAGCCAAAATGCCCCCAACCTCTGTTGGTTCAAACCGAACGGGTACAGTAAATCTATTTAAATATTATGCTGAATATGGAGAATCTTTCAATTTAGTTCTTGATAACTGTGTTTTCTTTTCCAATCCATTCTCTGCTGCTGTTTTTATAAATTATGGTTTTTCTTCCAATAATACCGTTACGTTTAACAATTGTGTCGTTAAAGGTGGGGGGTGGTCTAATATAAAAGTTTTCTGTAGTGGTCATAATAATTTCATTGTTACAGGAGAAGACCAAACACAGGGTCCAATGCATTGCACTTATCTCTCAGATCCTTTAGCAGGACATGGTATTTGGTTTAAAGCTGGTGGAGGACTAATCGATGCTAATATTTCAAAAGCTATCATAGTAGGTGGCGGTTTAGGTGATCCCGTGACGGGTGATCCAGCTTCACGCGGTATTAGCGGTATGCTTGATGCTAATTTAATCCTATCTGATATCATTATAAATGTTCCTGGTCTTTGTATTGTTGATGGACCTGCTAATAACGCTACTTATGACCGATTAACACTTCACAGCCCAAGTTGTGCTTACTATGGTGTAGGTGGTTATGGGAGTATAACAATGCGAGATTGTATCATTAGTGGTCAAGGCACTAAATTTAACGGTTCTGTCGGATATGAAGTCCCTACTAACGGAATTAACATTGATAATTGTGCGATAGTCGAACAAGGTCCTTATGCGATTGATGCACGCGTTCGCTCTGGAATATCAGGAATTACTTTCGGTCCCAATGTCATAACAAATGATCCGAGATATCTCAATGTCGATAATCCCCTTGAAAACTCATTTATGGATGTGAGTAGTCGGGCATATAGACAAAAAGCAACCGGGAACAACAACTTGTCTGGTGGTGCAAATTGGATTTATAGCAATATCATATTTGTCCCACAAGATTTCCTCACTATTCAATCTGCAATCGATGAAGCCTTTGATGGAGACACTATAATTGTCTCAGAAGGAACTTATGTTGAAAATATCAATTTAAAAGGTAAAAATGTCATTTTAAGTTCTACAGATCCGACCAATCCTGATATTGTAGCACGAACAACAATTGATGGAAACTTAATTGCTCCAGTCGTTATTTTCAATGGGACAGAAGACGAAAACTGCAAAATTATTGGTTTCACTATCACAAACGGTAAAGCTCTATCACAAAATAATCTGGGTGGTGGCATCAAAGGTGATGGAACAATGGCAACTATTCAGTATAACAGAATTATAGGCAATTATGACAGCGGAATCTATGACTGCGATGGTATGATCCAGAATAATCTAATTAACAAAAATACAGGAAGAGATTACTGGGATTCATTTTGCGGAATATATGATTGTAACGGATTAATACAGAATAATGTTATCACGGAAAATAACGGGAGTGGACTCCAATCGTGTAATGGAATCATTCAATATAATAATATTTCAGGAAATACAGCGAGTGGTCTCTATAACTGTAATGGGATTATACAATACAATAATATCTCTGGTAATGTCTGGGAAGAATATACCGCTGACATATTTGGAGGTGGACTATCAAAATGTAATGGTACAATTCAATATAACACAATCTCAGGGAATTTAGGACAAAGTGGTGGTGGATTATACAAGTGTGATGGGGGTATTATTCGTAATAATACCATTTCCGGGAATTGGGCAAAAGGTGGCGGTGGTTTAGCTAATTGCAATAACATTGAAAATAATATTATTGTGAATAACTGGGCGTATTTTTGTATCTCTTCTGGTGTAGACGGAGGAGGAGGACTATTAAAATGCTATAACATAATAAATAATATCATTTGTGGTAATACAGCTAATTACTTTGGTGGTGGGTTATGTAGCTGTTCAGGTGTTATCCAGAACAATTTAATTTACCGTAATTGGGCTGATTTTGGTGGTGGAGTAGCAACATATTATCAGAATTATTTTCTACAAAATAATACTATATATGCGAATTATGCATACTATTCTGGTGGGGGAATTTATGAAGGCTATGAAAGGAATGATGCGAAAATTCAAAATTGCATTATCTGGCAAAATAGCAGTCCAGATAATGCACAAATTTCCCTGACAGATTACGAACCGACTCTCCCAGAATATTGTTGTATTCAAGAATGGACACTTGGCGGAACTGGAAATATCACAGATGACCCACAATTTGTTGACCCTGATGGTGCAGATGATGATTTCGCCACTTATCAAGATAATGATTTTCATCTAAAGTCCACTTCACCTTGTATTGATGCGGGAATGTACATTGAAGGTTTAACACAAGATTTTGAAGGTCAACAAAGAGGATTTAATGGAACATCAGAACCACGTGGCGATGGCTCAGATTATGATATTGGAGCAGATGAGTTCATAGGTCCTACTTATGTTCACAACTGGAGTTTGTGGGAATAATTAGTATATAAAGGACAGGTATACCTGTCCCCGACTAAGTTAAACTATAATTAATTGACATCGGAATGTAGACAGTGATATGAAATTGAAAAATTATTGTTAATATTGTTAAGTTAATGGAAAATAATAAGCCCATCCTCACAATTATAAATCTCAGAAAATTTTTCCCCGTAACGAAAGGCGTTTTTTCCAAAACAATAGGCTATGTAAAAGCGGTGGATGACGTCTCATTCGATTTAAAGTCTCAGGAAACACTCGGTCTTGTCGGTGAAAGTGGATGCGGGAAAACTACTCTTGGCAGAACCATCTTACTTCTTCTTAAGCCTTCGGCAGGTGAAATTTATTTCAAAAACTCACCTAATCTAAGTATGCTCTCCAATAAACAAAGTAAGCCTTACCGAAAATTTATGCAGATGATTTTTCAAGACCCTTTCTCATCCCTAAATCCCAGAATGACCGTTGGAAGCATTGTTGCCGAAGCACTAACAATCCATAAACTTGCCAAAAGGAAAGAAAAATGGGAAAAAGTCGCAAAAATCCTTGAATCTGTTGGATTAAATCCTGAACACATAAAAAGATTTCCTCACGAATTTAGTGGTGGACAAAGACAAAGAATCGGCATTGCAAGAGCGATTGCAGTCCAACCTGAAATAATTGTTGCGGATGAACCTGTATCAGCACTCGACGTCTCCATTCAGGCACAAATCATCAATCTACTTATAAGTCTTCAAGAAAAAATGGGTCTTTCATATATCTTCATTTCTCACGATTTGAGTTTGATTGGTTACATTGCACATAGAGTGGCGGTGATGTATCTTGGAAAGATTGTTGAGTTCGGCAAGAAGAATGAAGTTTTTTCTAATCCTTTACATCCTTATACTAAGGCACTGATGGCAGCAGTTCCTCTTCCTGACCCGAAGACACGGAGCAGGAAAATTTTCCTCGAAGGAGATGTCCCGAGTCCAATTAATCCTCCATCAGGTTGTTATTTTCATCCCCGATGCAAATATAAAATGGCACAATGTTCAGAAATGACTCCACAATTCATCGAGATTAATAAAGACCACAAAGTTTCCTGCTTTTTATTCAATGCAGACAAATCTTAACCACAAAACCATACCCAAATTAATTAACCGCGAATTACGCGAATCTTCGCGAATAAAAAAAACCACCTTGTTATCAGGTGGTTTTTTTATCTTATTATTAACCAAATATTATTCTGTAGGAGTTGATTCAACTGATGCTGATGAATTAGGCTCTGATGGCTGAATAGGAGATGCTCCAAGAAATGTATTAACTCTCTTGACGAGTCTCGATTTTTTTCGAGCCGCATTGTTTTTATGGATGATGCCCTTCGCCTCAACTCTTCCTATAGTTTTAAGCGCATCTTTAAGCAAATCCTGCACTTTATTTTTATCTCCAGCCCCAATAGCTTCCTGAACATTTTTCAGTTTGGTCTTAAGCATACTTTTATAATGTTTATTTCTCAGAGTATCTCTCTTATTCGTTTTCACTCTTTTTTTGGCTGATTTAATATTCGGCACTTCTCGATTACCACCTTTCTAAAAAATGTTTTTCTCTGCAGACCCTGCGTTCTCTGCGAGAAATAACCTTTCACGCAGAGCTCGCTGAGATCGCTAAGAATTAATTAAAAATATTACAAAATCTTAATTAACTTTTATCTAATTTTGTCAAATGAAATCATATACGAATAAAAAATGACCGAAGATGATTAGCAAAGGGTCAAAATGTATGTCAAGTGCTTTTTTAACAAGAATTCCCAAATGATTTCTCAGTTTCAGATGTCTCAACCTTATCAATAATCCCCATAATCAGCTCACGCATCGGAGCCTTCTTTAGTTTAAACACAGTCGAAGCAAGCCCTGGAGCTGCCCCTACAAGAACATAATCACCAACACCAGCACCCACATAATCTATTGCAATAGTCGGATACCCAACAGGCTCATTATTCAACTCTAATCTCTGAACCAATAATAATTTCCGATTATTATACGACTTGTGTTTAATAGTTGAAACAACAGTTCCAATAACTTGTGCTATATGCATACTAAAATGAGTTTTTTTAAATTTAAATTCAAAAATATAATTGTTATTATTATCATCACATATTTGCAAGATAAATAATTTGGGAGGTATTAAAAAAATTACGAATCGAGATCTCTGAAAAACTAACATAAAACAAGACTATTTCGTTATCAATGCTTTTTCTCTGACACCCTTTCCCTCAACCTGAACCCTCTCCCAATGGGAGAGGGAGGGGTGAGGGTGCGTCATTCTGAGCATAGCGAAGAATCTCACTCAATATTATTTTTCATCAGTATTTCAGATATCTCGAATTATAAGGAATTTTACTGCTTTAAGTAATAATTGGGGTTCTTAGGATTAATTTAAGATTAAATAATAAAAAATTGACCTCTAATTTTTTTGTGTATATATATGATAGTGATTGATTAAAAACTTATTTCAGGAACAAGTAGAGACGCAATGCATTGCGTCTCTACAATATATATCTATGAAAAAGACGTAACAATAAAGAGGTTAAATTTCAACAGGAGATTTATTATGGAGAGAATATCCATTGTGATAATTCTTGGAATATCATTAATCTTGACCTGTTTCTCATTTGTGTGTAGTGCGGAAAATCAGATCATCGATGACATCTATATTCTTTCAGATATTGATAAGGGACAAATAGAAATACGTATATTGCCTCTTGAAGGAAATTTAAACCGTTTTCAGGATGCAACTGTTGATGTTTGTGTCAATTATCCCGATGATTCGATTAAAAAAACTAATGGCATTAAGCTAATCAATAATGGCAATAATCACTATTCCCAATTGGTTTTAGATATTGACCCAGTAATCCTTTGGCATCCTAAAACACCTAATCTTTATCTTGTAGATTTGTTTTTTTATAACAAGCACGGTTCTTTATTAACCTCAGCAACTGAAAGATTTGGTATGCGTAAGTTCGAGTCACGGGAAGGGCGTTTCTATATCAATAATAAACCATTTTATGTTCGTGCCTGTGGACATGAGAAAGAGAATATTTTTGGTAATCTAAATAGAGAGGCTTCGCTTAAAAGACTTAATCAGCTTAAACGGTATGGGTTCAATACAGTGCGTCATCATTCACATATACCAAACGAAATGTATCTAAGGGTTGCTGATGAAATTGGAGTTCTTATCCAAATGGAAATCGGTGGAAAAATCGGAACAGATCCTGAATCAGAAAGATTCATTCAATCAAAGAATGATTGGGTAAATATGATAAAACAGGGACGACATCATCCCTGTTCTTTCATTTATAGTATGGGAAATGAGATTTATACAAATGAACCAGGATTGATTCGTTGCCAGGACATCTTGTATGATTTAGCCAAAGAGATGGATTCGGGTGTTCTTGTTCTAAACCGCTCCGGTTCTAATCCATTTAACGATGCCTTTGGTAAATATGACCTGATAGAGCGCCCAATCGGAGAATATGAGCATGTAGCTGAGTTCGCCAATGAGGCATTCTTGTTTTATCTAAGGGGAGATGGGAAGGGACAAAGTGATAAATTCCCGATTATAGCGCATGAATATCCTCTTGTTGCATCTTTTCCTAATATAGAATTGAGTGCGAAATACAATGAAGAGCCATTCTGGTTAAAAGAGACAAGGGAGAATGCAAAGAGGAATAATTTGGAATATCTTCTGCCGGATTTCGTGAAAAACTCTGAGAAGATTCAGGCTATCTGCCGTAAGGAAATGCTGGAGGAAGCTCGTAAGTTCCCTGAACTGGATGGTTATAGTATGTTACGTTTCACTGACAATGAGGAAAAAGTTTCCGGAGTAGTCGATGATTTTTCTGACCCTAAGAATGTTACAGCAGAAGAATTTCTCCATACTAATGGCGAGACAGTCTTATTATGTACCTGGAATGAGCGTTGTTTTCGATATGGTGACACATTAGAAGCTACCTTAGGAATTTCACATCACGGTTCAGAGCCTTACTCAGCGCCCAAATGCCAATGGTGGCTAATAAATGGTGCAAAAGTTCTAACCGAGGGAATGTTTGACAATGTTAATGTTGGAGCTGTTAATGTTGCTGAAATCGGTAAAATAAAAGTTGTTGTCCCAACTCTATATAAACCTGCAAAACTTACTCTTTTTGCAGCCCTACCGAATACGCAACCTTATATTAATAACAAATGGTATTTTTGGGCATTTCCGACAGACACTTTGAAGCCTGAAATCCAGAGTAAAATATTAATATGGGATCCTCGCAAAAGATTAAATACTTATTTAGACATTTATCCTCAAATCAATTATATAAATGACGAAAATTGGAATGTCATTGAGAGCAAAGCCTCTTTAACTATTACCGATTCCTGGCAGGAATCATTTTATAACTATTTAGCCGAAGGAGGTAATCTCTGGATTATCTCCGATAAAAGTTGGCATTGGCCCGAAGAGATGGGTATTTTCGGATTGCATATTACCAAATTCATTCCTGCTGCACAAGCCCCTGTAGTGTTCCCTGAGCTTGATGAACTTTGCACAAAGTGGTTGACAATTTGCAGTAATTCCAAATCACGTTATGGTAACAGTGGAACCATTATTTATCCCCATCCAGCATTAGATAATTTCCCCAATGAGGGTTTTTGTGACCTTCAATTTTGGCCTATGATTTATCGTGCTAAATCCTTGCAGTTGGACAGGTTCCCTAAAGGAACCAAACCTTTGATTCGAACAATTGACAACTTTTACCGATGCCAGAATAAAGGTTATATGGTCGAGCTTGGAGTAGGAAAAGGAAAAGTCTTTGTAAGCACCCTTAATTTAACCCAAAGTTTTTCCCGGTCTGTGGCTACACGTTATATGTTTGACCAGCTTCTTCGCTATCTAACTGGACCGGAAAGATTCCCTTCCATAAATATATCTTCAGAAGAGTTACGAAAGATGATTGAGGATTTTGCTGAGGAGATAAAGACACGAGAACCTTTAATCAGCGATGAAATGCCGGCACGTTATACTACACGTTGGAAATGGCTATTAAATCCAAACGAATTAATTATTCTTCCGATTTATGAAGCAAAGGGTGTCGATGAGAATCGCCTTGCTACACATTGGGAATATGCTCAGACTCAATGGTATCTAAATGCTAAACCGTCAGATAAACTCTCGTTGGAGCTTGAAAATAAAACAGAGTGTGATTTTACCTGTTCCATTTATTTGGCAAGCCCTCTTAAAGGTATCACATTCTATATTCAACTGGATGATAGAGAATTACAAAAAGTAGAATTTCACGGTTCAGAGGGATGGGGGCATTTTGTTCCTTTAGAAATCCCAATTGCAGGACTAAAATCAGGTAAGCATAATCTGACAATATCATTGCCCGAAGATGCCGCAACAAAAGATGATCAAACACTACAAATTCGAGATATAGAACTTCGAGCAAAAACCCCAACTCGAAATCTCTGAAAAACTAAGGTTGTAGCGGTCGGATTATAAATTTTCAAAAATTATTGTCCATAAATTATGAAGTATTATTTATACATAAAAATATGGTAAGAGACAATTCCTATTGTTCCTTATAAGCCCTGTAAGGGCGATACAATTGTAGCCCCGCCTTAACGAGGCTGTGTCGCAATTCGATTTTGATAAAATGATACCGCAATATGTTGTAGCGGTCGGATTCATCCGACTATATATTTAGTGAGCGATAAATCGCACCGCTACATTACGACACAGCCTCTAACAGGCGGGGCTATTAGCTATCGCCCTTTCAGGGCTTGTAAGGAATAGTTTCAGACCACTTCTTACAATATGCTTCGGTAACATCGTTATATTACTATTTGTAACTAATAATTCTTGAAAATTTATTATCGTGTCTTTATACAAATAATCATAACGAGGAAGAAATGGATATTCTATTTTCACCGATTAAAATAGGTTCTATTACAATAAAAAATCGTTTTGTAAGGTCATCTACTCACGAATATCTCGCATCAAAAGATGGTTATGTCACAGATAGATTAACAGCCATTTATAGAGAACTTGCCAAAGGTGGTGTGGGATTAATTAATACCGGTTATACGTATGTTCACCCGACTGGGAAATCGAGTTTGAAACAAGGCGCAATTTACGACGATGTTTTTTTAGATGGTTGGAGAAAACTGGTAAATGTTGTCCACAATTACGATACAAAAATTGTGCTCCAGATTGTTCATGGCGGAAGACAAACAAGACCTAAATTCATTCCTGGTGAACCTCTCGCACCTTCTGCTGTTACTGATTCCTCGACAGGTGTCACACCAAAAGAAATGACGATTGAAGAGGTTGAGATGATTCGTGATGCCTTCGTTGATGCAATTAGAAGAAGCAGAGATTCGGGATTTGACGCCGTCGAACTTCACGTTGCTCATGGTTATCTACTAAGTGAATTTATCTCCCCTTACACCAATCGAAGAAATGATAAATATGGTGGAAATACAGAAAATAGAACAAGAATCATTGTCGAAATACTCCATAACATAAGGAAGATTGTCGGCAGAGATTACACAATCTTCGCTAAATTGAATTCTGAGGATTGCATAGCTGGTGGATTAACCATAGATGAAACTGAAAAAGTGGCAAAGATACTATCCGAAAATACACTCGATGCCATTGAATTAAGCGGAGGAATCGCAGAAGCAGGCACTGTATCATCAAGACCAAATATTGATTCTCCTGATAAAGAAGCCTACTTTTTCCCCTATGCAAAAAAAATTAAGGAAGCGACAAATCTACCTTTAATTCTTGTCGGAGGCATAAGGTCTTTATCTGTAATGGAAAAGCTGATCAACTCTAAATATGTGGATATGATAGCGATGAGTAGACCACTCATTCGCGAGCCTGACCTTATAAATAAATTCAAATCCGGCATCTCAACTAAGTCGGAATGCATTTCCTGCAATGGCTGTTTCAATCCAAGAGGAATACACTGTTCGCAGTTATAAAATGACAAGTAATAAAATAGGGACAGACGCTAATCGTCTGTCCCTAATCTGTTAACTGAATAAATTATAATACTATGTTTAAAAAAGCTACCTTTTTATTTCCAATTTAATCTTATCATTCTGTAAATTCATCTTACTATTTTCATTGATCTCTTTAGATTCTAAATGATTATTCAATTCTTTCTTTCTCTTGGATAACGATAATTTTTTATCATCCAGAGATATATCAACAGGCTTTAACACCTTCAAAATTTTAGTTAATTTTCCCTTAAGGTCTTTTCTATGCGAGATTACATCGATAAATCCGTGTTCAAGAACGAATTCCGATTCCTGAAATCCCTTCGGTAATATCTGATTTATCGTCTGCTGAATAACTCGTGGACCTGCAAACCCAATCAAGGCATCAGGCTCAGCCACTATGACGTCTCCTAATGAAGCAAAGCTCGCCATAACACCTGCCGTAGTTGGATTCGTCAAAACCGTTATAAAAGGAACTTTAACCTCAGATAATTTTGCAAGAGCCAGGCTGGTCTTCGCCATCTGCATCAACGACAAAATACCTTCCTGCATTCTTGCTCCACCCGAAGCACACACGGCAACTACTGGAACTTTTCCCTCCATACCTCTCTCAATTGCACGAGTTACTTTCTCACCAACCACACTTCCCATACTTCCCCCGATAAATTCAAAATCCTGGCTAATTAAGATAATATCTGTCCCATTAATCTTAGCTTTTCCACAAACGATACAATCCTTCAAACCTGTTTTCTGCTGAACCGCTTTTAACCTATCTATGTATTTTTTAGAGTCGACAAATTTGAGCGGGTCTTTAGGTGCAATATTATCATCGAACTCCTTGAATGTTCCCTCATCGGCAAGGAGTTTGATTCTCTCTATAGCGGATAACTTGAAATGAAAGTTACACTTAGGACAGACTTTAAAGTTTCTATCAAAGTCCTTCATAAAAACGACTTCCAGACAATTTTCGCATTTATACATTAGATTATCTGGAACTCTGTCTTTCATTTTAGCGGGTTGTAACGTTGTATATTTGGGTTTTCTGAACCACTGCATTTATTTTCTCCAACGATTTGTAGGGGCAAACCCCTACGTTCACTCTATATAATTGGCAGACACAGGGGTCTGCCTCTACATACCAAATTTCTAACGTTTTCTGAATTATTACTACTTTTATTTTTATTAATAAAACTATTATTATTTTTTCTATTAACTTTTATGTCAAGTATTATAATTTAGCAACCGCTTCAATATTTCTAAAACGCAATTGTTTCTTCTGTCATGCTGAACTTGTTTCAGCATCTCACTTAAGATTCCGAAACAAGTTCGGAATGACACAGTATGGTTTATTGTTATTTCAGAACTCTTAAATCGTATCATTTTGCTTGACTGAAAAACGATAAAAGCATAACAAGAATTGAACCGATTAACGGAATACTATACAATTCCTATGTATAATAAAGCAATTCTTTCATCAATATATCTTCTGATTTATTACCTCTTTAAGGTATTACCAAGAGAACTATTTGGCAGAAACAAACTCAGATTCGTTTCAGAAAAAGAGGTATTTTTAAAAGATACGATATTGTGTCTGTCTTATATCGAATGGGACGCAACATTTCAGAGACCGCACCATCTCGTTCAAGGATTATCAAAGAGATATAATGTTTTCTATTGTGCCCCGATTCGTGCCCACAATGTTGATTCACTCTCCTGGGCAATAGAAAATTTCGAAAGAAAAATTTCTGAAACGCTCACAGTCCTTATCCCTTTAGTCTTCCCCGGGGAAAGAATAGTAAAGAACGAATTTTTCAATCAAATTATTAGAAAGATAAATAGTAAAATCATTCTAACTCGCCTGATAGAATATTTAAACAAAAAAGGAATAGTGCATCTAACAATCTATGCAAATTCACCCTTCTTTTTAAATGTCATTAAAGGACTAAAATTCGACTTTTTGATATATGATGTTATGGATGACCTCACATCTTTTCCTGATGCACCTAAAAACGCATCTCAAATCGAGGATGAGCTTTTTGAATCAGCGGATTTGGTTTTTACCGGGACATATTCGATTTACGAGATAAAGAAAAACAAACATAAAAATATTCATTTTGTTCAATGTGGAGTCGATTATCATCACTTCGCAATGGATAATGTTGAAGAAACCGAAAAACCTCCGGATATAAAGGAGATTAAGAAACCTTCGAAAAAATCCCCTCTTGAGAAAGGCGACGCTTTAGTGTCAGGGTGTGTAAATCCTATAATCGGCTATTTTGGTGCATTAAATGAACGTCTGGATTGTGAATTAATCAAAAAAATAGCGTATGAAAGAACTGGTTGGTCTCTTGTAATGATTGGACCAAAATATGAAAGTGTTGTGGACTTACCAAAAGCAAGAAATATATACTATTTAGGGAAAAAGCATTACAGGGATTTACCAAAATATCTGAGTGAATTTGATGTGGCGATAGTTCCATATTCCCTGAAAGGAGGAACACAGTTTGTTAATCCAGTAAAAGTCCTTGAGTATTTATCCGGAGGCAAGCCTGTGGTTTCGACGGCGATTCCTGATGTAAAGCGATTCTTCTCCGAATATGTATACATTGCAGATAACGAAAAGGATTTTATAAAAAAGATTGAAGAAGCCCTTAAAAACAATACTCCGGAAGCCGAAACTAAACGAAAAGAATTCGCCAAAAAGAGAAGCTGGGAAATGATGGTTGAAGAAATGACTACTCTTTATAAAAAATCACTGGAACAAAAAAAACCTACCAATTAGAGAATTCTGGAAGGTCGTAATGCGACATTTATGTCGCAAAAACTGTGAGATAAATCGCATACCACAATTTTTCAGAGGACTTAATTTAAGTATTGAGAGATAAATCGTTCAAAAAAAGTCAGGGGTGAATAAAATTGAAATCTTTTTCTATTGATTCTTTAACAATCATAGTAACTATTTCTATATTAGTAGTGATATTACTGTTTATTATGTTTATTATGGTTCCACGGCAAGGTTGCACCAGAATAAAATTTAATTATATAGTAGAAACTCAAAGAATTTTGGCAGAGGCAATAGAAAACTATTATGCTGACTATAATGTTTATCCAGAAATGATGTTTAATAAGGAATTACAGAAGCATGCAAGTTGGAAACTTTATACTGTTCAAACTGGTGACACGATTAGAAGGGTAGCAGGAATTACAACACCAGTAGCTTATGTGAAACACATATTCTGTGACCCCTTTGCCAACAGAAAAAATATTCCATACAGATACTATACTAATGGTAAGGGATGGATTCTTTTTTCACCGGGACCCGATACAGATTCAAATATTGACCCAGCAGTTGATTTTGACACTTCAATTTCTCAACCGAGTCCTCACCTCATTAATCTGAAAACCTACAATGTGACGAATGGTACTACAAGTGCCGGTGATATTTGGACATTGAAAGTCGGAACCCAAAATATAGTTCAGTCACAAAAAGGAAAGTATAAACGGTTCTTCTGGCAAAGAATTCCGAGAGATATTTATCACTGAAATCCCCTATCGGTGATTATGTCGTAATTCAAAAGTAGCCCACAATTTTAATTGTGGGTAAAAGGGACAGTAAAAAAATGATTAAAAAAAAATTATGACACAGCCTTGCATTTGTTATTTATCTCAAGTTTTTCAGAGCCACCATTTGCTAAAATCCTCAATCATTATTTTTTGATATACTTTTATCTTGCGTATGAAGGTAAAGACATATATTATTTTCTAACGTATGTAGCATAAGTGAACAAAATGGAGGTATAGAAATATGAAAATTAAACAGATTCTGATTATGTGCGTTTCGTTATTATTTTTAGGCATTAATTTCCTATTTTCAGACAATGGACAGATTGACATTGCTGTTCTCCCCTACACAATTAGTCAAAGCGGTTCTTATATCGTTACCTGCAACCTTTCCCTCGCGACAACCAATACGTATGGAATTACTATTAGTGCTGATGATGTAACACTTGACCTGAACGGACATACACTAAAGGGTCCGGGTAAAGCAGCAGGAACAAGTGGATCAGGGATATACGTCAACATAGCACGTTATAATATTGTTGTTCGGAATGGAGTTATAAGAGACTGGCGAGTAAGCGGTGTGAGCGCCGCAAACGCTCGAAATAGTCAGTTCGAATCCTTGCAATGCTATAATAATGGAACTCATGGGTTAGCGGTTGGGAGAGGGTGTATAGTAAAAGAAAATACTTGTGGTTTTAATGACTTCGAGGGAATAAGTGCAGAAGGTTGCACAATTATTCAGAATGTGTGTTATACTAATGGAAGAAATGGCATCGACGGAACTTCCGGATGTCTTATTGAAAGCAATAACTGTCGATACAATGCTGGAGTAGGAATTAACGGGGGATTCAGCGCTATCATTAATAAGAATAATTGTTATAGTAACACAGGTGACGGTATACAAGTGGGTAGTAACTGCTATGTATTTGAGAATAATTGCAATGGCAACGGTTCAGGAGCGGGTGATGGTGCAGGAATCAATATTACAGGCTCAGATAATTCTATCGAGAGAAATTTAGTTACAGATAATGACCGGGGAATTGATTGTAATCCTGCCATCGGTAATATTATATTTTCCACCCGGGCAAGTGGCAATACGACAAATTATGATATAAACGATAATAATCTTTTTGGGAGGATAATGACATTTAGTATTACAATTCCGAATCTGGGATTAGATTGTAGCAATTCCTATGCTAACATGAATTTCTAAGAGATTGTTAATTCGTTTATTGCAATTGCTCATATACAGTCAGTTAATAAGATGGCAGAATAGGCATCTTGCCTGTTTATTTATTGGACAAACAAGATGTCTGTCTCACCAATTAAGGAGGTATAATAAAAATGAGGACAAAATTGATGAAAATCACTTGGTGTTTGTTACTTTTCCCTGTATCCATTTCATTATGTTTTGCAGGTGATGGACAGATTGATATTGCTACACTGCCATTTACTATCAGCAGTTCAGGTTCTTATGTAGTCGTCAAAGATTTGAGTCTGTCTACACAGGATACGGATGGTATCACAATTTCTGTTGATAATGTCACTCTTGATCTGAACGGGCATACACTTACAGGTCCCGGTAAAGCCGTGGGAACAACCGGCTCTGGCATCTATGTTAGCAGCACATATATCAACATTTCCATTAGCAATGGCACAGTTCGTGACTGGCGGCAAACTGGGATTAATGGAGCTAATTCCGCTAACAGTCAATTTGAGAATCTACGTTGTTATAACAATGGTTTTAGGGGTTTATTTGCAGGTTCTGTAAGTAGAGTTGTAGGAAACACTTGTTATCAGAATTTAGACGCTGGGATAATAACAGGTAATGGATGTTATATAAACGGTAATGCTTGTTCTTACAATGGTAACTGTGGGCTTAACGCAGGTCTTGGAAGCATAGTATCCGGAAATTCCTGCACGAATAATACAACTGAAGGAATCTATGCAGGGGCAGGATGCCAGATAAGTAATAATTCCTGCCACACTAACGGTGCTGAAGGGATTCAAGTTACAGGTTCGGGGACGATTGTTAATAACTCTTGCACGAGTAATTCAGGTTATGCAGGGATTTATGCTGGCGCCTCTTTTATTTATGGAAATAACTGTTTATACAATCTGGGGGATGGCATTTTGGCGTCATCAAATAGCAAGGTGGTGAATAATAATTGTGTGAGTAACGGATATCCTACTGGAGATGGCGCTGGTATAAACGTTGTTGGTAGCGATAGTTGCATTGAAAATAATCTTGTAACGAACAATGATAGAGGAATCGATTGCAATCCCGGCACCGGCAACTACATCGCCAGTAACCGTGCCAGCGGAAATACCACAAACTATGATATACTCGGTAGTAATACACAAGGTACAGGCGACCTGGCGAATGTTGCTTTTTAATAGACTAAATTGAAAATATTGTATTTTAAAATAGAACTCAGATTTATACTGACTGAAACGGATTAATACAGAAATTATCTATAAAATATTGTAGGGAACGGTTTCAAACCGTTCCTCACCAAGAATTCTGACCTATGAAAATCCGTATTTATCAGTGATAATCCGCGTTCGATTTTAAGTTTCCAATCTTAAGCGTCTAATAAATCAACAAGGAGGGATAAAAAAGAGAACTATGAAGAAGAGAATGATTCCAATTTTCGCATTTGTATTTTTACTTATCAAAACCGCTTTCGCAGGTGATGGACAGATTGATATTGCTTATTTGCCTTTTACCATTAGTAGTTCAGGTTCTTATGTGGTTGTAAAAGATTTGAGTTTATCTACCCAGGATACAGATGGCATCAAAATCTCTGCGAATAATGTTACACTTGACCTAAATGGGCATACATTAATTGGCCCGGGCAAAGCAGTGAGGACATCTGGTTCTGGAATAAACGTCAGTGGTTCGTATTTTAATATAGCGGTTCGCAATGGCACAATTCGTGACTGGCGTGGTGACAGAATTGGTGGCAATGCTTGTAATAGTCTAATTGAATTACTGCGGTGCTACAATAACGGCGGTAACGGCATTAAAACAGGTTCTTACAGTTCTATTAGATTATGCAACTGCAGTTATAATGGTAGTGATGGTATTCAGGGGTCTGCAGGTGTGATTAGCGGGAATTCCTGTAACCAAAATGGTTCCGATGGTATTTCTGGTGGTAGTTGTACTGTTAGTGAAAATACCTGCCTTGGGAACGACAGTAATGGTATTAATGCTGGGAGCGGAGTTGTGAGTAGTAATACCTGTAATAGTAATGGTGAGGATGGCATATGGGCAAATGCATGTTCAGTCAGCGGAAATTTTTGTGGCAGCAATACAGGAGATGGTATCCGCGCCTGGACTTACTGCCGAGTAACAGATAATACTTGTTATAGCAATGGCTATAGCACAGCAACTGCCTCCGGCATCAAGTCGGCTGCTGGTTACAATTCTATTGAGAACAATGTAGTGACCTCAAATGACTACGGAATTTATTGTACTACAGGTGACTTTTTTGTCGGTAATCGTGCCCATAACAATACTACATCAGATTTCAGCTATCCGTCAAATTGTTTACGTGGACAGATTATTAATGGAACAGCAGGAGGGCAGATTTCTACAACTGACCCTTATGCCAACTTTCGGTTCTAATAGTTCGTAGTTCCCATTTGTAGGGGCATATTGCATATGCCCTGAAATTATTAGGCACGTGCAACGTGCCCCTACAATCTATATTGTTCCCTGCTAAAGCAGGAACTATAAACTTTGAAACTTTAGATTTGTAGCCCTGACTATTTTGTCAGGGATTCCGAAACAAGTTCGGAATGACAATTCCCTTTTCCTGTCATGCTGAACTTGATTCAGCATCTGGAAAACGATTCCAGATTACTATCTACAAACTTAGAAACCTTAGGAAAGGAGATATAAAAAGATGAGAGATTTAGTAAAAAGAATTAACATCGGTCTTTTAATGTTATTTATTTGTACAGGTTTTCTCTGGGCAGGTGATGGGCAAATTGATATTGCCTATTTACCTTTTACGATTAGTCAATCAGGCTCTTATATCGTTGTAGCTAACTTAACTTTGTCCACGACCGACACAAATGGCATCACCATTTCCGCGGACAATGTAACTCTGGACCTTAATGGTCATACGTTGAAAGGACCAGGAAATACCACGGGTTCTTCCGGGTCCTGTATTTATTTTAATTCATATTCCTACAATGTAGTTATCAGCAATGGTATAATACAGAATTGGCGAGGAAGTGGGATTGATGGATTTGAAATCGGTGTTAGGGGTGCCAGTAACTGTAAAATTGAATCCTTACAATACTATTATAATGGTGAAAATGGTATTTATATGAGTTTTAATTGCATAATCAAAGATAATATTTGCTTATATAATGGAAAAATAGGAATTTTTGCTCGCGATGCATCCCTGATAACAAACAATGTGTGCAAAGGAAACTCTTTGCAAGGAATATCTGCTAATAGTTCAAGTTGTATTACAGGCAATACTTGTTCAAGTAACGGTGGTAGTGGTATTTCTGTAATTAATGGAAACACAGTCGAACTTAATACCTGTTCTTTCAACACCGGGACTGGGATAGAAATATATGGTGGTAATTTGGTGATTAATAATAATTGTTATTACAATGGATATATGACAGGAGATGGTGCAGGAATCAATGTTGGTGATTATGGAACTAATAATTGTATAGAAAACAATTTGGTTACGAGGAATGATAGGGGTATTGATTGCAATCCTGCTACAGATAATTACATTGCCGGGAATCGCGCCAATGGCAATACAACAGATTATGATTTTGCGGCAGGGAACACCTATGGTCTAATAGTTGATGGAACTGCTGGTGGATCTATCGCCACCTCGAATCATTTTGCTAATATCAGGTTCTAAATTACAAGCTCTGAAATACTAAAGATGTAGCGGTCGGATTTATCCGACATTATGTATTATGTGCGATAAATTGTACCGTTACATTCGCAGGAATCCAGTATTTAATTTGTTGGAAATTGGATATTGTAAATTTAAAATTTAATATTTCCAATTTCAAATTCTCCAAAAAATAAAAAGGATGGATACATATATGAAAAGTATCTTATGTTTTATAGCGGTATTTTTAATTACTGGATTTTTATATGCTGGCGATGGGCAGATAGATATTGCCTTCTTACCTTATACAATTACTCAGTCAGGTTCCTATATCGTTACAGCTAATCTTAGTCTTTCAACAACAGATGCTGATGGAATAATAATTTCCGTAGATAATGTGACATTAGATTTGAATGGTCACACATTGAAGGGACCCGGTAAAACAGTAGGGACGAGTGGGTCTGCCATTTTTGTTAGTGGGATACGTTACAATGTTACTGTTCGAAATGGCGTAATAAGGGATTGGCGAGGAGATGGTGTTGGATTAAGTACCTGCCGCAATAGCCAATTCGAAGCACTACAATGCTACAACAATGGGGGAAATGGTATCACTGTGGGGGATACATCTACAGTCACAGGGAATAATTGCAGAGGCAATGGCAGTGATGGGATTCATACAGATATGGGAAGCACAATTAGCGGGAATACCTGTCGTGGTAATTCAGGAGATGGGATTTATGCACATTTTGGCAGCACTGTCAGTGGTAACACTTGTTATAATAATACGGAATGCGGTATATTTGCATACACAGGAAGCACAGTTAACGATAATACCTGTTATGGAAACATAAGTGATGGCATAAAGGTAATAGCTAATTGTAGAGTGTCTAATAATAATTGTATAACTAATGGCTCTGCTGCAGGGGATGGTGCTGGAATCCACGCCACAAGTACAAGTAATCAAATTATAAATAACCATTGCGTTGGCAACGACCGTGGATTAGACCTTGATTCAGCTAACAATGTTGCTTCAGGAAATGTCCTGCAACAAAATACAGTTCCTGTAGATGCAGTGGCAAACAATCAACTGGATATCTTTATTAGTGAACTCCCGTATACGATTTCACAACCAGGTATGTATCGTTTGAGTGGGACTCTTTCTCTCGCAACGCAAGATGTTAATGGCATAACAATTACGGCAGAAAACGTAACATTAGACCTTAATGGGCAATCGTTGATTGGTCCGGGGAAGACCGCAGGGACAACAGGCTCTGGAATATATATTGGTGGAGTCAATCGACATAATTTTACTATACACAATGGTATTATCCGCGATTGGCGACTCGATGGAGTTAATGCCTCCGAAGCCCATAATGTTCAGATAGAGGCTTTACACTGTTATAATAATGGTGATGATGGTATGTCTGTAGGGATCCAATGTTTAATAAAGGATAATACATGCACCTATAATGGAGATATGGGGATAGATGCAGCTGGTGGGTATATCAGTGGTAACACTTGCAGTAATAATGGCGGTTCGGGTATTTCTGGCAATATAGGCAGTACCATTATTAACAATACTTGTAACTTTAATGAATTAGCTGGTATTTTAGGAAGCTTCAATGGCATTGTTAGTGGTAATACCTGTAGTGGCAACACACTTGATGGTATCAAGGTATACAGTGGTAGTACAACCAGGGGTAATACCTGTAGCGATAATGATGGTGATGGGATAGAAGTGGGACATAATTGTATGATAATAGAAAATGCTTGTTTTTACAATGGTGTTGGCACTCCAGAAGGTGCAGGCATTAATGTTACTGAATCAGATAATAGTATTGAGCATAACCTGGTCACGCATAATGATCGGGGGATAGACTGCAATCCCGCAACAGGCAATTACATCGCCAGTAACCGTGCCAGCGGAAATACAACAAATTATGACATAATCGGTGGGAATCAACAAGGCACAGGTGACCTGGCAAATGTCTCATTTTAATTGGTTGACTTTGTTGAATTGTATATTGAAAATTGGAAATATTAAATTTTAAAGTTAAAATTTCTAATCTCATCTTTCTAACGAAGCAGCCAGTAAATTTAAGGTTTTCATTTTGAGTAAATGGTGATATGTAATAGATGAGAACTGTTGTTGGAAAACTACGTCTGGTCTTATTATGCTGTAATTACCATATATATTCTGCTCATTGAAACCATTTCACATTAAGGGGGCAATAAAAATGTTATGCGTAAGAAGTGAATCGACCTTTTTGGTATACAGATACACTTTTTTTAGAAGAGTATTTGTATACCTCGCAGTATTTTTGTTTATTTTTCCTTTCCTTTTATCTGCCGATACGGTCACAATTTTATTCAGTACCGACGAAGATTTTTCTATCAACCTTCTTCAACCCACTGACGACAACGTCGTTACTTATTCTTCAAGCACTTTTGATTTATCCAGTCTTCTACCACCCGGTTCTTTACCTGCGAAGGTATGTATTGATGCGTTAGGAATTCTCAATCAAAATGAGATTGTAATCTCCCTTGATGAAGATGCTACCATCAATGCGACTCTTTATGCGGACGAGGATTTAATACAATTCAATGGTTCGAACTTTAGTTTGTGGTGGGATGGTTCGCTCAATGGTTTGCCAGCACAGGCTAATCTGGATGCGGTATATATAATTTCAGCATCACCACAAGTATTTTTGTTCTCTTTAGAAGAAAATGCAACTTTACCTGGAGTCGGTCTTGTAGCCGATGAAGACGTAATTCGGTTTTCAGATGGAACGTTCAGTATTGAAATCGATGGCTCAAGTATAGGCATTCCAGAAAGTGCCAATATTGATGGTATTGGCAAGCGGCACTATACTCAGAATTATGTGTTTTCATTAGATGGGGCAACAACACTGGGTGGTAAATTATATGATGATGCCGACATAGTTGAATACACAGGTTCTGGATTCGAAATGTATTTTAATTCTTCAGTCGCAGGGCTTCCATCACAGATTAATATTAATGCTATAGAACTCCTTGGTTCTACAGAAGTCCCGACCTGGATGATTTTTAAATAATTGGAATAGTTCGTTAATTATGTTTGTAGGTCTCACTTTAGTGGATTTTGTTCGTAGTTGCCACTTTAGTGAGTTAACTACAAACTCAAAAATCTTATAAAAGGAGATATAAAAAGATGAGAGATTTAGTGAAAAGAATTAACATCGGTCTTTTAATGTTATTTATTTGTACAGGATTAGTCTGGGCTGGTGATGGGCAGATTGACATCGCCACACTGCCTTACACGATTAACCAATCTGGGTCTTACATTGTTACAGACAACCTGAGTTTAGTAACAACTAATACTAATGGAATTACTATTCAGGCTGACAACGTGACTCTGGATTTAAATGGACACACTTTAATCGGTCCAGGTAAGGCATCAGGAGCGAGTGGCTCAGGCATATATGTAGACACCACTCACTATAATATCGTCATTCGCAATGGAACAGTTCGGGATTGGCGACTAAGAGGAATCGGAGCAGGCGCTGCACAGAACAGTCAAATTGAGGCAATTCAGTCTTATAATAATGGTCAGGATGGAATCCTAACTGGTGTCAGCAGTAGAGTAAGTAGCAATACCTGTCATTCGAATGGATTTCATGGTATTAATGTGGGGAATGGGAGTATTGCGATTGATAATACAAGTTATGGCAATACTGCAGCAGGTATTTATGCATCTACGGGGTGTAAGGTCAGTGGGAATTCCTGTTATGATAATGGAAGTGATGGGATTTCAGCAGGTAATGCCTGTATTATTAGTGAAAATTCTTGTGTTAGTAACGGATTGAGAGGAATCTTTGGAGGTGAGGGATGTACAATAAATGATAATACCTGTCGGAGCAACACTGATGATGGAATTATTTCGATGAATAGCGGGATAATCAACGGTAATGCCTGCAAAAATAACACGGGGGATGGAATTCAGGTTCAAGCCGAGTGTCAGGTAATTAACAACAACTGCTCTGGTAATGGTTATAGCACAGGAGATGCGGCTGGTATTCACGCCACAGCTACAAATAATCAAATTATGAACAATCATTGTGTGGGAAATGACCGTGGCTTAGACCTTGACGGAGCTAACAATATTGTTTCTGGAAATACACTACGTGGGAATACCACTCCAATAGATGCTGTAGCGAACAATCAACTGGATATTCTTATTAGTGAATTACCATATCCAATTTCATTACCAGGAAAGTATAGTCTTACAGGTGATCTTTCTCTATCCACACAAGATACTAATGGTATTACCATAACAGCAGACAATGTAACTCTTGACCTTAATGGTCACGCACTTATTGGACCCGGGAAAGCAGTGGGAACGAATGGCGCTGCCGTATATGTTAGTGGGACAAGATGTAATCTTACTGTCCGTAATGGAACATTGAGGGATTGGCGATTTCCAGCCCTCAGTGTCTGGGATGCTTATAATAGTCAATATGAGTCGTTATGCTGTTATAACAATGGTGGTGCGGGAATGAATGTAGGAGATTGTTGTAAAGTTATTGGTTGCACTTGCTATAATAATTCTGGTGCGGGGATATACGCAAATGACAATTGCACAATTACTAACAATACCTGCATCAATAATCAACAAGGATTAAATGTGGGTATGAGCACAGTTATAGGTAATACTTGTAATTATAATACTGAAGAAGGAATTTATTCGGGTTCTGGTTGCACACTTATAAACAATACCTGTTATGGAAACACAGGAACCGGAATCTCAGCAGATAATGCAACAGTAAGTGGGAATACCTGCCGTGATAATGGAGGTAGTGGCATTTTTACTGGAAGCGGTTCTACAGTTAATGGAAATACTTGTAATGATAATACTATAAACGGGATTTCGGTCTATATGGATTGTCGTGTAATGAATAATACTTGTAGTGGCAATGAGGAGGCTGGAATTACCTTTGCGTATCCTTTAATGGCCGATTTGGACACAGTCATTGAGAGTAATCTGGTAACTGATAACGACATTGGAATCGATTGCGATCCTGCCACAGGTAATATTATTGTCGGTAACCGCGCCAGCGGGAACACCACAGCTGATTATTATATTGTTCCGGGGGGGAACGCCTATGGTCCGATTATTGATATGACAGCTGGCGGACAGATAACCTCGTTTATTCCCACTGCAAACTTTAGGTTTTGATACTAATTTTAGGTCTCTGAAAAACTAACAGATAACCCTGAATTTGATTCAGGGCTTCGCTTCGCTCAGAATGACAAACATGTAGGGGCGTATTGCGATACGCCCCTATATAAAAAGAAAATAACTATATAATGATTTACACCATTATGATTCTAATTCCTGCCCTTTTTTTATATTGGGCAATATGATTAGTTTAAAAGCCATAACAAACCCATATCCACAAATAACACTTATAGGAACTATTCCGATGAGGTAATATCGTTCCCAATCCTGTGGGATAGATAAAAG
>Ga0315289_10001849_pt1 | contig 32905 bp, 30 predicted proteins | sample YL17G11_40_MG_FD_203452 | JGI IMG/M metagenome (GOLD analysis project Ga0315289, IMG submission 203452) | Sediment microbial communities from Yellowstone Lake, YNP, Wyoming, USA - YL17G11_40 | ecosystem: Environmental > Aquatic > Freshwater > Lake > Sediment | place: USA: Wyoming | collected... | reverse complement strand
ACGGCGAGTTAGAGGTGGTCTTCGGAACGACGAGCAATATTGTCTATGCTTATAGCCTATCGGAGCCAAATCACCCACTGTGGGAGTTTTTTACGGGCGGTTCCATTCAATCTTCAGTCGCCCTGGGCGATATTAATGGCGACCAGCAATTAGAGAGTTTCGTTGGCTCTCTGGACGGAAGGTTATACGGTTTGGACAGTTCCGGCAAAAAGCTCTTGGGCTTTCCGCTGGTCTTAGGGGAAGGATATGTAAATGGGGGGATTGTCTCCTCCCCAGCCCTGGGTGATGTTGACGGCGATGGCTATCCGGAGATAATTGTCGGCACCGGAATGGTATCATCTACTTATGGTCGGCTGTTGATTATTAATCGGGAGGGCAAAATTATCGGTCAGAAAGAGACAAATAGTGGAATCATCTCTTCTCCGGTCCTGGCTAATCTTGACCAGGATAACCGAATAGAGATTCTGGCGATAAGTTACAACGGTGTAGTATTGGGCCTGGAAGCTGACGGGAGTGACACTCCCGGTTATCCACAGAAAATTTCACCGGGACCGTTCACTTCCACCCCCACCATTGATGACCTGGATGGAGACGGTTACGAGGAGCTTCTGGTGGCCAGCGATGCTGGGTTACTCTGGATATATGATTTAAATGCTCAACATCAGTTCAGCGGTTGGAATAGCTTCCACGGCTCCGGCGACCGCGACGGAACTGCCTTAAATTTGGCTCCGACCCGGGAGTTGCTGCGATTGAATATCAGTTTTGACGGAAAGGCGGTCATTCTGTCCTGGAATGCCCTGACCGATGCCCGCTCTTATCGTCTGGAACGTTCCTTTCAGGACTCACCCGGTGATTTCTCCACCCTGGGGGAGTTGAGCGCAGTCACCACCACCTTCCAAGACAGCCAGCTTACGGAGATAGGGCGCTATTTCTATAGAGTTACCGCCCTTATGAACGGCTCGGAGACGGTAACTTCCAATCTCTGTTCAATAACTATCGGTCAGAGCCTGGCATCGGTATCACATTCTGAGATTACCTCCAACTATCCTAATCCATTTTCCACCAGCACCAGCATAAGCTTTATAATGGGAGAAGCTCATTACGGAAACAACTTGGAGCTGGCGGTCTACGATATTACCGGAAAGAAATTGGCTACGTTGGTTGACGAACAGCTTACCCCCGGTGACTATACAATAGAATGGTCTGGTCTGACCGATGAGGGCAACCCGGTAGCCAGCGGAGTCTACCTGTTAAGGCTTTGCAACGGCCTGGATGTATCCACGCGCACTTTGATAGTGGTTCATTGAGGATGCTTTTTGCTTGCCGAAAAACGAAAAAATTCATATAATCAGAAGGAAAAAGCCGACTATTGACAGGAGGATGCACTTGCCATCAACAGTGAAAAAAATTACCGCTCCAATGGACGAAGCGACGGTCAAAGACCTGCTGTCTGGGGACCAGGTGCTCATCTCCGGCACAATCTATACCGGTCGGGATGCCGCTCACAAGCGATTGATTGAAACCCTGGAGAAAAGCGAACCGCTACCCCTGCCCATTGAGGGTCAGATAATTTTCTATGTAGGTCCGGCACCGGCTAAACCCGGCAAACCCATCGGTTCAGCCGGACCGACCACTTCTTACAGAATGGACGCTTATACCCCTAAACTTCTGGAACTGGGACTGGCGGGGATGATTGGCAAGGGCAATCGCAGTCTGGAGGTCAAAGAGGCGATGAAAAAATACGGTGCTGTCTATTTCGCCTCCATTGGCGGGGCTGCGGCACTGACCGCTTCTGCGGTAAAGAAGTCGGAGATAATCGCCTACGAGGAAATGGGACCGGAAGCGATAGCCAAACTGGAGGTGGCTGACTTTCCAGCGGTGGTAATCAACGATATGTATGGTGGAGACCTCTACGAAGAGGGTCGGAAGAAGTATGAGATTAAGTAGCGATAAGGGTCTCAAATAATGAGATGATTTCAGGAAGAAATAATTGGTATATGAAAGAACCCCCCGGTAGTAACCGGGGGGTTCATTATTTACAGGACTGTAGACGACTGGGATTATTTCCGGGAGAGCTTGGCAATGACCAGCTTGGAGATGGCTTTCAGGGAATCAAAGACTCCCACACCCTGGACAGCGATGGCTTCAAATGAGGGCACACTGTCCGGGTTAACCTTTCTCTCCATCTCGTCGTAGGTCATAGCGTTGGGCAAGTCCATTTTATTGTATTGAATGATGTAGGGAATATCTGCCAGGGAGTAGGTCTGCTTATTAAGATTGACTTTCATATTTTCAAACGATTCAATATTATCTTCCAGTCGTTCAATTTGGGAGTCCACCACAAAGACAATGCCGTCCACGCCTTTTAAGATTAGCTTTCTGCTGGCATCGTAGTGTACCTGACCGGGGACGGTATATAAATGAAAGCGGGTGGTGAAGCCGTGCACCTGGCCCAGTTCCAGAGGGAGAAAGTCAAAGAAGAGAGTGCGGTCGGTTTCGGTAGCCAGACTAACCAGTTCACCTTTTATATTTGCTGGGATTTTCTCGTGGATGTATAGAAGATTAGTGGTCTTACCACAAAGACCACAACCATAATATACAATCTTGCAGTTAATCTCTCGGGAGGAATAGTTAATAAGAGCCATAGGTAGTTACCTTAAATCACTTCTCCCTTAGAACAAAGACATTAAAAATAGTGAGGTCTATTCTTTGAATAACTTGTCTATCTCCTCTTCAGCACCACTGCGATAAGAACTGTCTAACAAAGCATCAGCGCGCCTTTCCTCTGAAGCTACCTTCTGGAAGATGGAGTTAAAGACCTTGGTCAGCTCATCGCCAGCCTTCTTTACCCGCAGACGGACCAACCCCAGAGTGGTGCGGTCGTCAAATACCACCACCAGTATGATTCTCTCGGCGACTACCGATATATGGATGGACTCTTTATCGCCCTGGTGGAGGAGAACTGAGAACTCCCTCTCACCCATAATCTTAGCCAGTTCGCTGGTGGCGGCATAATTACCAGCTGAAAGAGAGGCAAAAGCCATAGAATCCATGGACTCCGTCTCTCCTTGAATAGAGATGAGCTGACCGGAACGGTCAACCAACAGAACAAATTTGGAATTAGAATCAGCGAGGAGATGATTCAGAATCTCATTGACTTTGCTATAATCCTCTTCATACATTACCAGGTCGGCTTCCGGCATATATTACCACTCCTCTTGTTCACTCTTCTACAAGAAGGCAAATTTTGAATAATGGGAAAATGCCCATTGCTTTAGAAATTATATTGCATTTCTCAAAAAATTTCCACTCTTTTTTTTACATTTTTCTCCGTCTGATTTATGATAATGTTCATTGGCCGGAAAGATGGCGAGAAAAACACTTGCCAGTAAATAAGAATGTTTGTTATGATTGGCCAAAATATCCCTCTGAAAAAAGGAGCGACTATGTCAAGGATTTTCATACTGGCTGTCTGTCTATTCCTTATATTGAGCTTTGCCAGTTGCAGAGAGCAGACGAAAAAATCAAGTGAACAAAAGGAAACAATCTCCGGCGAGCAAACCACAACTGAGGGGAAAACCCTGGCACCGGATTTTACCCTTAAAGACCTCTCCGGCAACGAAGTGGGCCCGGCTAGTTTTCGGGGAAAGGTGCTGATAATTGATTTTTGGGCGACCTGGTGTCCTCCCTGCAGAAAAGCCATTCCCCATCTTGTCTCTATGAAGCAAAAATATGGCGACCAAGGATTTGAGGTGCTGGGTGTCTCCTTGGATGAAGGTCCGGACGCATTAAGCACAGTTAAAGCCTTTGCTCAGGAACAAGGCGTGAACTATCCCATAGTTATCGGAGACCAAAACATCGCCAACAGCTATGGCGGCATAAACGGCATACCCACATTCTTTATCGTTGATAAGAACGGTTATATAATCAAGAGCCAGACCGGTTACGACGAAGAGGTAGGGCAGATGATGGCTGATGAGGTGGAAAAACTGCTCACCCAATAAACTATGCTGGAATTTCTGAATCAAATTGACCTGTGGCTCTTCAACCTGATAAATCGGACGCTCACCTGTCAGATTCTTGACTATGCGATGATAACCATTACCGACAAAAGGTTTGGGTGGTTATTGTTTTCCGTCGTCCTGGGTGTGCTACTGGTAGAGAAACGTCGCCGGGGACTGGTCAGCTTTTTTCTGGCGATAATTACCATCATCTGTGCTGACCAGCTCTCTTCCTCCCTGCTCAAGCCCTTATTGGCTATACCCCGGCCGCCCTATTCGCTTTCCGGAGTCCATTTGCTGGTTACTACCACCAACTCCGGCTCCTTTCCGTCTTCGCACGCCGCAGTGCAGTTTGGCTTCGCCACTCTGGTGCAACTGCGCCATAAGGGACTGGGCTGGGTGATGTTTCCGATTGCTTCGGTCGTCTCCTATTCCCGAGTATATGTGGGAGTGCATTACCCGTCGGATATTCTGGGGGGAGCTGCGGTCGGAGTGGTTTGTGCTGGCGCAATTCTGGGGTTATTTTGGGCGGGGGAACTCTTGTTTGCAAAAAAGAGATTACAATCAATGTGGGGGAGATTACACTTCTAGTCCAACCATTAATTGAGGTTATTTATGAAAGAGAAGGATGAGCTGAAGCAAGACCTGAAGCAAGCCATAATGAATGAGATTAGCGCTCAAAAATTCTATGGCGAATTGGTTTTAATCATCGTCAAACAGCAGCCCCAGGAGCGCCTGCAGGCAATAATCAAAGATGAGAAACAACACGAAACCGACCTGCGCAAATGCTATGAATTATATTTCGGCGAAATTCCCGACCTGACCAATCTCCAGCCTCCGGAAATGCCCAAAGTATCCGCCGACCTGAATACCACCCGTCATCTTCTGGAATTCGCCATTGACGAGGAGAGCAAAGCCGCCAAGCTCTACCGCAGACTGGCGGAATCCGCGAAAAGCAAGAGCGAGCACAATCTCTTTGAGCTACTCCGGGAGATGGAGCTGGAACACAAAGAAATCTTCAGACACGAGCTGGATAGTCTCACCCTGGGAATGGATTGGTTCACCATTGAGACCGCCAGCCCAATGGAGGAATAGGTCGGAACTCTCCCTGGAAAGGTTCTCAAAGCCAGGTTAAATTGGTTATCCTTTGAAAAATTCTCTCTGAAACCAGGTCAAATTATTTATGGCTATCCTCATTGATAAGAAAACCCGTCTGCTGGTGCAGGGCATCACCGGCTCCGCCGGCTCCTTCCACGCCCAGCGTATGCTGGACTACGGCACCCAGGTGGTCGCCGGCACCTCACCGGGCAAGGGCGGTCAAAAAGTTGACGGTATTCCAGTCTACGACACCGTCCAGGAATGCGTGGAAAAAGAAGGAGCCAACACTTCGGTGCTCTTCGTCCCGGCTCGCTTTGTCCTGGACTCCACTCTGGAGGCGCTGTCTGCGGGCATCAAACTGGTGGTCATTGTGCCGGAGCACATTCCCATACACGATATGCTGCGCATTCGCAACGCCTCCAAAAAGCACGGCGCCATAGTGCTCGGTGGAAATACCGCCGGCATCATCTCCCCGGGCAAATGCAATGTGGGAATTATTCCCGAGCTGGCTTTCAAAGAAGGGAGAATCGGCACCGTCTCTCGCTCCGGCTCTATCACCTATTATGTAGCCGACACCCTCACCTCCTGCGGTCTGGGGGAGAGCACCTGCGTGGGGCTCGGTGGTGACCCCATTCTGGGCACCACTTTTGGCGAGATTTTGGAGCTATTTGAAAAGGACGCGGAGACCGAGGGGGTAGTCCTGGTGGGTGAAATAGGCGGGGTCTACGAGGAGATGTCTGCCGAAACCGTTAAGAAGATGACCAAGCCGGTGGTCTTCATCATCGGCGGCGTCTTTGCCCCTCCGGGCAAACGGATGGGCCACGCCGGGGCTATCATTGAGGGGGAGATGGGCACCGCGGAGAGCAAAATCAAAGCGCTCACCCAAGCCGGCGCCATTCAGGCAAAGACTTTTTTGGATATACCCAGGATATTTGCGGAGAGGTTAAAATAATCAAAAACTGCAGCTAGTAGATATGCTGTAGTTTCGCTATCATCAACCATTCACCTTCAGGAGGTCTATGTCCGTCAATATATATCGTCAGATGCTTGCTCTGGCTCTATTATGCTCGCTTTTCTCCCTCTTCCTCCTCTCCTCCTGCGACCTGCCCACAGTCGGCGGAACTGGTGAAGTCTTTCCTCAGGCAGATGGAAACACCTGGACCTATCAAAACGATGTGGAGGACAACGAATGGCGCTTCAGCATGGGGTCGCCGCAAGAACATCAGGGGGGCTTCACCGTATATCCGGTGAATTTTTACATTGAAAACCAGCTCGCCGGCACCAAGTATCTGGCTAAGAAGGACGATGGTTTATACTGGTATGACGACCTTTCATCCAATCTCAATTATTGGAAGCTTTTGGAGTTTCCTATAGTTGTTGGAGCTAGCTGGGAGTTCACTCAAGACGGCGGAGTGGTGGTAGGAACCCTGGAAGCAGTTGAGGATATTGAAGGCGGGGGAAACACCTATAAATCCTGCCTGCGGGTGCATTATTCCGGCGCATCTAACGAGACCATCTGGTTCTGCCCGGGTGTAGGCATAGCCCGAGATAGGGCGCACACCGCTTTGGGAGGCTATACGCTGAAGCTGGAGAGCTACACATTAAAATAAATTCGCCGTATTTTATTGTTGTAGCGGAAAAATATTCGCCTGGCAAAAGCAAGGCGCGCTTTTCTCTGTATGAAAATTGCATTTATTTCAATCCCGGCTCTCCTTTGGACTCCTGCCACAAGGCTTCCATTTCGTCAATATTAGAATCCTGGGGCTTTTTGCCCCGCTCGGCAAGCTTAGCCAGCACGAAGCTGAAGCGGGAAAGCGACCGGTCGGTGGCGTGGTTGAGGGCATCGTAGGGATTAACTTCCAGGTGCCGAGCCAGCTGAACCAGCACAAAGAGCATATCACCAATCTCGTGTTCTAACGCTTGCCGGTCGGCATGCTCGGTCATCTCCTCGGAGAGCTCCACCATCTCCTCGGCGACCTTGTCCATCACCTGGTCGGGGGTCTCCCAGTCAAAGCCCAGGTTTGCCATTCGCTCTCCGGCGCGCAGTGCCCTCAGCAGGGGTGGTAAACCCCGAGGCAAGGAATTGAGCGCTTGTTCCGGCGGTTTGTCCTGTGCCTTTACCTCCTCCCAGAGTCTTTCCACCTGCTGGGGGCTTTCGGCAGAAGCTTGACCAAATACATGCGGGTGGCGGCGCTTGAGCTTCCGGCTAATGGAGTCAATAGCATTACCGATGTCAAAACGCGCCTGCTCGGAGGCTATCTGGGCGTGAAAAACCACCTGTAGAAGAATGTCGCCCAACTCATCAACCATAGCGGAGTCATCGCCTATTTCCACCGCCTCCAGAAATTCATATACCTCTTCTAGCAGGTATCTGCAGAGGCTCTGGTGGGTTTGGGCGGAGTCCCAGGGACAACCCCCGGGGGCGCGCAGACGAGCCATTAAGGAACAGAGCAGAGCGAATTGAACTCCCCATTTTTCTGTTTTTTCATTTGAATAATTGTTTTTTGCCATAGGACCTCAATCTATGGAAGCTGTTATTGGTGAAATTTGCCGGCTTTTTGCCCGGGGCAATGGATTTATTCCTGGGATGCAGATTCGTGGCCTTATCGCCTTGCGCGGGGAGGCAACGGTGGAGCGAGCATTGGAAGAGTTGCACCGAGAAGGTCTCTCAGTCAGCGAGTCCGGCGGAGGTTGGACATTGCTCTCCACCGGCGAGATGATTACCGCTGAGGCAATCACCGCTTGCACTCCGACACGAAGCTTTGGCCGACAACTATATATCTTCCCGGAGTTAGAATCCACCAATTCCCTCGCCAAATCATTGGCGGAGAAATCCGCTGCCGAAGGAGTATTAGTTCTGGCAGAGACTCAGAGCAAGGGGCGCGGACGAATGGGAAAGAGCTGGTTCTCTCCCGCCGGAACCGGGCTGTGGTTCAGCATAATTCTCCGCCCCTATCTGCCACCCTCCGCAGTAGCCCCGCTAACCATATTAACCGCGGTTTCCCTGGCGAGAGCGGTCAGCCAAATTTGTGCCATTACTCCGCTAATCAAATGGCCCAACGACCTCATAACTAATGGAAAGAAATTTGCCGGTATATTAGCTGAAGCTTCCGTCGCCGAGGGTGCTGTCAAATATGTGGTCGTGGGTGTGGGGGTAAATGTCAATATACCAGCCAAAGCTTTCCCGGAAGAAATTGCCGGTTCGGCAACCTCACTTATGGTAGAGACCCATAAAACCCACGACCGAGCCAGGCTGCTCGGCAAATTCCTCTCTATCTTTGAAAGCAATTATCTCAATTATAACTCCGGGGTAGTCTCCCTGGGGGAACTGCTGGCCGATATAGAGACCCTGCGGGGTGAGACCGTGGAGGTCGTTGACTTCCCCCGAACCGGAGATAGCATTATCGGCAGAGTTCTGGAATATGCCGAGGATGGCTCTCTATCCCTGCACGATGAGCAAGCAGCGATTCATCACATTAGCACCGGCAGCCTGCGCCTTCTCCCGGCTTAAAAGCCATTCAGACGAAGTTCTCCGGGATAGTGTTCCACCTGTGGTTTTGTCTCAGAGAATAGGTCATCTTTAACCATTTTCAGGTCCACCAGCATCAGGTCAAATCTGCACTGCGGGGTGCGGGAAAAATTCTCCCGAAGATAGTTTTTTGCGGTCACCACTATCCGCGCCAGCTTGGCAGAATCAACCCTTTTAGCCACATCGCCTTTGTCGCCGCCGCAGGTGGTCTTGACTTCAACAAAGACCAGCGTGGCGCCGTCGCGGGCGATGATGTCTATCTCCCCTTTACCCTTAATATAGTTTCTGGCGAGTATAAAGTAACCCTTATCCAGAAGATAAAGACAAGCCAAATCCTCCCCGTAATTACCTTCGGTGGAGATGGCGTTGCGGTAGGATTTGCCCACTGGTGAATAACAGAGACGATGAATGGGAGAAGGTCCCAGTTGGTCAATGTATTTCAAATGTTCTTTCGTTGCGTATCCCTTGTGGCTGGCGAAGTTGTAGCCGGGGTAGCGCTCATCCATCTGCACCATCAAGCGGTCTCGGCTCACTTTAGCAAGAATGCTGGCGCAAGCGATGGTGTGGGAGCGGGTGTCGCCCTTGATGAGCGAGAGCATGTTACAGGTCAGCTGGGGTTTGATTCTGCCGTCGGTGAGCAATAGCTCCGGTAGTATGTGCAAGCCCCAGAATGCTCGCTCCACCGCCAGGTTAGTAGCCTGGTAGATATTGACCGCATCAATTTCCGCCGGGCTGACCATAGCCACCTGATAATCCCGGGCGTTGGAAGTGATAATGGAAAAAAGGCTCTCCCGCATCTTGGGGGAGAGCTGTTTGGAATCATTTACATCGGGGAGGTGCAGGTCTACGGGCATTACCACGATGGCGGCGCAGACCGGACCGGCCAGAGCTCCTACGCCGGCTTCGTCGGCGCCGCCCAGCAGTCGGTAACCGTGGTGAGCGAGAAGTCTCTCAATAGCAAATTCTGGGGGCATAATTGTGGCGCCACATTAGACCAACTATCGTTAAGCGTCAGTTTCGCCGCCATTTTCCGCCGGTTTTGCATCCGCCTTCAGGTCGCTTTCCCTAGCGCTGGTCTGTATTCCTTCGCGAATCCTGGCCGCTTTGCCGGTCTTGCGCCGCAGATAGTAGAGCTTGGAGCGACGCACTTGACCGCGACGGGTAATTTTAATATTCACTATGCGCGGGGAATTAATGGGAAAAGTCCGTTCTACACCCACACCGGAGGCAATCCGGCGAACTACGAAGGTCTCCCTGGCTGCAGAATGGCGCCGGGCTATGACCACTCCTTCAAAGGGCTGAACTCTTTCCTTATCCCCTTCCACAATCTTGAACTCCACCCGTATCGTATCGCCAACTTTAAAGTCAGCTTTGGAGGGCAGGGAATATTTCTTTTCTAACTCTTTAATGACATCCACCTAAGATTCCTCCCCACTAACTAAGAATTATCTGAATCATTTGCTTTATTTACCAGGATATCCGGTCGTCTTTCTTCCGTCCGCTTGCGGGCTTGCTCCTTCCGCCAGGAAGATATGCGGTCGTGGTTGCCGGATAAAAGCACTTCCGGCACTTTTAAGCCCTCAAAATCCTCCGGACGGGTATATTGCGGTGAGTCCAGTAATCCCCGGGAAAAACTCTCCGCCTCCACAGAATCTTCGTTCCCCAAAACGCCGGGTATAAGCCGGACTACTGCCTCTACTACCACCAGTGCCGCCAGTTCACCGCCACTGATAACGAAATCTCCCAGAGAGATTTCTCGGTCCAGGTAATGCTGACGAATGCGCTCGTCAATTCCCCGATAGCGACCGCAGACCAAAAGCATTCCAGGGAGTTTCGCCAACTGCTCAGCTATATTCTGGTTGAAGGTCTCCCCCTGGGGGGTAAGGTATATTCGGGGATGCCCCGGCTCGCTGAGCGCATTTATTGCTTTTGCCAGTGGTTCCGGTTTCATCACCATACCCGGACCCCCACCGTAGGGGTAATCGTCAACCACTTTATGCCGGTCGTCAGTAAAAGAGCGTAGGTCAATCGCCTCTATCTGTATCAGTCCCCGTTGAATAGCCCGGGATAAGATGCTCTCCTCAAAAAAGGGTTCCAGTAACTGAGGGAAGATGGAAAGTATCTTAATCTGCATTATTTTTTCCACTCCGGCAAGAGACGGACGGTAATCTTTCCCTCGTCCATCCCTTTGATAAACTCCCGGCTGAAGGGTATGAGCGTCTCCTCCTCGCCCTTAACTACCAGGACATCGCTTCCCAGAGCGGAGATAATCTCCTCCACCCTTCCCAGTAATTTCCCTTCCTCGGTGAACGCTTCAAGCCCCACCAATTGGTAAGAATAGAATTCATCGGGAGGAAGCCGGGGCAACGACTCCTCTTCCACCTTTACCAGCATTCCTCGCAGGGCTTCGCCTTGCTCGCGAGTGTCAACGCCGACCAGCTTTAATAACACATTGCCGGAATGCTCCCGAAAGTCGGCGAGCTCAAAGGGACGGGGTTCGGCGCCCGCTTTGGCTAGATATAGGCGATGGAAAAGAGCGAAGTTTTCTATATTCTCGCCGGTGGGAGTCACCTTAATCCAGCCCTCTACGCCGAATACAGTGGCAACCTCACCGACGGTAATCAACTTGGGATTTTTCATACAACTTTGAATAAGCGTGCGTCTGCCCGGAGCAGACCAGGGCTTTTCTTAAACTGAGCATAATTCTGCTAGTTGAGAAACTATTTCTTCTCCGGTTTCTTCTCTGGGGCTTGGGCTTTTTTCTCCGCCTTCATAACCGCGAATTTAGCCAGAATACCAACCTTAGAGAATATCATTCTCACCGTATCCGATGGTAGAGCTCCCACGCCCAGCCATTTTAGGGCTTTATCCTCCTGCACATTGATTTTCGGGGGGTTGGTTACTGGGTCGTAATAGCCGATACAATCAATGAAGCGGCCGTCCCGGCGGGTTCTGCTGTCAATGACCACCAGGCGATAACTGGGCTTATTGGTTGTTCCCATACGCCGAAGCCGAATGCGGACTGACAACTAATTCACCTCCGTAAAATGCTGATTAAAACGCCCCCTTAGGGGGCGGGAATAATACTTCCTTCCCTCTGGGCAAAACTTAAACCTTTTCAGATTTTTCTCATTGAATAGCTAAATGACAAAGAGATATATTATATGTTCACTATAACCTAAAGTCAAGGATTTTTTGGGGATTTTTGTAGTTCCCACATAATTATGTCAGTGCTGACTGCAAAATGATAATGTCAGTGTATGGAAAATGAAATGAGACTGAATCGGACTGACCAATAATGAATTAAAATCAGTCCGCTGAAAGAAGTCAAAAGAGCTAAAATGCTCTGCCTCTACCTCAATCGCTCTATCTCCTCCGCTCAGGCCATTCAAACCTTAAATTTTAGCCCTCGCCAATTCCGGCGACCCCGCCAGGGCGGGGCTAGATTCCCAGCAAATGCCATTAGGTAACGGCGTCGCTAAGTCAGTCTATATACAGTTTGTCAACCATCCGCCACTGACATTTTCATTTGGCAGTCTACTGACATTTTTATGTTGCGGTAACAGGGGTGGGTGAGCATAAACTATTTACACTTTACTCTTTAAAATTGAAGGGCGATATGCTCTTATTACTATATAGCATATCGCCCTACCCTTACCACAGTCATCTCATTTCTTGAACATCTCCATTTAGACATCCTGATAGCCATAATTTACCTTAGCGCGCTAACTCCTCCAGAAGACCTATATGCGGACGCGTCATTTCAATACCCGTTAGTTCCCTCACTTTTGCAGGATCCGCCTTAATTTGCTTTGTTACATACCTCAAAGCCTCTTTTTCCTCTCTGGTCAGAGCTATCTCTTGGTCAGGAACATGCGAGAGTACAATTACGATGGCTATCGCGACACCTATCGCGGCCGGACAAGAGGTTGAACCTGGATCCAAAACTGTCCCCGCAAAACGGTTAATCATTTCTGCCATCGGCTTACGATATTTCTCCGGAAGCGTAGCATCCGGGATAGGTATTCTCCCCGTTCTGGTATACTCAGGAACCTCCTGTGGTGGTTTCTCTTTCACAATTTCACCTCCTTTTTAACAAGTTATTAACTATTTACTCCCACAAATGCCAAAGAATAATTAGTAGTATTAGATTTTCAAATGGTCCATCCCACTTAAAAATTCCTAAAAACCTCGTCTATAAAATCCTTTTATTAGGAGAATAACCTACAATTCTTCAGCTTTGTTTTTTGATTAATTATTAGTTTCAATTTCACTTTTTTGTGAAGTAGGTCTAAGAGAAGGTTTAGGATTATGCAGACAAAGCATAACCATGTCAAAGTAGATCTCTCGGATGTCCCAAGTGTCAAAGGTTTTTGTCTCTAATATCGGTGTGGAAAAGTTGTATTTATCCGTGTCGTCACATACAATTTTCATCCCAAAATCAGCGAGATGATTGGCTAGATATGTTCCCGGGAACGGTGTTGTGAGTGCTACAGCCATACGAACGCCAGTTGATTGAAGTTCCTTCATTAAAGCCTTGGTCTCTTTTATCGTTTCCCAGTTATCGTTCGGATGAGGAATCATAAAACTACAAGTCGGCGACAAACCTACATCTAATGCAGTTTTTACTGCTTTCCGCAAGTTTGCTATTTTGATACCCTTATTAATCATATCAAGGACCTTTTGTGAGCCGGATTCAACACCGAACTGGACGATTTTACAGCCGGCGTCAACCATTGCTTGAAGGGTAGCTCGGTCAACAGTATCAGCTCTTGTTTCGCATATCCAATTAATCTTGAAATCGCTTTTTTGCAACGCTTGGCAAAAGGCGCGTGTTCGCTTGGCATCTGCGGTAAAAGTATCATCGCCAAAGAAGAAAAATTTGAATCCCAATAATGATACCATAACTTCAATCTCTTTTATTACATTATCCACGGACCGAAAACGATAACGACCACCGGAAATCCCCCTTGCAGCGCAGAAGATACAACGACCCTCACAGCCCCTGCCAGTGATAATCAAACCTGGTGCTGAATATAGATGGAGTGGAAACAGGTGCCGGGTAGGAAAAGGTAGTGAGTCCAAATAACAAATGAAACCCTGTCTCGGGTTATGGACCACTTTAGAATCCGTATTTGTGAAGCTGAGTCCACCTACATCGGTAACATTTCCATATCCCTCTAAAGCAAAACGGGTTAAAGCTAAAAGTGACTTCTCACCTTCTCCACGGATTACAAAGTCAATTTGAGGATAAGACAATGCCTCCTCAGCGGTGAAAGTAACATGAGGGCCTCCTAATACTGTTACCGTCTCTTGATTTAGTTCTTTTACAATAGCAGCAACTCGCAGCGCGTTCTTATAAGTCAAAGTAGTTGTTGAGAGGCCTACCAAGCGAGGTCTTTCCTTGGCTATCAACTGGAAAATTTCCTCACCTCCCATATCTAGAATCTCCATATCTACAATATCCACATCATACCCGGATTCAATAAGTAACGACGCCAAGTACCCAAGAGCAATTGGAGGGGCTGACAGAGTGCTGTCTTTAGTATGCACCCTGTTTGGGGTAGGTGTTGGTGGTTGAATCAGTAGAATCTCACTCACACTAAATCTCCTTGAACTCCTAGAAAACTTTTTTATACAGAGGATTCCACCTAAGTATTACTAAATTATTAACAACCAGATTATTAATAAACTCCACGACATCTTTCTCTATCTGCACCTGCTCCTGCGAGGGATAGGCTATCGTCAATTCACCTATGATGGAAGTAATAGTATGTTCGCCATCCAGTCTTAACCAAATTGCTGAGCCTAACTGATTAAGTTTTACAATTCCATCAGGTCCAAGGACGACCACAGTGCTTGTCTCATGGTCAAGCTTCCAAATCTCACTAAGCCTATGGGGAGTGTTTTTTAAAACCTGCAAACTAACACCTTGTTACTTTACTTTTTTCCTGGATTTTTTCAATCATCATTCCAGGTGCTCTTCAAATTGTGAATACTCAGCTAATCTTCTTCAAATGACATAAAAATCCCAACATTACATAATTTTGCATAACCTCCTGGAGATAAAGCAGAATGTCACAAGAAACTTTATAATAATCCGATTAAACATACTAGTAATAAGATTTCTACACCTTATGCAATTGACATTTTCAAACATATCAATCACATTCCATGTAAATTACAAAATAATGAGCAAATCAGGTTGAATTGTAAAAATAAACTTTTATGATGTCAATAAAAAAGAACAGTTTTGTAGTTCCCATACAATTATGTCAGTGCTGACTGCAAAATGACAATGTCAGTGTATGGAAAATGAAATGAGACTGAATCGGACTGACCAATAATGAATTAAAATCAGTCCGCTGAAAGAAGTCAAAAGAGCTAAAATGCTCTGCCTCTACCTCAATCGCTCTATCTCCTCCGCTCAGGCTATTCAAACCTTAAATCTTAGCTCTCGCCAATTCTGGCGACTACTCGCTCGCTTCCCGGCAAATATTATTAACCAACGGCGCCATCTCTCTTTGAAGCCAAAGCCTGCTCCTGAAGCGCTAAAAAACCTAATCGCTATCAACGCTGACATCCTTGTTCGGCATTTGTAATTCTCTCGTTTCGGTAAATGAATCTATTTGCAGTTTGTCAACCATTTACCACTGACATTTTCATTTGGCAGTCTACTGACATTTTTATGTTGCGGTAACAGGATTTTTTGGGAGTCTAAGGAACGCGGAACGCAATCCCGCCCCGCTTAAGCGCGCTGGGGAAGGTATAGGCTTTTGCTTTTTCCCCCAACCTGATTGAATGTTTATCGGCTTTCTATGGCATCCGGCACCAAACTATATAATGAGAACCTACCCTCCCGGGCTAGCTCCTTTGCCTTGCCCTGAAGCGCTGGCTCTTCCAGGCTACCGGCCAGGGCCACTATGTAGCTCACTCCGGTCCTGTCCCCCAGGGAGAGCACCTGCTCGGCGCTGAATTCACCGTAGCCGGTCTCCCCCAACTCTCTAGCCTCCTCGGCAGAGCGGATCCCCAGCATCTGCATCCGCCTCCACCATTCATCGGCGAAGACCGGGTCAAAGTTGCCCAGAGTGCCGTCCTTCCAATCGGCGAATATCGCTCGCCCGCTCTCAATGCGGAAACCGTATAGCCCCGGCGGCACCAGCACCTGCTCATCTTCCGGCACCAACTCCTCCGCCCTCTGCTGAATAGCCAGCCAGTCCGGGTCGGGAGATTGCAGCAAACCTTGATATGTTGTCAATCCAGCGAGCAATAGTCCCAGCATAACTCCCCCCCAGGTCAACCACTTGACCCATTCACCTGATTTGGTTTTTTTACACAGGTAATAGGTAAGTAGCAGAGCGATTACCGAGGTAAGAGAGAGGATAATCAGTTTTATTATGGGGAGAAAGGGGTCGGCAGTGCTGCCAATTATCTGGGCTACGGGTGGTAGGAGGACTATAAGGGCAAGAATGATTGCTGAAATCAAGAAGGCAGTGTTGATGAAGTTGCTTTTCTCCTCCCACAATTTATGAGCGATTAACCACATAAAGAGCAGGGCGGAACCGGCGAGAAAATGGACGATGTTTCCGGCAAGGATTAATAGCAGGATGCTCAGGCTAGCTGGTAAGGCGGACAGTCTTTTGTTTTGGGTTATGCTTTTGACCAGTGGATGAACGAATAAAGGAAGTGCAACCAGATATAGAAACATAGTGATGCGCAGAGGTTGGAGTTCCAGAATTGGACGAAGGGGATAGAACTCAGTGAAGACAATGCCGATAAGGATGAGCGCCAGGGAACTAAAGCCAAAGGAGAATAAGAGCCTTTGATTGTCCCTGGAGATAACCGAGCGGGAGATGATGAAGGCCAAGCCAGCGACTGCAGAAAAGGCAAAAAACGATGCCCAGTGGCTTAAGGGCATAGAGAGGGGGAAGATGTGAATGTAGGAGCGCGCTCGCAGAATCTCCACCCATTGCTGGAGGTTGTAGTCCTGCGCTGGAAGGCTGAGCTGGTGTATCAATACCGGCAGAGCAGTAATTACCAAAGCGCCTAAGGAAAGGAGCGCTTTCTTCCACCCCCAGTCTTTAATATTGGTTACGAGCAGGACTAATAATGGAATGGCGAGTATGCTGGCGTGCATAGCATGCAGGTTGGCGGAGAGACCGACTAACACCATAGCCCAAATCGGTTGTCGCTTAAGCATCAAAAGCATCGCCAGCAACAAAAGGGGCATAACCGCCAGGGCGTGGCTGAAATTGGTGGGGAGGCCGTAGATACCCAGAGTGGGCATAAGTCCGGTGGCGATAATGAGCGCGGAGAGCACCGCAGCCGCAGACGAGCCGGAGAACTGCTTGCAAAAATATAGGTAGATAAGGTAGAAGAGAAATAGAGATAAGATGGTCCCCCAGATGTTCAGGGAGAAAAGACCGTCCAGGGAAAGCCCCAGTAGAGATATTCCTTGAAAGAAGTATGTGGAATAGTGCGCCAGGGTGGTGAAGAGATAGTCGCTTTGGTAAAGCTCTGGATTCTGGTAGTGAAGGATGATGGGTATTTGAATGGGCTGGTCTTCCCCCTGCCATTCAATAGGTTGATTCATCAGATTGATAATAACCATTAAGCCGGCCAGAGCGACAAAAGCAAGCAGAGGAAGGCGCTTTTGTAGTTTCGGGTTCATCGGTTACCCCTGAGAATGCGATTTTTGTCGGCGTAGAATGAAGTCTAAGACTGCGCTGAAGAGACTGGTGAAGTCGCTCACCTTAACCAGCATATCTCTCCAAATGCTAATCTTGGCTACACGGTGGAAAGCCCACTGAGTATATACCACGCTGACCAACGCCGAGATAGAGGTGGCTAGAGCCGCCCCTACGATGCCCACACGGGGGGTGAGATAGACAGAGAGAGGAATGTTGATGGCTAGGATGAGTGCGCTTCCCCACACATCGTAGATGGGCTTGCCCCGACCGGCTAAATCAGTGAAGAGAATCTCATTATTGCCGAACAGAGCGATGAGGGATATGCTCAGGATAATAGTAACACCTGTGGCTGGCAGGTAGTCAGCTCCGTAGAGCAGCCATAGAGCGGGATAGGCTAGCAGAGCACAACCCAGCCCCAGAATGAGCATAATCACTCCCGTCTGCCGGAAGACCAGTGTAGTAGTGCGGTTAGCTTCTTCCGGGGTTTGGGCGGAGACCTTGGGAAAGAGGATAGTCTGCACCGACTGGGGTATGATGCGCAGGCTGCGCACCAGTCCGGAGGCGACGGTATAGAAACCGACCTCGGTGGCGTTCAGATAGTGGCTCACAATGAGTAAGTCTACACGGAAGTTGAGGAAGTTCAGTAGATTGCCGAGGTAATTGAGGATAGCGTAGCGGATTTGCCTGCCGAGTACGGTCAGGTGAAATCCCATAGTTAGAGGATTGTGGCGAATGAAGGAGAAGCAAGCCACCAGCATCGCGGCTAAACAGGCCAGGACATTTGCCAACACCGCCATAGTTACCCCGTATCCGAGAATCGGCAGAAAGATGGTAATTAGCAGAAAAGCTCCGCCGGTCTGCACTAAGTTGACCAGGTTAAAGGCTTGGATTCTCCCCTGGGCGATGTTGATGGAGTTGAAGTTGAGGAGGAGCAGGTTCAACGGCAGGAGAGGCGTTGCCAACCACAAATCTTTATCGGGAACCTCTGCAAAAAACCATTCTTTGAAATAGCCGAGAAAAAGTAATAATATGCCGTAAACCACTATGGATACTAAGATATAAGCGGTGAGAGTGTTTGCCGAAACCTGGGGGGCCAATCTGGGTTCCTTGCTCGCCAGATGGGTATTGGACATGTCCAGACCCAGGTTGGAGAATTCCTGCAGGATATACGGCAGAACCAGCGCCAGAGCCACGATGCCGCGCCCGGCGGGTCCCAGTTCTCTCGCTAGAATAATCCCGGTGGCTAAAGCCAATAGGCGGGAGATGAGTCGTGTTGCTAAGGTTACGGCTACATCCCGCTTCAGGCTCACCGGTTTACTCCCAATTGATTGAGGATTATATCGGCCATTTTCGCCAGCTCATCGGTAGATAGACCCATCCAGGTGGGCAGATTGAGCATTCCACTGGTAATCTCTTCCGAGGTTTCTAAGCTACCCACTACCCGAAGATATTTTCGGTAGATGGAAATTTTGTGTAGTGGTTGGGGATAGTTGAAGGGGCCTACCTCAATGCCGGCTATGGTGAGGGCGCGAATCATGGCGGGGGTATTGGTGGGTTTTTTCATCACCAGGGGGTAACGAATTAGGGGAGCACCCTCATTTCCTAGTGCCGGGAGCCAGGCTTCATCCACATCACCCAACGCTCGGTGAATCAATAGACTATTTTTGGTTCTGGCGCAATTCACATCCGGAAGCTTATCTAATTCTCTTTCTCCCAGAAAGGCTTTTACTTTGCCCATTCGCTTGGGCAGTGAGACTTGCGGAGGTCTCGATGCATAGCTGGGTATCAGACGGCGCAGTCCCCTCTTTACGGACGAGTTTTCAGGAGTTGTATCCTTGTATAACCAGGGGGATATTTTCTGATAGAGCCGGTCCATATTTTCACCGCTAGCCAAACTATGGCAGATGTGCCGAGCTTCCTTCGGGGATATTTTTAGCGAGGTGATAAGCTCCCGCCCGGTCTCAAAGGAGAGATAGCTCTCATAATATTGCCTTTGCATCAACAGTAACTGCACCGCCAAGCCAGACAGGTCGGTGATATCTTCCCGGGGAGTGTGCGATTCCAGTCTCTCTCCTGCTCGGGCCAGTCTTGAAGCCAGTTCTGAGCCAAAAGCGTCCAAGAAACCACCTCCACCCAAAGGTAGGTGCTTATCTACATTAAAGCTACCCAATAAAAGCAAAGGAACCTTCTTCGCCAGCTGAACAATGGCTCTCCAGTCGGCGTTCAAGTCCAAGCCCTGAGCGGAGTCAATTATGACTGACAAATGGTTGGTCTGGCAGAATTCCTCTAAAGGTTCCAGATTTAAGGGCAGACCGAAGTAAGCTGTAGGGATGATTAGCTTGCATTTTTCAGTCAGCGCACCTTTGAGCGAGGATATATCCAATTGATAGTCGGGTAGAGTGAGGTCCACCGGCACCGGGGTGATACTACTGGCTATCAACGCATCCGCCACCACCGGACAGGTAAAAGCGGGTATGAGAGCTTCATCACCCGGCTTAAGGGAGAGTAGGTCGGTTGCCAAACGGAGTGCAGTCCTTCCACTGGTCAGAGTTAAGCATCCCTGCGCTCCCAAAGCGCCGGCTAATTTTGTCTCCAGAACATCTGCGCCAGAGTTTTCCGGGAGAGTTTGGGCTTTTTCCAATACTTCCCCCAGGTCGGCAGGTTGAACAGAGGGATATAATCGCGGGAGCATCAGTATTCCTCCAACCGCAGTATTGCCGTCCGGTCGGGTCCTAACGGAGGCAGTAGAATGGGATTGTCCGCAGAATACCTTTGAGAGAAGCGTTCATTGCCGATATTACCGGTAACTCTGCCCCGGGGTTTTCCCAGGAGCACCAAGCCCAAACCATCCACACTCTCTTTGGGGATGACTGTGACCTCCCATCCCCGCTTTTTTCTGGTTGCTTTAAGTGTTACCCCGGTTCTCTTGCGCCACCAGTTATTTATCTCCTCCAGGGGGACCAACCAGGCACCCAATCGATTCAGTTTGCTGATGGTATGCTGGAAAGTGGTCTGCATTTCGGGAAACTCTCCGCTGAAGTAGAAATCGTGGAAAATGTAGACCCCCAGGCCGGAATAGCGCTTTACCTCCTCAGTCAGCCGGTTGACCAGGGCTCGGGCTTGTTCGCCTTTCAGCTTTAGGTGATGAAAGAGGGCGGTGTCCATTGCAATCGGAGCCATTTCCAATAGCTGTTGGTCGGTCTCCGTGGGCAAGGGGTGGTAGGGCAGACAATAGCCAGTGCGAAAACTGGCGGCGGTGGAAAAACCCAGGGAAGAATCGTAATCAAAACTCTCCTGGGTCAGGAGGTGGAAGCTCTGCGGATAGTTCAACCGAAGGTAATGGGTGCGATTTCCGTGGACCTGTCTGCCGGTTACTTCTTGCAGATAGTTCTTTTGAGCGTTCAGTTTGTTTTCGTCGTATAAAGCTTGGTAACCGGAGTGCAGCGCTATCTCGCCGCGATTCTTCTTGAATGCCATAATGGCTCTGCGAGCGACCGGCTCATCCAGATGATAATCCGGGTCCAGAGGATGGCGACGACCGGCGTGAGCGGAGGCGAGGAAGAAAGTGGCTCGCGCACCTATTTCGGAGAGCGAGGAAAAGATGGATTCAAAGTTGAAGTGAGCTTTATTCTCTGCGCTTAAAGGTGCCAGGAAGGAACTCAGGCTTTTGGGTATCTCCTTAAAATTTCTCCTATAAAGATGATAAAGTGGTTCTATAAAGGAAGATAAGCGCTGGTAGGAGCGGAAGAGGTCCAGGTCAAAGGTGATGGCGCCAGCCATAGGGGCAGAATAGGGCCAGGGGAGTAGACGAGGAAGAATTATTCCGTGCCTGGTGCACAGCGTGGATAAAAGCTCTAAAATGAACTGGGCTATACGGTTGACCACCGCCTTTTCGGTGAAGCCCAGTCTTAAGGGCAAATGAGCTTTATCTGGCAACCGTTGATGTCTGTCTTTGGACCATTTTTCGCAACCGACAAGAAAAAGCAGGGCTCCCGCTTCACCAAATATGTCCGCAGGGACCAAATAATGGTTTTGGGAGACGAGGTAAACTGCCGGCACCTCTCCTTTGTAATGCTCCAATCTGAAGCTGGGCAGGCAGTGGGGATAGGGCAATTTTTCAATGAATGGTGTGAACAGAGGTAATTCTATATCCTGCCAGGTGATATGGGCGCTGATAGCCTCCCGAATCTGAATGGGTCCTTGGCCATAAAAATTTATCTGTAGTGGATTTTTCTTGCCCTCTAAAATTTGCAGGCTAATTTCGCCGAACCTATTCGTTGGGCAGTCCTCAGTTTTTACCGTGAATCCTAATCCTGTCAGTATTTCTTTCGCCGAGCTTCTGCGGTAACCTGGCGGACCTTGCAGGAGGAGAAACATCAGGATAACCTCGCCAGTGCCGGCGAAAGAGCCCGAGCCCAGAACTTTCCCCAGTTTATGCAGAAGAACGGTTCCAGTTTGCCACCGAAGGAAGCCTTGAAAGCGGCGATTGAGGGCATATTGGCGCCACAGAAATCGTAGCCGGAGACTTTTCCCCGCAGATGCTCCAATATCTGTGCCACCAAATAAGGCCCGGCACCCACCTCTTCTTCATCTCCTTCTCGGTTGGCGCTGGCTGCCAGGAGGTCGTAGCCCCAGAGTTCGTCCCGCAGAACCAGCCGACAGGCGAGTGCCTTGCCTCGGGGGCTGTGACATATCCACAGTCTTCCCCAACCTTCAGCGGTCATCTGTTTCATCAGCTGGCGCAAAAAATTCTCCGAAAAGATAGATTTTTCCCCCTGGCGAAGATAGGTGGCTTTGTTCAATTGAATGAGTGTCTCCACATCTTCGCTCGGTGCCACTATAAGACCAGCCTTTTCCGCTCGGCGAATCTTGTTGCGTAATTGGGGTAGGAAACTTAATTCCTTTTTTGGGTGAAAGATAATTCGGTTGGTGTAGCGGGGTAAGACGGCAAAGCCACGGGAGATGAAGGGTCGGACATCGTTCATCTCCGGGGGAAGAAAAATTCTTCCCAGGGGGTATCTTTTGAGGGTGGGAGTAAGCAACTCAACCAGTTGCTCCATCTTGGCGGCAGATTTTGCCGGGTGCTCTGGCAAGGTTATAACCGGTCCAAGATAGGGGGTGGCGGGAGCGCGATTGGGGGCGCGAAAACCCAGCTTCTGGTCCAGCCAGAGGGGAAGCAGACCGATTAAGAGGTCTTTTTCAAAGATTCCGGAAAGATAGAGATAGCCTTCATCAGTAAGCCGGGATAGAAAGCGGAGCCAGGGGGGGTGATGAAAGAAGTCGGCGCTCGCTTGCTGGCAGATTGACTGGTAGCCGGCAGATTCAACTTGCTCAATGGATATTGAACGGAGTTCCATAGGCTGAAGATATTAAGGCGCCGGGTGGGTTTGGGGATAAGGTTTCAGTCATTTACGATACAGGCAATAACTATTGGATGAAGCTGGCTAGCCTTGATAAGTGGGGACCAGTTCTTTTATATGAGCGAGCATAGCGTCAATCTCCATTGCCTGGGCGCAGGTGATTATTTTGTCCACCAATCGGTTGACTTTTAAGTGGTTGAAGGGTTCCGGGCGAACCATCTTAATCTCTTTTATGGGGGTGGGGATGAGCTGTTCATTCTCGTTGAACAATTCCTCGCGCAACCGTTCGCCCTTGCGAATGCCCACATATTTTATGTTGGCAGATTCCACTACTCGACCGGATAGGCGAATCAGGTCGTGTGCCAGGTCTATTATCTTTACCTGCTCGCCCATATCTAAAATAAGTATATCCCCTCCCTGTCCGATTGCCGCCGCCTGGATGACCAATTGCACCGCCTCAAAAATGGTCATAAAGTAGCGCTGCATATCCGGATGGGTGATGGTCAAGGGTTCGTCGCTTTCCAACTGATGTTTAAAAATTTCCACCACGCTACCCCTGCTGCCCAGAACATTACCAAAACGAACGGTGATGAAACTTGTCTCCGGATATTTCTCATTTGCCATATAGACAATAAGTTCAGCGATTTTTTTGGTGGCTCCCATTATGCAAACCGGTTTAACCGCCTTATCGGTGGAGATGAAGACGAACCGCTCCACTCCGAACTCTCCGGCAAGCTGTGCCAGGTTACGGGTTCCCATGATGTTGTTCTTTACCGACTCCTCGGGATTGGCTTCCATCAGGTCAATATGCTTGTGGGCGGCGGTGTGGAAGACGATATGGGGGCGATACTCAGCAAAGATGGAGCGGAGCTTGTTGAGGTCGCGAATATCCCCGATGACCGGGGTGATGGAGGGATGGTGATAGGTGAGCTTCAGCTCCAACTCAATATTGTAAATAGAGGTTTCCCCGTGACCGAGAAGAACCAAAAACTCGGGACCAAAGCCGGCTATTTGCCGACAGAGCTCCGAGCCGATGGAGCCGCCAGCACCGGTTATCAGCAGACGCTTGTTAAGAATTGAGGAGCTGATGGATTCCAGGTCAAGATTGATGGGGTCGCGCTTGAGCAAGTCCTCCACTTCCACATCACGAATTTGATGTATATGGGCATCGCCGTATATAATGGCAAAGACGCCGGGAAGGATGCGATACTTGACTTTCACTAAGTCGCACAGGTCGCTTATCTGTCTGATAAGATTTCCAGAAGCGGAAGGAATGGTGATAAGCACTTCGTCAATATGCTCGTCTTTGACCACCTGGGGTAATCTCTCAATAGAGCCAAGGACTTTCCTATCGCAGATAGTAGTATCCCATTTTTCGCCTTTGTCGTCGAGAAATCCTACCAAATCATAGATGCCTTCGGGATAGCCCACGATCTCCCGTCCGATCATAGTGCCGGCTTCCCCAGCACCAATAATTAACACCCGCTGTTTTCCGCGAGAAGGGACTTTGTCTTTCGGTTTGGGCATATGCTATCCTTAGGGTAAAATGCGATAGTTGAATAGTTGATAACCCCAGGAAAAAAGAAGATTCAACCAAAGCAAGGGGGTGAACCATAGTTCATCTAAACCACTGAGCTGTCCAGTCTTTTGCAGGAAACGGACAAGTGAACGATGATGCACTAGAGCCATCTTATATGGAACACGAGAGGTGGTGCGTCTACTATAGTGGATTAGAGTTACATCACCATCTAGATGGGTGTCATATCCCATCTTTCTCGCCCGCCAGCATAAGTCAGTATCCTCTAAATACATAAAGTAACCTTCATCAAAGCCAGCCAATCTTTCAAGCAGGCTTGTGCGGACCATCATCGCTGCCCCAATCACCCAATCCACATCTACACCATTTTTGGGGCGATGTAGGATAGGAATATATTTCTTTGCCAACTTTGGGAAAAGCGAGCGTAGTGGTGAACGACTATGTGAAATGAATATTGACTTAGTATGAAATGAGCGGGCAGCATAGTTAGGTTTGCCTTCTCTGTCTATTGACCAGGGGGATACAATACCTACTTTTGGATGAGTCATCAGATAATTATACAATATATCAATTGAATTTTTACGGACTAAAAGGTCGGGATTGACAAAAAATATTACCTTCCCGCTCACCATTCTTAATCCCCGATTGCAACCGGCTCCAAAGCCGAGGTTTTTAATCTGGGGGATTAGTTTCACTTGAGGGAATTTAGCAGCAATCAACTTCACCGTATCATCGCAGGAGGCATTGTCAACTACAATCACTTCACAGGTCAGCGCCTTGGGCAAATTGGCGAAGATAGTTTCTAAAGTTGTGGCAATAAATTCAGCGGAGTTGTAGGTTACAATGATAATAGAGATATCCATATATTGATTCCATTTCCATTTCGCTATGAATTGAAGAGGGGGGTGTCTAGCCGAATTAGTCGGACAATTGCCACTCCACCTGACGACGTAAGCCTTCCTCTATTCCCACAGTCGGATGGTATTTTAACTCCTCTTGTGCCAGGGTTATATCCGCATTGGTGGAGAGCATATCTCCAGCCTGGTGCCCCACTTTTTGGAGGTTTGCCCTTTTTCCCAATATGCCTTCTAAGACTAGAAAGATTTTATCCAGGCGCCGGCTCTTACCGCTGCCCAGATTATAGACACCCCCCCGCTTGCCCCTTAACGAGCAAGCCAGGATGCCGGCGACGATGTCATCAATGTAGGTGAAATCCCGGCTTGGAACTGGGGGGGCATAAAAATCAATGGTTTTGCCGGTTGCCACTGCCTTTATGAACCGATAAAAACCCATATCCGGTCTTTGGCCGGGACCGTAGACGGTGAACAAACGGACTATGCTGACCGGTATTCTATAGTTCTGCTGATAGAGTAGAGCCAGATGCTCACCGGCTAACTTGGTAACGCCATACGGCGAGACCGGCTGGGGCGTGAATTCTTCTTTGAGTGGGGAAGACTTCTGGTTGCCATAGACGCTGGACGAAGAGACATAAATGAAGGATTTAAGCTTGTTGCCCTTAGCTGAGTCCAGCAATAGCTGTGTGGCAGAGATATTGTTGTGCAGGTAATCGGCAAAAGCACTTCCCCAGCTGTTGCGCACCCCGGGTAAAGCGGCGCAATGGAAGACCACAATGACTCCGGCAAGAAGTTTGGTCAACGGCACCGAGCACAGGTCGTCTTCAAAGAAACTAAAGCGCTTTTCCTTCAGGAGGTCGGCTAAGTTCTCTTCTTTTATCTTACGGGAATAGTTATCCAAAAAGCAATCTACGCCGCGCACCGTTGCCCCTTCGGCGAGCAGACGGCGGCAAAGATGGGAGCCGATGAAGCCAGCCGCCCCGGTGACCAACACATCTCCCTTCCTCCATATCTGCCGACTGACGCTCATTTGGCTCCCCGTCCAGTGAGCATAACTTCTATAGTAAGAAAGAAAATTTTTATGTCCAGCCAGAGGCTCAGATTATCAATGTAAAACAGGTCGTATTTCAGTTTTTCCTCCACATCCTTTATAGTCTCATCATATTTGTGTTTGACCTGCGCCCAACCAGTGATGCCCGGCTTCACCAGCAATCGGCGGCGATACATAGGAATGCGCTGGGCTAAGTGATTGACAAAGGACGGTCTTTCTGGACGGGGCCCGATGAAGGACATCTCCCCCTTAAGCACGTTAATCAATTGGGGGAGCTCATCAATCCTGGTTTTACGAATGAAATTGCCTACGGGAAATATCCGTGGGTCTCCTTTAGTAGCCCAAATAGCTCCGGTCTCCTCTTCCGCATCAACATACATTGAACGCAATTTATATATAGTAAAAACCTTGCCATCTTGACCGGTTCGTCTCTGGATGTATAGAAGCGAACCGCCCGACTGAATTCTAATAGGGAAATAAAGGAAGATGACTATGATAGCCAGAATGAGAAGCCCAAGAATGGAGAAGATGATGTCCAGTAGCCGTTTGAAAGTGTAATAATAACCGCGCAAAGGCTGAACAGCGATATCTTTCAGGGGTAATCCGCTCAAAGAATAGGGTTTTACCCGTCCACTGACAATATCATACAGGTCGGGTATCTGCCGGATAGAGACCTCTAAGCCCACACATTCGCTAATAACCGCCAGCAAGAACTCGTGGGTGAGATACTGCTGGGCAATAATTATATCGGTGATTTTATATTTCACCAAGACTTGACGCAGTTGGTCGGAGGGACCCAGAATAGAATAGGGGAGGAACTTATTCTTGAGCCGTTTCTCCCCCAGCAACCCCACTATCTTAAAAGCTGACGAGTTTTTCAGGTTATCACAGATGCGTTTGGCTTCCTTACCGGTGCCGTATATCAGCACCTGGTGAATGCCATACCCTGAATGTAAAAGAATGACCTCCAAAAGCCGTAACCAGCATAACCCCAATACTGCGGCGCCAACCAGGAAAATCCAAAGAATGGCTATGTGCGAGGGATGGGGCATGGCTTTGGTGAGATAGTAGCTTTGCCCGGTAGCGCAAGCCAGGATAAAGATAGTCTGGGCTTTTAGTATCTCCAGGAAATATTGTATCGGTCTCTGGGTTTTAGACCAGGAGAAGAGCCCAAAAAAGAGCATAATTGCCACGGCAAATATTAAAGAGAGATAGATTCCCAATGGCCAGGGGTAGGCTTCCGTGGTGGGGATGGATATGATAGCCGGGGAGAAAAGTAGTGCTAGATATACTAAGAGGACATCTATTCCGAAGAGAACTATTTCCGATATTTTTCTTGGCATAGGGTAATGGGGTCATTAAGTATTTAGTAGGGGCTTGGCTCGCCAAGCCCCCTTAATTATATCTTTTAGGGGTTCAAAGTCAAGGGAAAGTTAAGGTTGGATTCTGCACCGTCCTGCATATGTGGAAGGTTATAACAAGAAACCCAGCCATAGTTTTTTGGCTGGGTTTCTTGACAATATGTATAGCTACCTACTAATTGGCAGCTTTTTGCTCATCGGTTGTTTTTGACTCATAGAAGCTGAACCATAATACAGAGCCTTGACCCAACCCAAACTCTGCGGCTGAATAGCACTCACCCAACCACCGTGGCTTAGAATAGTGCCGTTGTCACCTACCGCCCATACATAACTTTCAAATCCACCTACACCGTGTAGGTTAACAGTTACCGGACAGTTTTCTGTATGCCAAGTTAGACCAAGGTCTTCACTGGCCAAAATTGCGCCTCCTGCACCTACACAAAATATCGCATTATTAGAATATGGAGGGTTGTCAGCAAAACCCCAAATACAATATAAATTATCTGTGGTAGGGATATTGTCTATCTTACTCCAACTACTTCCATCCCAACGAAGTATAGTTCCATTTGCCCCGCAAGCCCAAGCCCAAGCACGGTCAGAGTCTTGTTCAACATATACCCCATATAAATCATCTGTAGTAGGTGAAGATGGGTAAAGAATCCATACTCCATCCTGGTAATCCAATATTGTGCCTAAAGCTCCCACTGCCCAAGTAGTATTGGGCACATGTTGATAAGTATCACCGCATACGGAATAAAGCTCTTGAACAGTTGGTGAAGGTGAGTAGAGATTCCATACTGGAGGGTCACCACCCCCATAGAGGATAGTGCCATTTGCTCCAACGATGAAACCACGATCAAAATCAAATACTAGGCAAACGGAATAGAGATTTTGCTCTGTAGGAGATTCAACTAAATACCAAGGAGGGTCATTACAAAATATTACGCCAGAATTTCCGACTACATAAGAAGGATATGCACCATACAAATTTTCCGATGCTGGTGGAGAGTCTGCTTCCCAAAATAACCAATATGATGGAACTTGGTCTTTATCCGGGTAATTACACCTCAATACAACTCCATTATTGCCGGGAGCGTAAGTACCCAACAGGTCAATATAATTCAAGTTCTCTGTTGTCAAGTCGTGGGGGTAAATTATCCAATCATAAGCAAAAGATGTTGCTGATAGCGCAATAGCTACCAATGAAAAAGCTAAACATGCAATTCTGGTAAACATATAAATCACCTTCTAGGGTTTGGTAACTGTGGTTTGATAGGGTTTGTAATTGTATTTCTCGTAGCTTATGGTCAGTGTAGCATTATTGCAACCAGAGCCGATGTTGAAGGATACCTGACCATTAACATCGGTAATAGCCACAAAATATTTACTAGGAATATTATATCTCATCCACAGACAAACGGTAGCATTTTCTACAGGTTGAGATTGATTGTTGCTAACAGTGATAGTTAAAATACCACTACTATATAAAATTGAAGGATTAGCAAATATCTGCGGGTCTCCTCGCCAGATAGATGTTCTAGGACAACCGAAGAGTTGATTTACATAGGTTCTATTCAAAAAACTTGTTTGCCAGAGTAACTTAAGCGTCAAGCATTGAGATTGACCAACGTAATTCTTATCATCACCATAATCCACAGTATTGTTCAATAAATTCGCATAAAAATATGCAATATTAGTTTTAGATGGATCTGTTATTGCATAACCCTTTCTCACATTTCCTATTGATATGCAACCACCCCATGATGGATTGAATAGAACCTCCTCCCCAACTACGTTTTGCAATGCATCATCATATCTGTGCAGGGAACATGAATCAGAATATAGGAAAAAATATCTGGGGTCAATGTCCACATCCTCTAATGCCTTATCAAAATTCCAACCGTGAACATATTGACAAGGATGATTATGTGTGCAGGCAAGAAATTGAATATAAGATGTGCAATCTCCGTGAGTAAGAATATAATAACCGTTGGGATGACCATGAGTAGCAAAATTGACAATACCCGAAGGGTTATTCATAGCTTCAACAACTTGCCAAGGCTCGGGATAATCTGGATTTTGAACAAAAGGATGGTTCGGGTCACCTTGATAACCTTCGAGGATGTTTTGAACATTATAATTAGGTAAATAATCATTTGCCAGTAGTACTAAATCATCATTTCCAAAATCCGCTCCTACCTGCAGGCAACGGGTAAGATATGTATTTGTTGGAGGAAGTGGAAAATCAAGTTTCTCGTAATGCAGTAGTTTGCTTACGAAATTACTGACCTCAGTCTCTGTATCCGCTGGCACCCTCCCGCCCCACATATCAATACTGTAATAGAAGGGGAAGTGCATAATATCAAATGGTTCTCCGTAAAGCTTGTCACTATCTCCGTCAAAGTTGTCGGTAACATCCATATAATATAAATCGCAGGGACAATAAACCTGAAACAAATCATCTGGTGGATTTTCATGGTTATACGAACATAAATATCTAGCTGGCACTATTGCGCTGTAACCAGTGCTATATAAATATCCGGGTATCCCGTAATGCAGTCTATATATGTCTACATCACCAATTAATATAACCCATTGTGTCCCCCAATATTGGTGAGCATCTTTCAAGAAGTTTCTTATAGCCTCCTGCAAATCAATAGTCTGCGGTTGTTGCCAGTAGTGGTCAATTATCCATTGCACGGTTCTCATTGTCGCCGGAACGCCTAGCTCGGTTCTCCAATTAAGCAAAGGGGAACAATTTCCAGGAATTCCGTCGGTCTCGCTGGTTTGGCCACCCCCACAGTATCTGTCATTGGTTATTATTAAATAAGTGTAAGGATAGGTCATCTGCGATGGAAGCGTGGAAGTATCCAGAGGATTTGGCTCGGTAAGTCCATATCCGCTGGGTGTAGATTGAGAAAGACTGAAAAGAATTACCGGTTCGTAATTGCTAGCCACGTCATCGGGATTATGTACCATTGACTTAACATCGTTTATGACCATCTCTTTATATCTATCTTCCATATGCCTTACTGCGGTTGGCGAAGGACTTGGAGGAGTGTAGGTAATTCGCAAAGTCAACGAAGTGAATATCTGCAGCCTTCTCTGCACCGGATTGTAACGAAAAGGATATACTTCCACACCTCCCATAGTAGAACCCACATAGTCGCTTCTAAAAGCAGTAGTATTGGGCTGTGATGGATAAAAGGCATCCTGATTATAGACTGCCGGGTCTGGCAATGTAAATTGCGGCTCAGTTGTATAACCGTCGTTGTATTTCGGTGGTTGAACCGGATAAATTAGAAAATTGCCGGATATAATCTGGGTCTGGGAACTTACAATGCTGACTGAATTAACCGTTGAATTGTAGGGTAACGATACATAAGCACTAACCGCTGGCAACTGAGGTTTCCCCAGTTCAATGCCAGCGAAGCTTTGGGGGTAATCCACTGTATCATAGCCCATCTCAGATGAAATAATTACCTGCTCTGGGTCAAAGGTTAACTGTATGTCTATAGTGTTTGCAAGGGTTGTGATTGGGGTATTCAAAATTATTATCAAAACCATGAGAAACTCTTTTTTAGCAGCCATTATTTCTCTCCTATATATTGGTATGATTTATAAAAAAACTAGTGCGCATTTGCCTTGTATAGTCGGTCGTAATCGCAATCGGTGAACCAAATATTGCCGTTAGTATCTACTGCTAGGTCTGTGGGCATTAGTGACTTAAATTCTGGGTTTGCTATCTGATGCAAATCCTTTCTCGTAATTTCAATTCCATTAATGTTTGTCTTCATTAAAAGGTCATTTTCTCCAGCAAAAGTCAGATAGAATTTGGGAGGTATTTCGGTTATATATTCAATTCCCATAGGTATAGACGGCTCTCCTGGCAAAGGATTTCCCACGGCTATTCTGCTTACTGTTCCTGTGCCATAGGGTGGTATGTTTATATAATCAGAATAACCAATCTTACATATCTTTCTGCTAATTCCATCAATAAAATATATATTTAGATTATTATCCAAAGTAATGCTTGTAGGATAGTAGCCTACTGGCAGCTGTATTACCCTATATTGCGGAAGCGCTTGGCTATCACTATATGTGCTATATAACTCCAACTGCCATAGTTGTCTGTGTAAACACGATGCTGTCCATAGAAATTTCTTGTCACTTTCCACAGCGTAAGCCAAACCATTCATGTCATTTCTACTATAATAAGTTATATCAAAGCTTTGTATTATCTCCAATTCAGTTCCATTCGTCTGGCACTTATAGAGCGTAATACCGCTATAAGTATCTAATATCCACAAGGCATTATCTCCGTAGGCAATTGATATTGGTTGCCACCAATTTGTTAACTGAAAATATTCTACTACCTCTCCGAAAGCCCCCCAACATACTCCAGAAAATAAAAATAACACCGCTAATGCTGGTGCATAGCACAGAGTTCTTCTCATATTTTTACCCCCTTGGCGTATTTATAAAATCTCTCTATGTTCTTTTACTATAACTATTATAATACAATAATAAAAAAGTCAAGAGAAATCTATCCGGTTTAACAGATATTGAAGGATTAAGTAGGGGCTGGGCTAGCCCAGCCCCTACCCGCATTATTTAAGGTTGACACATTTTAAACGCTTTGTTATTATGCTACACCTTAACTTAGGTATGATTGGTTCAGCAGTCTTTTAAAGATAACTCAGGAGTTACTTAATGAGGGTTATAAAGATTCTATTGGCGCTGGCATATGCTTCATTTCTCGCCGTCGCTTTTCTCCACACCCTGGCTTATGCCGAGACTACCGAGGAGACCTTCAAGCGGGCGGAAAAGCTATACTCCGGCAAGAACTATTCACTGGCGATAAAGGATTACGAACAGGTTATTGCCAGCGGAGTAGAGGGTGAAATCATACCCTTGTCCTATGTCCGCATCGGTATGTGCAACTATCATCTGGGGGAGTTTGCACTCTCGGCAGATGGATTTGACCGGGTTCTAATAGAATACAGCTTCTCTAAATATGCTGACGACGCCGCTTTTTTCTCCGCTAAGGCTTACTTTGCTCTGGGAGATTACCCCACTTCCGCCGCCCGTCTGTTGCGAGTTATTTATACGGGTAGCGATTCCCGCTATTATGATAGGGCAGTTGACGGCTTGACTAATCTGACCGAGACCGCCCTCACTGCCGAGGAGCTCTCCTGGGCTTTAGACGCTGTGGAGCCCCGAGAGGCGGTGGGGAGGGTGCTATTATCCCTCGCCGAAAAAGAGGCGGACAAAGAGCGATACAATTTAGCTATGATCATACTCTACGACCTCAGCGAACGGTATTCGGCTTATAGTTTTATCTCTAGCGTGGAGAGCTTGATAGAGCAATTGCGCAAGACCTTTGCCCCGCTAGCTAACCGGCTGGGAGTTCTGGTTCCCCTT
>Ga0315289_10001848_pt1 | contig 32927 bp, 33 predicted proteins | sample YL17G11_40_MG_FD_203452 | JGI IMG/M metagenome (GOLD analysis project Ga0315289, IMG submission 203452) | Sediment microbial communities from Yellowstone Lake, YNP, Wyoming, USA - YL17G11_40 | ecosystem: Environmental > Aquatic > Freshwater > Lake > Sediment | place: USA: Wyoming | collected... | reverse complement strand
TTCGAATTTACATTACTTTTCATATTTATACCTCTCTATATCTGCTTATGTTAGTTACCTTATCAGCTATTAGCTTAGGGATAGGACTATTGTACTATTCTATTCATGACTAATGGGTGATTCACATTAGATAAAAAGTGATGTAAATTTAAGTAAGGATAAATTTATTATAGATTAAGTATTTAGGTATAGTTTGAACGAGGTTAAAATATGAAAAGTATTGGCCAAACAAAATCAATGTTTACGACACGTGAGTTATCGCGCTTTCTTAATGTGCATATCAATACAGTAAGACGGTGGAGTGATCATGGGATACTTAAATCATATCGTATAGGCCCAAGAGGCGACAGGCGTTTCTCAAGGGATGATGTACTTAGCTTTTTAGCAGAAACCCTAAATCAAGCAGTCGAAAAGTAATTAATGTATAATTAAGGTTGGTGAAAAGTAGACATGGCTAAGATAAATAGGATAAATGGTAAAAAAACAATCAGCGTAATCGGCTTGGGCGTTGTGGGCCTCACCACTGCTGTTGGCTTTGCGCTCAAAGGCCATAAAGTTATCGGGATCGATATCGATCCGGAGAAAGTACGGAAAATAAACGAAGGCACCTGCCCAATCTATGAAGAGGGCTTGAGCTTTGCATTAAAAGAGGTTAACTTAACGGCTACAGCGGACCACAGGCAGGCTTTAAACTCGGATATCACCTTTCTTTGCGGTGGTACACCGCCAAAAGCGGATGGCTCTATTGATCTCTTCTTCCTGGAAGAGCCCGCCAAGCAGCTGGCGGCAGTTCTGAAAGAAAAGAAAGGAGAGCACCTTGTTGTTGTAAGAAGTACCGTTGTTCCCGGTACTACTGAGCAAGTTATCGTACCGGTTTTAAACCATAATGAAAAAGTGGGGATCTGTGTAAACCCGGAGTTTTTACGGGAAGGAACTGCGGTCGAGGATTTTATGACACCCAGCCGGATTGTCATCGGCGAGAAAAATGAAAAATGGGGCGATATGCTCGCCGATGTCTACAAAGATTACAACGCTCCTATATTAAGGACTGACTTCAGCACCGCTGAAATGATAAAGCAGGCATCCAACGCCTACCTGGCAACCCGGGTTTCCTTTATTAACGAAATAGGCAATATTTGTAAGAGCCTGGGCATGGATGTTTATGAGGTGGCTAAAGGGATGGGTCTTGATTCGCGTATTGGTGGAGACTACCTGAATGCCGGGATCGGCTTCGGTGGTTTCTGCCTGCCCAAGGATCTGTCGGCATTAATATCAAGTGCAAAGGATGCCAATTACCGTGCACGAATCCTGGAAGAGGTCCAGCGGCTGAACCTTAATCAACCTGTGAGGATGTTGACCATACTTAAAAAGCATATCCCGGTATTGAAAGGCGCTACTATAGGTATACTGGGATTAGCCTTTAAACCGGGCACCGATGACATCAGGAAATCACAGGCCATCGAAATAATTCATGCCCTGGAAGAAGAGGGCGCGAAAGTTACCGCGTATGATCCCCAGGCAATGCGGAATTTTCGGAAAGTATTCCCCGACTCAGTAAAATATGCGACGGCTAATGAGGTCCTGAATGCTGATGCCGTACTGATCTTAACTGAATGGGATGAGTTCAATAACCTGGATTACCGGGGCAAGATAGTCATCGATGGAAGAAGGGTACTCAAGGCCAGGGAAGCACGGATATACGAAGGCATCTGCTGGTAAATCATATCCTCATTCGTTAACATTTCGATATTAAAAGTCTCCCAGTTTATTGAGTGCGGCTGTTTTATAAAAATAACATGCCAATCAGATATAGCTGATTATAAAAATGCACATTTGCCACTGCTTTAAGAGTTTTTCCCTATCGGTGGGCGGAGTTGAGCAAGATATACGATATCTGTCTCAGGAATATATTAAAGCAGGCCATAGGGTAAGTGTCGTCACAGCACGAAAACCCGGCAGCTCGCAAAGAGAGGTAGTCCACGGGATTGAGGAAATCAGAACTAGCCCTCTTTTCACCATTTTTAAAGTCCCCATTATGCCAAATTACTATCATTGCCTGTCGGTTCTTAATGCTGATATTATTCACGCCCACGGCACTGTACCAGGGATATCAGATATCTCCGTAATATATGCTTCAAACAAGAAAAAAGCCTCTGTGTTAAATTACCGGTTCGATGGTAATGCGGATTCCTTAATAGGATCGCTGTTTGCCGGTATATATAACCACCTTATAAACCCTTTCATTGCATCCAAGGCAGGAAGAATCGTGGCAACATCCAGATCTTATGCTCAATCCTCTCCCGTATTAAAACACTATTTAGATAGAATTGAAGCTATACCGAATGGCGTAGATCTGCAACGTTTCAATCCAGGTATTGAGGAAGGTGATGTTAAAATAAAATATGGCTTGCCGGAAAATCGTATCATGCTTTTTGCCGGAAGATTTGTTAAATATAAAGGGCTGGAATATTTAATAAGAGCCATGAAATTTGTTGAGAACGGCACATTAATTGTCGCCGGTTCCGGCCCACTGGAAAATCATCTTAAACAAATAGTACATGAACATAATATCACAAATGTGAAATTTATAGGTCTTATTCCACATGAGGAATTGCCCAGGTTATATAAAATTAGTGATATCTATGTGCTACCATCGATAACAAGGGGTGAAAATTTTGGCAACTCAGCATTGGAGGCAATGGCATGCGGAACACCGGTGATAGCATCTAATCTGCCTGGAGTTAGAGAACTGGTTACAGATGAAAGCGGGATAAAGGTAGAGCCAAAAGATATCAGTAGTCTGGCAAGCAGCATAAACAAACTGCTCGATGATAGCAACATGAGAAAACAGATGGGAATAGCTGCCAGGAAAAATGCCGAGAAATATAGTTGGGTGGATGTTGCCCAGCGATTCCTAAAAATATATGAGGACTTACTTAAAACTAAGTCATGAAGATAGGGTATTTTATCACTCGTTTTCCCTATCAGGAGTCTTTTAACAGCCCAACGCCGGATACGCTTTATCCGACCGGTGGGGCAAACACCGTAGCTTACAAGCTTGCCCGCCAGATGGTTAAACGCGGACATGAGGTTGTGGTTTTCACAGCTTCCCGGGATAATAAAAACCATTTAGAAGAATACGACGGGATCAAAATCTATCGCTACGCAACTATCTTCCGCCTTGAGAAAGCTTTCTTTTCCCTGGGTTTATTTTCTCAACCCCGTCACCATGATGTTGACATTATTCACCTTCACTTCGATGCCAACCCGGCAGGGACTCTGCCGGGTTTGTATTATGCAAGAAACAAAAAGAAACCTTTTATAGTTCATTATCATGGTGACACTGACACCAGTTACGGAAAATTGGCACGCAGGGTGGGCTTATACCTATTCGAAAAACTTGGGGTGAATCCAATTTTATCCGCAGCCAGGTATGTTATCGTAAATTCGCTTAATTACATAGAAATATCACATTTTCTATCGAAATATAAAGAAAAATGCATAGCCATACCCCCGGGGATTGATATAAGCGACATCGAGACGGCTGTTTCAAAAGAAGATTGCAGGAAACAATTATCGATTCCTATGGATAAAAAGGTCATCCTGTTTGTTGGGACATTAATAAACTACAAAAATCCATATCTATTGATAAAGGCTCTTTCCCGGGTTAATCAGTATTTCTCCGAGACCATTCTAATAATGGTGGGAGATGGACCGCTGAGGAGCGACCTGGAAAAACTTGCGGGTGAATTAGGTATATCCGATAAAGTTCGATTCACCGGAACACAAGTGGGAAATACGAAAGCAATGTACTATAAAGCAGCCGATATATTTGTATTACCGTCTACAGGGGTTACCGAGTCATTTGGCATCGTTCTTCTGGAAGCATCAATAGCCGGCCTGCCGCTGGTTGTAAGCTCCCTGGAAACTTTCCGCGCCTTAGTCAAAGACGGGTATAATGGGCTGGAAACAAAAGCCGGGGATGTCAGTTCCCTTGCAGGAACTATAATGCGTCTTCTGTCCAGCGACGAACTAAGAAATAAGATGGGAGAGAATGCCAGGGCTTGTATTGGTGACTACACGTGGGAAAATATCGCTGAAAAGACAGAGGCTTTATATTTAAACACTATTCAAGAGGGTATCACTAATTAATCGTGCTGCGCTACAATGGGTCTCAGCATTTCAGTTTAGTGTATGACAATGATTCATATTGAAGATGATATCCATGGAGATACATTTTTGTGCTGGAAAATAAGCCAGAAATAAGCGTCGTAATCCCAACTTATAACAGGGCTTACTTAATAGGCCGGGCAATCCAGAGCGTTTTGCAGCAGACTTTCCAGGATATTGAAGTTCTTCTGGTTGATGATTGCTCAAACGATAATACGAAAGAGATCGTAGCCGGCATAGGTGATAACAGGATTAAATATATCCGGCATGAGAAAAATAGAGGGGTAGCTGCCGCACGTAATACAGGAATAGCTTCAGCAACAGGAAAATATGTGGCTTTTCTGGATAGTGATGATGAGTGGCTCCCTGAGAAATTGGAAAAGCAAATCAAGGTATTCACCGATGCAACTGCTGCGGTTGGCATAGTTTATACACGTATGGTGATTTTAGAGGGGAACAATAAGAAATACATTCCGCCGGTTTATGCAAAATCAAGAGAGGGTAACCTTTTACGTGACTTGCTTGTCGATCCGATCCTTGTGAAACCCCCAGCCACCATGATAAGAAAAGAGTGTTTTGCGAGAGTGGGGATGTTCGATGAGAATTTTTTTGCGGGGGAAGACTGGGACTTATGGATCAGACTGGCAAAACACTACGAGTTCAAATATATTAACGACCTGCTGGTAATCTGTCATGTTCTTGCTGACCGTGTCACTAATTCAAACCAGAATTTTACCTATGGCAGAATACGTGAGCTGATTCTGGAAAAACACGGAGAAGACATTAAGAAAGATAGACATGTACTTTCAAGTTATTACGTTAAAATGGGACATGATTTTTGTACAGAACAACAATTCAATAAAGGGCGGCAATATTTCATCCAGGCCGCCCGGGCATTCCCTTTCAACATTGAATCGCCTATAATTGCCTATTTGGCTACTTTGTTGGGGCAAACTGGTTACAATTACATTGTAGCTCAATACCGGAAATTTCGAGAGTGGTTGTTTGCTAAAAGACAAAAATAATTATAAGGGCATAAAATATCCTGATGTTTAAATGGGCTGACAAATTGATACGTCATCCATTCCAGGCTTATAGCAGGGAAATCAAAGTGTTTCTGCTGTCTTTTGTTATTCTCCAGGCAGTCATGCTGCCGTTGGTATTATTGGGAGCTTTCGGTTTCGATATACCCGTAGTAAGACAGGTAATTGGATTTATTTATCTGACTTTCATTCCCGGATATATGCTGCTTTGCTTGATTAAACCGGACAAATTAGATAAAACAACGATTGTGGTGTACTCGGTGGGCTTGAGCCTGGCATTTAATATGTTCTTAGGCTTCCTTATCAATATTGTTTATCCGTTAGTGGGTATAGCAAAGCCCATTTCGTCCATCAGTTTAATTATTACCTGGATCATTGTTAACAGCATTTTTTGCTATATATTTTTAAAAAGAGAAAAAGACACTGCTATTCCCCTACCTTTTGAAATAAAGGAATTGCTGTCTCCGCAAGTTCTGTTTTTAATCCTGCTGCCTCTATTATCATTATTAGCAGTCAGACTCCTGCAGGTATACCTGAATAACACTGCTTTAATCATACTTATATGCCTTATCGGTATTGTACCTCTACTATCAATTTCCAGCCGGTTATTACCCGAAAAATATTACCCATTTGCACTATATTGCATGGCATTAGCTTTACTCTGGCATCAATCTCTGTCATCAGAATTCCTGATACGTTATGATTCCTTTGCAGAGTACCATTATTTTAACCTGGTTAATCAGTCAGGGGTCTGGGATTTTCGTATACCACAAAATTACAATGGTATGCTCTCAATTACTGTATTGCCGGCTGTTTTTTGCCAGGTGATGAACATCTCCGGGGAAGTGATGTTCAAGGTCATCTACCAGATTCTATATGCACTCGTCCCTGTAGCCTTATACCTGGTATACAAGAATCAATTCGGCAGCAGGCGGGCCTTCCTGGCAGCATTTTTTTTCACATCGATATACGTTTATTTTTTACTTATGCCTTCGGTGGGAAGGGAAATGATCGCGGAATTATTCTGCGCATTACTGATATTACAGGTAACAGATACAGAAGTGACAGCTAAAGGAAAAACACTGTTCATTATTTGGGGTGCAAGCATGGCTGTTTCTTTGTACTCTCTTTCCTACATATATATTGGATTCCTGATAATAGCTGCAGTAATCCTTTATTTATTTAAAGTCAGAAAGTCTTACATTAGTTTATTTTCAGCAGTTTTATTTATTGTGATCTGTTTAACGTGGTATATGTATCTATCAAGCGCATCATCTTTCAGCAGGATAATCGATATTGGAAAAGATATTTATTCGAGTATAATTACGGACTTTTTTAATGTATTCAACCGGGACATTAACGCTGTTTTAGCTACAACTTTACCAGATACTGTACATCTAATCAGTCGAATAATCTGGTATTTAATACTATTATTTCTTTTAGTCGGTGCTGCCAGCCTATTTTCACTATTAAAGAAAAAAGTTATCTCCAGGGAATATGGTGCACTGGCTTTAATAAACTATGTTTTATTGGGACTATGTGTTGTTTTGCCTTTTTTTTCAAATACCCTGGGATGGCCACGAATGGTACATATCGCCTACATAATACTGGCGCCATTTTGTATCATCGGAGGTGAAATTGTTTTTAAAGCGCTCTTCCGCATTTTCAAATTCGTTATACGCCGCGCTTCACCTGAAATCTTTATAGAAACAGGCCTGGTAGTAGTATTAGTTCTTTATTTTATATTTAATAGCTCTCTACCCAATGAAATTGCCGCAACTTCGTCAGGACGTTCACACCCGTTAATTTACAGTCATATTAAAAGCGGGGAAAGGATGCCGGAAGTTAATGAAGAGATCCAGTTCTGGTCGGAAAGCCCTGTTAAACAAGAAGTCTCTAGCGCACAATGGCTTAGTACTTACCGTAATAAGGATATCGATATCTATGCGTCCTACTGGTCAAATGGAGTCCCCGTCTTGATAAGCTACGCTATGATACCTACCGATCAAACAATAGACCTGACTCCCGAGACAGATGCAAATACCATCTCGGATAACTACATATATTTAGGATATGTAAACACCGTGCTCGGGTATGGCACTACAACTACTTTATACCATGTACCCACCCATAGTATAAAGGACGATTTTTATTGGGATATCAGCCGCATTAATCCTATATTAGACCGCGCTGATAAGATATATGCAAATGGTTCCAGCACTATTTATTGGGCGCGCTAACTTATTAGTTGTACTAAACGCATTCGAAAAAGCAGCAAATAATTGTTGCTTATTTGCTTTTATTAATAAGGTTGATTAAGTCAGGATACATTCCGCAGAAAACAGCTTTAAAAGAATAAAAATTATTTTGCGCGGAATTTCTACCTAATAAAAAGCTATTTACGTTTCTCCGGTCATTCATCTTTTTATCTGTGGTAACTGCACCCTTAAAACCGTGTTTTTTTAACAATTGGACTATATCAGAATTATAGTAACCGAAGGGATAGGCAAATAAATTGCATTGCCGCCCCAACTTTTCTTCAATTTCTTTTTTTGAAGTACTGATCTCCCATTCTGCATTATCAACGGGAATGGCGGTTAGATTTGGATGAGTTACAGTATGTGCACCAAATGAAATACCACCATTACTCATTTCAGTAATTTCATCCCAGGAAAGAAAAAGCTTCTCGCCAAAATCAGGGCTAATTTCTGTATCCAAGGCTTCTAATGCGTATTTCAAAAATATACCGGCTTCTTTGTCTGGTTTCACGGTAGTCACTTTGCGGATTTTTTTTATAGCCGATAGTCTCTTATTGTGATCACTGATATCAAGCTCACCCAATCCCGGTATAGTAACCTTTTGTTTGGTAGTTATCCAAATAGCGTAGCGGACCTCGTCATAAAGAGAAATACTATTCCCATTTATATGGCTTGTTGACAGGAAAATAGTAGCCGGGACTTTGTATTTCTTCAGAACGGGATAGGCATACGTATAATTATCTTTAAAACCGTCATCGAACGTGATGCATACCGTTCTCTCCGGAATGGGTTTCATCTCTGTAAGTTGATTTACTACGTAATCAAGGGGAAAAATCTCAGCGGATTTGCTGATATAGGCGATCTCTCTTTCAAACTCCGTAACGGGAGTAACATCGATTAATTGCCAGGGTAGCGATTCTACATTAACGTGATGATAAATAATAATCGATAACCAGGAAGGTTTAACCTTATTTCTTACGGCGGCATAGAGATCGAATATCCCCATACGCCCCATCATATTCGCAACGGCAGATTTTACGCTCATAATATATCTTTATACCAATCACGACGACAGTTTTAGATGCTTTCTGACAACCTGTTCATGGCTTGCGTTTACCGGTAAATAGTTTCTTTATTCTCTGTTGAAGCACATTAAATAGATATCCCCATTCGCCATTTCTAACACGTCTAAAAAACCTGGCAATCAGCTCCGGGCGAAGAATTGTGCAAACGAATAACGGGAAAAGAAATAATATGGGAGGACAATAAGTTTTATAAAGGTGGTAATAAAACTTTGAATTATTAAAACCGCGCTCGTTTTTAATTAAAGCCTGCGTCTCAGGGAATTTGGGGAGTTTTGCCCTGCTTGCCCCGAATTTATGCCACACCCTTGATTTAGCGACATACATTACTTTGAATCCCGCCCGCTTCGCCCTGGTGCAGTAATCATACTCTTCCACCCCGAAAAAGAAGTGTGGATCAAAATATCCTATTTTTTCAACCACTTTTGATGTGATCATTAGGGATGTGCCCCAAACGTAATCGCGTTCAACGGTTTGATCCAATTGCCCTTTATCCTCCTCCCCGCCTCCGTACAACTTGATATAACCTATCCACCAGTTGATTGTGCCTCCAGCGGACTGAATGATATTGGGATAATCATAATAGTATATCTTGGAACCCATGACGCCGATTGTTTCATCAGATTCGGCTAATTGGACCATTTCATCGACAAAATCGGCATCGACAATTACGTCATTATTTAATAGTAAAAAGTAATCTGCGTTCCGTAACTGTGCATCCTTTATTCCTATATTCACTCCACCGGGAAAGCCGAGGTTTCTATCATTAGCAATTAAATATATCGAATCGCCATATTTTTCCTTGAGTACTGCAACATCGTTTCCGCTGGACTTGTTATCCACTACCACGATCTCATAATTCGTGTATTTTATCTTGTTTATAGATTCAATACATTCTATGGTGTCGTCAACACCGTTCCAATTAAGAATAATAATTGACACTTTTGGAAATTTAATTAATTCGTTCATTTTTCAACCGATTTTACAGCAAATAAGCTAAAAGCCAACCTTGGCTGGAAATGGTCTGCACCCCTATGACTGGACAGAACAGGTTAGCACAGTCTGAAGGGGTTGGAGATGCCCCCTTTTCTGTACAACCCATAATGTTAGTTTCGCGGGTTTTCAAGTAGCTGCCCTTCCTACCGCTGCAAACTCCAGCGGCGCCATATTGCCAAGTGCACCATGAGGGCGCACCTAATTTTGTGATGCAAATAATAGCCTGATCAAATATATTACTTCATTTCTAAATAACAGGGTAGTTACCAGAACACAAACGCCAATGTATATAATCATCTGTATAACTATTGAGTCAGATATAAGACCTACAGCCAGGAAAGGAACAGAATATAAAATATAACTCAATATGTCTTTACCTAATTCCTTATAACTTGTTTTCGTCACAGAATGTAACTTAATTTCGTTTATTATAAACCACAGTACAAAACCAAATTGGGTAGCAATAGCAACACCGGATAACGTACCTACAATTTTTATGGCAGCTATATCCATTATTACAAGTATAACGATGGCAATTATTCCGTATATTAAATAGCTCCGCTGCATCCGGTTTATTAAGTAATAATTAGTTTGTAATATCTGTATCAAGCTACTAAAGCCGATAGTGCAGAATAGTAATTTAACAATTGTCAGACTATTAACATACTGAGGTAATAATATTTGAATCAACTCCGTAATCGGGAAATATAAAACAAGAATCACACCATAGGCCATTATTAAAAGGGATTTTGTTAAACGATAAATCGCCGGATTTAAATCAGTCCGTGCGCTTGAAATGTGAGGAAAAAAAACCTCCGAAATTGCCCGGATAATCTGGTTTGCAGGAACCATAGCAGATACGGCAAAAGCATATATTGCGAATTCACCTATTGGGAAATTATTGCTGACCAACAACCGGTCCATCGTTAAAAAGAAAGTTACAACATAGCTGCCCAAAAGAACGAAAACACCTGTTTTTATATATTTCAGCCCATATTGAAACCATGATATCCCGGTTATGCGTACGGGCTTCAGATAGCTTCTGTAATAAACAATGAATACCAGCAAAGCTATTAGTTGCGCAAATATGAAAAATATAGTTACTAACAATGGATTTAGCTGATTATAAATACAACCTATTACAACCAGAAGGAAAAATACCGTTCCCCTGACTACATTTACGATAGCAAGTGAAATAAATTGCCTGATTGCCATTGAAATACCTATGAAAAGATATGAAATGTTCCATATTATTGTGTAAATAAGGATCATAGCTACCGTGCCGGATGGTGATTGTTGAAATAAAAAGACAGCAGCTAATATGGCGGGCAGAACCAGGATAATTTGCTCAACAAGAACGAATCTACAGGCAATATTGATCTCCTCTTTAATATCCTGCAACTGTTTCCCAGCCCAGCTAATATGCACACCCTCAACAAATCCCAGGACAAGAAGCGCAACATACGAGGTGTATAGTATAAACAATTGCCATTGTCCATAACCTTCTGCTGTCAGGTTTTTAGCTATCAGGAAAACTTGCACAAATCCCAGCAGAAGTAAATAAATATTACTTGAGGAATGTACCAGTAAGTCTTTACCAAACCCTTTAATTTTAAAATGCGGTATTGATTTGGTTTGATCAGTATTCATTATTTTTTAGCATTATATTAAATTTGTGTTGTATAAAGAATCCTTCTATAATCTTATATGCTTTACGGCAGGTACATATTCGGCTGTAACAAACTCAAAGTCCTTTTATCCTATATTTTTATATTCCATTTTGCTATGATTGTTCAATATCTTTCAGCCAGAAAGGACCGTGGTAATTGAAAAAGTATATTACTCTCATTCTACTATTATTAATACTATTGACTATCAGCACAATCATTTGGTTGTCATTTATTCCGGAAAAAGGAGAAGGCTTTACTGAATTCTATATTCTCGGGCAGAACGGAAAAGCCCAGGATTATCCAATAAAGATCGAAGCGGGTAAATATGCTGAGGTTACAGTTGGAATAGTTAATAAGGGACATACGAATATAAATTACCACGTTTTGGTTAAGATAGACAATATAAAAGTTGGCGAAACAGAAACAATTCTCCTGGAGAATGGGCAAAAACACGAACAACTGGTAAGCATTTCCCCCTTAAATAAAGGGGATAACCAAAAAGTCGAGTTCCTTCTTTACAAAGATGATGGGGTTAATCCCTATTTATCGCTGAACCTGTGGATAGACGTAAAATGAAAGTGAACATGGCGGCTATCTCAAGGTGGGCACCGTTGCCGTTCTGGCTTTATTTTATTGCCATTGCTGTAGCTGAATTATTGACTGTCTATTTTTATCCACTGGTTGGAGTCATTATCTATAGCTTAATTCTCATTACGTTTATTATTCAGTCTGTTTTTATCCCTGATATAAAACAGAGAAACCTGGTGCTGGCGTTATGCCTGGTTCCCCTCGTCCGCATTCTCAGCCTTTCTATGCCCCTGGGCCTTTTGTCGATGGTCTACAGGTTTCCCTTAATCTACCTGCCCCTCCTGGCGGCCACAATAGCGGTAATGTGGGCAACAGGTTTAAAACCAGTCGATGTCGGCCTGACCTTCCGTTACTGGCCGTGGCAGATCCTGGCGGGGATTGTCACCGGCGCAGCGATCGGGGTGACCGAATACCTGATCATAGGCACCAGCCCGCTGATAAATACCTTCTCCTGGCAGGAAGCCTGGCTGCCGGCATTGATCTTGATACTCACCACGGGCTTCGTCGAGGAACTGATGTTCCGCGGCGTTTTACAGAGGCACGCAGAATCAATGATGGGACGGCAGGGGATAATCTTCATCAGCCTCATCTTCGCCATTTTGCACCTGGGCTTTTACTCCTGGGGCGACGTCTTCTTCGTATTCTTTGTAGGTTTGTTTTTCGCTGCCATGGTAAAAAGAACAGGATCGCTTTTGGGAGCGATCCTGTCACATGGCGTAGCTAATGTTGTGTTGTTCCTGGTGGCGCCGTTTATTTTAAGTTAAAATTTCGGCAACTTTTAGAGCAACGATGACGATGAACCCGACCAATAGCGGTATAATTCCTATAATCAACGACCGTCCCAGCAATTTGTGCTTTTCCCCGGTACTGGCCTGCAAAATCTCCCTGCCACCCAGGAAACCAATGAGCAATATAGATGCAAATATGCCAATGGCCAGAACAACGCTGGATGCTGCAATGATGGTAATTGTACTTACTGTTACAGTTGTAATCATAGTCTACCTCTGTCTCATCAATATCACTAAGACATGATAAGCTTATAATATGTAGTATTCTTTGTCAAGTGCATTTTCATAACTAATGATAACCAACCGGGGTTTTGTGTAGATTGAATGAATAATGCTCATGGATAAATATATTAATTCGTATTCAGCCAGTATAGAGGTTATTGCGCCTGATTATCAGTGGATACTGATTACAGTCAGTATTATCGTTGTAATTGCGGCACTTGTGTTTGCCGGTTATATTTTTGTCAGAGCTGAAAAAGACCCTGCGCCTGAAAACAATCTACATTCGGACACCACTGCCATGGTCCCTTTACAGATCAGTGAATTAAAGGTAGCACCTGTGGAAGCAAGGCCTGGAGAAAAAGTAACGATCTCTTTCAACACGACTAATCTGGATAAGTCCCACAGTCATTACAGTATCGTTTTAAAAATTGATAACCGGATGTTTGCTACGAAGGAAGTAAGTATAGCGCCGGGATCCACTCTGCCAGTGCATTTCGCTATGTATTCAACTTTGCCCGGTGAACACCGGGTCGATGTAAATGATGTTGTCAGCAAGTTCGTAATTACTTAATGAGAATAGATAACCGCATAATATTAATTCTGATTGTGGCCTTTACTTTGCTCCTGTTTCCGGTAGCAGCGTTCACAGCAGGTCCATTGCGCATCGTGCTTGGCTTTTTGTACGTTATTTTTTTCCCCGGCTATACATTCCTCTCAGCTTTGTTTCCGAAACAGGGTGTTTTGAGCAATATTGAACGCATCGCTTTGAGCTTTGGTTTAAGCATAACTATGGTGGCAATAATAGGTTTTGCCTTGAATTTCACCCCCTGGGGAATACGGCTAAACCCTATCCTGGTATCCATAGCTGCTATTATCCTGGTATGCTCCATTATCGGATTTGTCAGGCAGCAGTTATTGCCCGGGCAACTGCGCTTCAGTATCGTGCTTAAGATCAATGGGTCCGGCTGGAAAGAGTTAAGCCGGTTTCAAAAATGGATGTCAGCCGCGAGCCTTATCGTATTTATAGCCGTGCTGGGCTATGCGGTCTATTCCGCTGTCTCGTTGCCACCGGGCCAGAATCCCAGCGAATTTTACATACTCAATTCTGATGGGAAGGCTGAAAATTATCCGGTGCAAATTAAAGCAGGTGAACCTTTCAGCATAAATGCAGTAGTTGTAAACCATGAAAGCCAATCAACTGACTATAAAATTCGAATTATCGATGCCGGAATGGTAATCAGCGAGATAGATACAAGCTCCCTGAACCGGGGGGGGAAATGGGAGGAAACAGTGAGTATAATCCTAAAAGCTTCGGGGCAAAACCAGAAGATTGAGTTTTACCTGTATAAAGATGGTGAAAAAGAACCTTATTTCAAGGAACCTCTATACCTTTACATTGATGTGATCAAATAGTTCCTAATCTTTTATCTTTAATCTTTTATTTCTCTTTGAATAATATGTCATCATACCAGGCTGTGCCTGAACAGCCAGTCACCAGGCAGCATACTGAGCAGATAGCTGCGCCCGGTGGAGCGGTGACATTACCCTGGTAATAAGTCCAGCCATTTGTGCCTTTAATATATGGCATGAATTCTGTCAGACTAATCCATGTATTACCCGGTCCTTTCCAGTGAGGCACTATCATTGCACCGCCATTTCCCTGAATATCTTCGGTTTTAATCCAGCCCCCGACTGTATAGGATTTACCGGACTGAACCGGAATGTCCTGATGCCATATCGCTTCCGGCCACGACGTATATGGTTCGAGTTCCATCATTCGTATAGCAATAGCCGACTCTCCGATTCGGCCCGGCTCGGGATACAGGAAAGTGGGTTTACAATTCTTTGACCATTGCCACCAGTATACAGGATGGGTACCGTAAATAGCTTCAAAGCCGGCATTTTGTAACTCGTTTTCTCTGGCAAAAGTATCAGATATATTTGGATTTGTTACATTTACGCGGTTTCTCACTTCAATCAAATCGCGGTTATCGCATTGCAACTGATTATAGACAAAGGATACCTTGTTGTCCCTTAGAAAAGTCGAATCCTGACATCCACTCTTAAGATAACTGTAAATCCTATCATCAACCGGTTCCTGATTGGTCCATATCCTATGCAGGACTTTTTTACCGGTGATGGCAGAGAAAGCCGTGGCTTTCCAGGGATCCACCAGGGCTGCAGTATATTCCGCCCCGATGTTATCTTTGATCCAGGAAAATACCTGGTAGTCATCATCATCAATCATGTAGTAAAAGGTCGCGCTGAGGCGGGTAGGAATGGCAACGGCCAGCATTACTACGACCAGGAATACACAGGCAATGGTACTGGCCTGCCTGAATAAAATGGACTGGTGTTTTTCCAGGAACTTAGCCGGTAACCGGAGGTTCCTGAGACAGAACAAGCCTGCACCCGCAGTGATGCTCAGAATTAATAGCACCGTTGTCAGGCCACGTTCGTATACAGTTGATAAGCCATAATGGAACACGATAAAAACCAGCATAATAATGATCAGCAAAGCTAAGCCGAGTACCAGGCCAAGGTTTTTCCTGCCTCCCTTTGTAATCAATACGACGGTCCCCAGGAAGCTCAGAATAACAGGCAAGAATCCGTACTTCCATAACAGGGCAGGCAGTTCTACATAAGGAGAAATAAACTGGGGCGTCAGCAACTGCCCGGCGTTCTGCGCAAGAAGCTTAAATATCCAGGGAAATGGCAATACGAAGGGAATAAGCAAGGCGATTAATATGCCGATGCTATGCCGTGTGTTGCTTTTGATACTGATCAGCGCATAGGGCAGCAAGACGATGCAGAGTATTATGGCAGTGGTGACATGCGATAGCAGCAAAAAACACGTAAACAGAAATATCAGCAAGTAGGATGCCCAGGTCTTGATATTGAAGGCCAGGAAGAGGGAAAGCGGGATAAAGAGCAGCCCCAGGGCCATGGGCACCATGAATGCAGGACCAAGCAATCCACCCGTGGTGGGTATCAGACAGGTGAAAAAGGCAGCTTCCAGGCCGTAGCCTTCCCGGTTAGCCAGGATATGTACCGCAAGGACGGTGAGCATGAAGATAATGGAGGGGAAGTACCTGAACAGCTCTACCCAGGGGATGCCACTGACCTGCTGGAACATGGCCCAAAAGATGTGAAAGCCAACCCAGAGGTTGCTGCCGACCCCCACTTCCCCCTGGCCGGTAAACGGATCGGGGAAGGTGATGGAACCCGTCTGTGCTATAGTTTCCGCGTAGGTCATGTGCATCCACTCATCTATATGGAGCGGGTAGGCGTAGCCTATGTGGGGAATGAAGGCCATGTAAAAGGCCAGCAGCAGTATCAGTAAGAGCCCGCATCCTCTAAGCATTACTTTAGGCTATAATCCTTAATATGTAGCGGTTTTATTTTATCATGCATAACCTGCAGCGCATATAATAAGGAGGAGATGCAGCTTTAAGCATTGACATGAATATCTGCAGTTGTTATAATCACAGTAGAATATAGCAATAATGAAGGTTCATCGGAAGCGGCAGTGCATTAATTATTTATTATGCTGCCCGACGGAACAAGCGGAGGTAAGGTAATGATAAAGTTAGATTTTAAGAAATGGCCGGCCAGGATTATATTAGCGGTATTTCTGACCCTGATTTTATTTGGCGCGGTGTTTTCAGTCGTCCCTATCTACGGCATGAATATTACGCCCCAGTCCACAACCGGGTCTTCAAATATAGGGGGGTGGTTTGGAAACCTGGTCCCCACGGTCAACACTGGCTATAGGGGCGGATAAAATCAGTTATATAGTAGAATTATTAGGTATTAATTAAATTTGGATTTACTTGAGTAAAGGTTCAGGCAATTCCAATGCGGCATCTGGCGGCATAGTTTTCGACTTATCAACTGGTGTCCGGGAATTTCAATCATTATGAACTTGCAGGGAAGAGAGGTGCATCTATGCGCATCCGGTTAGGGCTGATATTGATTGCCATCGTACTATTTACCACTCTCTCCTGCGCATCAAAATCGGCGGCCGACCAAATGTGGATGGGAGATGCTGCCATGAAACAGGGTAACTGGGACCAGGCCGTTACCGCCTATCAAAAAGCCCTGGAAATCAACCCCTCTGTGCCTGATGTTAACCAGAGGCTGGCGACGGCATACAATAACCGCGGTAAGGCCCGCATAGAAAACAAAGACTATAAGTCAGCCCTGGATGACCTGAATAAAGCGGTAAACCTGAATCCCCGGCTGGGGGAAGCATATAACAACCGGGCATGGGCTTATAATGGCACAGGCGATTATGCGGCCGCCATCGCTGATTTGAACAAGGCATTGGAACTTAAGTACGATCCTGCGAACGTACGAAGGAGTCTGGCTATTGTATATAATAACCAGGGCCGGGCATTGGTTATTAACCAGCTTTACGATGAAGCCATTCAGTCACTTAACCAGGCTGTCTCACTCAACCCCAACCTGCCCGACGCTTACAGCAACCGCGGCTGGGCACTGGATAAAATGCGCGATTGGGATCAGGCCATTGTTGATCTGAACCGGGCCATCCGCCTTGACCCAAAACTTGCCTTTGCCTACAACAACCGGGGCTGGGCTTATTATGAAAAGAATCAATACGATTCCTCTTTACCCGACCTTAATAAAGCCATCGAGCTGGACCCGAAGATGACAGAGGCCTATATGAACCGCGGTATCCTCTACATTCTTACCAATATGAAGGAGCAGGCTATTGCCGATTTCAAGAAAGTCCTGGAGCTAACCACCGACCCGGAAGTTGTGAGGAACGCCAGGAAGAACATCAGTATAGCGACTGATGGAAGCGGTTATATTTTAGAGCGCTGACTGTGACAATTGAAAGGATTTGCCTGATTCAGCTATCCGGTGTTTGAATACCCTTCTCAGGTAAATCTAACGTTTTCCCGTTTTACCAGGCTCACATAAGTATTAACTACGTCGGAATCGTATAGCTTACCTCTATTGGTTTCAAGCTCTTCAATCATCTTTTCTACGCTTCCCGGCGTGTGGTAGGAACGTTTAGAAACCATTGCCTGTGCCACATCTGCCACCGCAAGTATCCTGGACTCAAGCAGTATCTGATCTCCTGGAAGTCCCTGTGGATAGCCAGTACCATCGAGACGCTCGTGGTGCTGGTATATTACCTGCGCTATATCCCAGGGAAAATCTATGGGCTTCAGGATTGAATAACCTGTTTTAGGGTGCATCTTGATTACCTTTTGCTGCATGTTATTCAGCTTGCCGGGCACAGTAAGTATCTCAGGGGGAATCAATATCTTACCTACATCATGAATTTGAGCTGCCAGGCAAATGCAGTTTATAAACTCGTTATCCTCGGACATTTCCTGCGCTATGGCTTTGGCCAGTAACGCTACTTCTCTCTGGTGACCGGCGGCATGCGGATCATGCAAATCAACTATGTTTTCAATAACCTGTGTCAGGTTGGCGATAACCCTTGATGAATTTTTAACATATTGATTCATGCCGTCCACCCCCAATATATAACAGTCTTTAGCCCATTGCTTAAGATTGCCGTCACTCTGATCGCAAGCTAATATGGCTCGCGAGTCGCGCACATACACATCGCAGTCTATGTCCATTTTAAGGCCTTCCATCATTTCATTCAGCATCACGTAAATCCTTGGGGTACTCAATGACCCAGGGGTAAAATTTATGACCTGGAGGTATAACGGCGATTACTATAAATGGTATCCTTACCTTACTTATGTATTCTGTCACTAATGGCGTCGAAATGCAATACCCTATCTATACTCCGTTTCTTATATCTGGCTCAGATCTATTCAAATCATCCACAGTATTTGGCGTGTGATCTTTTTGTTTTGGAGGTGACTTCTTGTGAGAAAATGCCAATAATTATCATGAGGAATGGTATTGCCGCAATACGTATATCGGGGAATGCATACGTCCAGTAACAGCACCAGATCTTCCCTATCACGTCTTCGGACTGGACAAACCAGCCCCTGTGTGAATCATCGCTGCAGTTCCTGTTGTCACCAAGTACAAAATACGAACCGGCCGGCACGGTAATTTCAGCAAAACTATATTGGGGCGGTTCCTGAAGATAAGGCTCGGCAAGCCGTTGGCTATTTACAAGCACCGTCTGGTCTTTGATCTCAACCGTGTCACCGGGTAAAGCTATAATACGTTTGATATATTGTGTCGAATACTCGGGGAAAAAGGGATTGGTCAGCAGTTGGTGGCCGCTGCCCGGAGAGCAAAAGGCAATTAAATCCCCCTGTCTGGGTGCCTCGAAAAGATACGAAAGCCTGTTGACAAGAATAAAATCTCCTTCCTGGAATGCAGGTTGCATCGAGACGTCGAAAACCTCGAATGCTTTTAGTGATAACTGAAGTCCCAGGATAAGAACCGCTACAACAAGAAGCGTAATCGTGCACTCAAGTATTATTTTCATGTAGCACCTGCCTTGATAAAGTCGGTGAATTATTGGATATTGGGTTGCTAATACTGATAACGGATAAGCGGGTGAAAAGGTTTATTGTTTTATAAAACTCGTTAAATCCGCTGACCTGCCACCCCGAAAACTGATCCAGATGTAATGTTAGACTTAAGTAAGAAGGCGTAACAGAGCAGACCTATTATCACTGGCGCAAGGAATATGGTGGGATGCGGATCGAACAGGCAAAGCGTCTCAAGGAACTCGAGAAGGAAAACACCAGGCTGAAAAAGCTGGTGGCAGATCTTTCCCTGGATAATGCTATCTTGAAGGAAGTAACCCGGGGAAACTTCTAAGCCCGTCGCGGAAGCGTAAAGCAGTCGCGTCTGTGTGCCAGACACTGGCTGTCTCGGAACGACGGGCATGTCAGTCCCGCTTAGCTCAGTGTGATCAGGCCACGTTTGATAGCTATGATCACCGCCTCTGTGCGTGCATTGGCGTTCAGTTTACGAAGTATCGAAGTAATGTGGTTTTTCATAGTTTGTTCGCTGATGGTAAGAGCGGCAGCGATTTCCTTGTTAGAGTTGCCTTTGGCTAAATAGCTTAAAACCTCCGTTTCTCTCGGGGTAAGCGGCGATACGAATGGTTCCACCCCCTTACCCCAGGACATATCCTGAAACTGTTGAAGCAGCTTCTCTGCTACCCGTGGCTGGGAGAAAACGGTGTCATTTATGGGATGCTGCCCAAGTGCTGCCTTTCCAATAGTGGCTATCAGCACTTCAGGTGAAACCTCACGCTGCAGATAGCCCGCGCAGCGGGACTTAATAGCCTCAAACAATTCTGCATCGCTTTCATTTGAAGTCAGCAATAATATGGCTACGACGGGATACTGCTGTTTAATCGACCTGGCAATCACCGGCCCTTGCCCAGATGATAAATCCGTGTCCAGAAGCAAAACGTCCGGCTGTGCATCGTTCAAAAGGGAAAACAGCTCCTGGGTGGAACCCACCTCACCGCAAATACATATATCCTGGCACTGATTAAGTATCAAGCTTACCCCCCGGCGGAAAAGAGATTGCCGGTCAGCAATTACTACCTTTATATTGGTACTGTTCTCTGCCATTTCAGTAAACACGTATATGTGCCGTCAGGTGGTCCTGCATCGAGCCCAGGGCTCAGTCTATATTCTGACAAATGAAATGTCAATCTGAGGTGACTGCTAAAAATTTAATATAATTCAAGAAGGGTTTAAAAATTGTAGCCGGCTTTTTTATAGTCATTCATCGCACGCTCTTCCAGTCCAGACTTATCGGCAAGTTCAGCAGCATGGCCCCACATCCCTTGAGATTCGTACTCCCTTAACTTGTTTTCCAACGAAGATGCTTCCTCGGTCTTTTCGGTTACACATGCTGCAAACCTTGAGACGGCGCGTGTTACTCTGCCACCGCATTTCGGACATGCCCGGACAGGCTCATCTTTAATTTTTTGCAGTACGTCAAAACCCTGGATGCAATGATTGCATCCTTTATTACAAGCTCTATACTCGTAGATCGGCACGTGCTTTTATGCTTCTTTAAAAATATAGCAATTTTTATAATCTGCAATTAATTTTGCCATTATCAAACATCGATGTCTAATATAAAAATCATGCGGGGCTATTGATACACTACAAAATATTGAGCGCCAAGCACAGGTAATAAAAGTTCTTTGTGAAGGTAACTCAATCCGCAGCACAGCCTGAATAACAGGAACTTCTATAAACACTGTTGTTAAACTGCTTAAGGAAGTCGGTGCTGCCTGTCTGGAATACCAGGATAAAGTAATGCGTAATCTGCCCTGTGAAAGGATAGAGTGCGATGAAATATGGTCATTCTGCTACGCAAAAGAAAGGAATGTGCCAGAAGATAAACAGGGGCAGTTCGGGTATGGCGATGTTTGGACGTTTGTAGCGCTTGATGCTGATACAAAGTTCGCCTTAAGTTGGTTAGTTGGACTACGTGAACCTGAATATGCCTATGAATTTGCAATGGATATTAAGTCACGTCTGTCAAATCGTGTCCAGCTAACTACTGATGGGCATAAGATGTATTACTATGCAGTTGACACCGCCTTTGGCGATGATGTGGACTATGCCATGCTAGTTAAATATTACGGCAACACATATGACGAGAACGGACGCTATAGTCCTCCATGATGTACTAAGGCAAAGCCGAAGCGTATACAGGGCAATCCTGACATGAGCCAGGTATCTACAAGTTATATCGAAAGGCAAAATCTTACAATGAGAATGAGCATGAGACGGTTTACTAGGCTGACCAACGGATTCTCAAAGAAGATTGAGAACCATATGTACGCCATAGCTCTAAATTTCATGTACTACAACTTTGCCAGGGCGCACAAGACGCTGGCTAATCCCTATCCTAGAACGCCAGCAATGGCAGCAGGAATCAGTGACCATATTTGGACTGCGGCGGGAATGGCGGACTTGACAATAGAAGGTGTTATATTTATACTACCAAATAGTTGGTCCCCACCCGCTGGATGCAGTTTCGGCTGTGTCCCCGGGTGGGTGTATTTTTATACAGATGCGCACCATTGTTTTTGTCGATGGGCAAAACCTGTATCATCTTGCTAAAGAAGCGTTTGGTTGTGGAGGCGCAGGGCCAGTTGTCTATTCCTATCCATCTTATGATGTGGAGCGCTTAGCAAAAAGACTTACCAATGCGAAGTCTGGCCGCATACTTACGCAAATTAGATTCTATACCGGAGTTCCAGACCCTGATGTGGGCGATGACGAGGAACGATGGCATACGTTTTGGACTAACAAGCTCAGATACATCAAAAATCAGGGAATTTATGTATATAAAGGCAGGATAAATTCATCAAGGCAGGAAAAGGGAGTAGATGTTTCTCTTGCCATTGATTTAATTGACCTTACTTATCAAAACAAATATGACCTTGCAATAATAATAAGTCAAGATTGGGATTTTGGCCCTGCTGTACGTCTTGCAAAAGTTGTAGCTAATGGGCAAGGTCGTAGCATAGAATTTGAATCCTGTTTCCCATATGGTACTGGAAGCACCTCAGATAGAGGAATTCCAGGTACAACGTGGATAAAGATAGATCAAAGCCTTTATGATCGCTGTATTGACCTGAACGATTACAGATACAATATTCATTGACTGCTATTTTCAAAATGATACACTACCCGTTAACGTGTAATGGTAACAATGCTATTTAGAGAGAAGGCTGTAGCCGTAATCTGGAAAGAGCGGCGCGTTTCCCTGTTCACTGCCGACAACAGGTGCAGGGTGCAGGTGATATGCCCGGGCAGGGAAAGCAGCAAGGCCGGCTGCGATTTCAGGGATGCAGTCATGCTGATTGATGATGTGAAGGTTGTCGGCCAGGTTGAGCTCCACGTTACTTCCGACCTGTGGCAAACCCATGGCCACCATCTGGACCCTGCATATAATGACGTAATACTGCATGTCGCTATGTGGCATAAAGGCGGCCTGCCTGCGATGCTGCAAAGCGGTGTAACCATACCTACCGTGATCCTGAGCGAGCATTTGCCCGGCGGCATCTATTGCCTGTTACACAATGAAGTTAATAGAAGTATTGGGTGTGTTCATACCAGAAGCATTGCTGGAAATACAGAAGTGGAGGGGTTGCTCAGGGATGCCGGCCTTGCCCGGTTCCATAAAAAGGCAGAAGCTTATCAACTGGCGATGCGGATGCAAGATCCGCAACAGGTGCTTTATGGGGGAATAGCGCGGGCGCTGGGTTATTCAAGGAACAGCAGAGCTTTTGATATACTGGCGGACAGGCTACCGCTGGATTTCATTCTGAAAAACGCTGCCGGGAGCATTACTATCAAGCAGGCTATGCTTTTCGGTGCGGCAGGCCTGCTGCCCTCGCAGAGATGTGAAAAGCGGCACGATAGCTACGATAAGTTGGTCAGTATGCTTGAACGGCAGTGGAATGCTCGGAACGGTGGCATTACTGCCATGCTGGAAAGCGATTGGCGCTTTGACGCTGTCAGGCCCGAAAACTATCCTGGCAGGAGGCTGGCGGGATTAAGCTATCTATTACAGAGGTATGAGAAATCCGGATTATTGGTGTCTTTTTTAAATCGGGTACAGGATGCTATAGATCCGAAGGAAAGTATAAGGCTGGAGAATGCTCTTGTAATACATGACAGCTATTACTGGTCGACGCGTTATGATTTCGGCTTATACGGCAAATACAATTCGGCCCTGATAGGACGTGGCAGGGCAGCGGAGATCATAATCAACGTGATACTTCCTTTCTTCGCGGCCTATGCCAGATTGGGTGGGGTGAGAAAGCTGGAAACCAGGGTGGAAGATGTTTACCGGAGCTATCACACCCTCCCTGAAAACGAGCTTACCAGGTACATGGAGTGCGAGCTTGGCCTGGATAAGAACAGGTGGATAACCGCATGCCAGCAGCAGGGTTTGCTTCATATTTATCACTCATTTTGCCGTGCCAGGGAGTGCCTCACCTGCCCGATTTTCCGTTGCCAAAAGTGAGGCCGGGTATAACGTCGAGCTCGACTTCGTCACGTTTACCTGTCAGGTAATGGTAATAGGCGCAGGAGGCGATCATGGCTGCGTTATCGGTACACAGGATGGTGGGCGGTATCAAGATCGGGACCGGTGAATTCACTAGAAAGCGGCTGCGCAGGGCGCTATTGGCAGCCACACCACCAGCCAATAAAATCTGCCTGACATTCAGCCTTGCCGCAGCTTGAATCGTCTTGGAGACCAGCACGTCCACGATGGCATCCTGGAATGCGGCAGCCGTCTCTTTTATCCATGCCTGGTCTGGTGAATCCTTCCCCTGTACCAGATGTAAAAGAGCCGTTTTAACACCGCTGAAGCTGAAGTCGTCGCTCTCTCTTAGCCAGGCGCGGGGAAGTGAGATTGATGTCGAAACTCCCATGGTAGCTGCCTGGATGGCAGGGCCTCCGGGATAGGGCAATCCAAGTATCCTGGCCCCCTTGTCGAAGGCCTCTCCGGCAGCATCGTCCCTGGTGCTTCCCAGCTTGCGGTACCTGCCGTGGCCTTCCATCAATATCATATCGCTGTGCCCACCGGAAACTATCAGGCAAAGGCAGGGCAATTCTGGTTTGCTTTCAGTCAACCAGTTGGCATAAATGTGACCCTCGAGATGGTTGATCCCTATTACCGGCAGGCTGTTGGCTATAGCTAGCGCCTTGGCAAAATTTACACCCACGATCAATGAACCTGCCAGTCCGGGTCCTACGGTGACCGCAATGGCGTCAACCTGTTTCATGCTTGCTCCGGCTTCTTCAAACGCACGTTCTGCTACTGGCACAATAGTCAGAATATGCTGGCGGGAAGCTACCTCGGGGACGATTCCCCCGTACCTGGCGTGTATTTCCACCTGCGACGCAATGATGTTGGAAAGGATCTTACTACCGTCTTTAACGATGGATACAGAGGTTTCATCGCAGGACGTTTCGACTGCGAGTATGTTCATGGGCAGGATTATAGCATATAGATCAATACCATCTTTAGATTGATGTTTTAAGATCGTGTTGCTATACTTAAAACCCGACTTTATAGACTCTTTGACAGTGAGGATAGCTTTATGGAAATCACCTGGCTTGGCCACTCATGCTTCCGTATCAAGGGAAAAGAGGCAATCATTTTAGCGGACCCGTGCTCCACTGCGACGGGATATAACCTGGGAAAAGTGCAGGCCGATATCGTGACTGTGAGTCATGCGCATCCGGGCCATTCAGACGTCGCTGCAGTGCAAGGGGACTTCAGGGTTATCAAGGGTCCCGGCGAATACGAGATCAAAGATATTTATATCACCGGCGTCGCTACTTACCATGATGATACGCAGGGGAAAAAATCAGGTAAAAACACAATATACGTTATCGAGATAGAAGGGGTGAAGCTGTGTCACCTGGGAGACCTGGGGCACAGCCTTTCTCCAGAGATAACCGGCGAACTGGGCAACATCGGTGTGCTTTTTATACCGGTTGGAGGACGTTCCACTATAGGTGCCCCGATAGCAGCAGAAATGGTGAGGAATTTGAATCCCGGTTTCGTGATTCCCATGCATTACAAGACTGCGGTGGAACAGGCCGAGCTGGAATTCCCGGAGAAGTTTCTTAAAGAGCTAGGCATCAAGGAACTGGCGGCCCAGCCCAAATTATCGGTTGGGAGGACAAACATACCGTCGAGTACGCAGGTAATCCTCCTCGATTACCCCAGATAAGCCTGCATAAGCCTGGATACTTTGACATAAGGGAAGCTGTGCCGTAGAATTTCCCTCTATGAGCCTCGCCAAACGGGTATTTGAATTGCAGCAGCTTGAGATTGCAGTTCAAAGCAAGTGCAAACTGCTTGAAGAAATAAACCTCCATATCAGATATAACGAAGCGTTTGAAAATGCCAGCGCGGAGCTTTTAGCAGCGGAGAAAAGCCAGACCGATATTGAAAAACAGTATAAGGACCTGGATTGGGAAGCTGAGGAACTGCGCGGTCACATCAAGCAGATCGACGATAAGCTTTACGGCGGCAAGATAAAAAATCCCAAGGAGCTGCTTGGCTTCGAGCAGGAAGCGAATATGCTGAAAGCCAATCTTAGAAAGAAAGACGACGTGTTGCTGGATCTTATGGAGAAAATCGAAGCCGGCAAAACCAGCTTCAGAACGCTGCGCGATAAATTAGCCGTGGCTGAGAAAAATTGGCAGAAGGAAAAAGACGAGCTTGCCGTCCAGGCTGAAGAGACAAAAAAAGAATTAAGTGGCCTCGAGAAGAAGTGCGAAGACACACTGAGTATGCTGGACAAGGCTACGCTAAGTACCTATGAAGGTATAAAGGGAAGGAAGGGGATGGCTGTGGTGAAGGTGGAGCAGGGGAGGTGCCTGGGTTGCAGGGTGGCTTTATCGGTAAGCGAGTTACAGAGAGTGCGCGGTGAAGCTGTTGTGATCTGCAGCAACTGCGGCCGCATATTGTATTTAAGCTAAATTATTTGACCTGCCAACTGACAAGTTGTAGAGTAAAACAGCCAAGCAGGCCGGGTGACCGCTGCGATTTAGAAAATCGCAGAGGAAAGTCCGAACTCCGCCAGGCAGGGTGCTGGGTAACGCCCAGGAGGGGTGACCCTACGGAAAGTGCAACAGAAACATACCGCTTCCTGAATAGGGAGTAAGGGTGAAATGGTGAGGTAAGAGCTCACCGGCGGCCGGGTGACCGGCCGGCTGTGTAAACCCCACCCGGAGCAAGACCTAATAGGGGGCTATGGCATGCCTGGGCTGACCCCGGGTTGGTCGCTTGACCGTAGTGGTAACATTACGGCTAGATGGATGGTCATCGCTCCGGTTTAACCGGAGGCACAGAATTCGGCTTATAGGCCTGCTTGGCTAATATGATTTACATAATAATATATTCGGCATTATATGAGAACTTGTCGAATTTGATTTTATAATAGTCTAACTATGAGTTCTGAGGGAGAAAATACATGTTGCTGAAAATATCAAAAATACTGGGGATTATATTAGCGGTAATTATGCTATCTGCATCGATACCGCTTGCGGGTTGCGAATCGAAATTCCTGCCCAGTGAGTCTGATAACAAGACGCTGAGCGGGTTGCCCCCCGAGTTCTTAATGCTCAGCCAGGCGTGGCAGGTACTGCAAAAAGACTATGTGGATAAGAATAAGCTGGACCCTGTCAAGCTGGCGCAGGGTGCCGTAAGGGGTATGATTGATGCGGTGGGCGATCCCTATACTGCGTATGTTTCGCCCGATTCTCATAAGCTGGAGATGAGCGGACTCCTGGGTAAATACCAGGGTATAGGCGCTTATATAGGGAAAAAGGACAAGAACATCGTCATTACCGCTCCGATAGCGGGTTCTCCCGCCGAGAAAGCCGGACTTAAAGCGGGTGATGCCATATTGAAGATAAACGGGGAATCGACCGAGCTTTTAAGCACGGCGGAAGCCGCGCTGAAGATCCAGGGCCCGGCCGGCACCCCGGTAACCCTTACTATCGGGCGACTCGGCACAGTCGAGCCTTTTGACAAAGAGATTGTCCGGGGAGAGATAAAGCTTGAGTCTATTAAGTCCGAGATGAGGGGAGATGTAGCCTATATCAAAATACAGCAATTCGTTGACTCCTCTAATGAGGATTTAAAGCTGGCGTTGCAGGATGCCTTGAAGAAAGGCGCTAAAGGCCTGATCCTCGATCTGCGCAATAACCCGGGCGGATTGCTGAACCAGGCGGTTGATATAGCCAGCCAATTCCTGCTCAGGGGAATCGTGGTCAAAGTGGTTGACAGCGAAGGCAACGAGCGGCCCTATATGGTCAAGCCAGGAGGCCTTGCCAGGGATTTGCCGGTTATCGTTCTGGTAAATGAGGGCAGTGCCAGCGCCAGCGAAATCTTAGCCGGGGCGCTTCAAGCAAACGACAGGGCCAAACTGGCCGGTCAGAAGACCTTCGGCAAGGGGAGCGTGCAGGTGATACGGCAAATGGATGACGGCTCTGCCATCCATGTTACCATAGCCAAGTTCTATACACCCGCGGGGAAGGTTATTAATGGGGTAGGACTAACGCCTGACTTTGTCCTGGAGCTCAAAGATGAAGAGCTGGTGAAATGGGCCGAGGATTATCTCAATAAACTACTTCAACCCGGTAAGAGCTGATCACAGCTTAACCCATCGTTAACAGTTCAGCGCTTCGCCATATCCGCGAAATAGCGATGGAACCTCAGGTCACCTGTCAATTCTGGGTGAAATGAGGTAGCGAGCAAGTTTTTCTGCCTGGCAGCCACAATGGCCCCGTCTGGCAATTTTGCCAGCACCTGCACATTTTTCCCGGCACTTTCTATATACGGGGCGCGTATGAAAACACCGGGGAAAGGCCCATCTTTGAAGGCGGATACATTGAGCTTAGCCTCGAAGCTATCCACCTGCCTGCCGAAGGCGTTACGCCTGACTGAAATGTCCATAAGCCCCAGCGTTTCTACGCGCGTTGAATCTGGATTATGCACTTTCTTAGCCAGACATATCATGCCGGCACAGGTACCCCATAGGGGGATTCCTTTTGCATCGAGCTTCTTTATCGGGTCAATCAGGCCGAAAACCTGCATGAGGTTCATCATGGTCGTGCTTTCCCCACCGGGGATGACGAGGCTATCCACGTTTTCCAGTTCTGCAGGTAACCTGATCTCAACGGCTTCGATCCCGAGCCTATCAAATGCTTTGATATGTTCTATAAATGCGCCCTGTAAGGCAAGTATGCCGAGCTTCATTAGCAATAGTCTCTGACAGTGGTGTATTTTACAGGACAGGCAGGTATTTTTTAATTTCGTACTCGGTGATCTGGATCCTGTACTGGTCCCATTCGACTTTTTTATTCTTAATAAAAGCATTGAAGAGATGGTCGCCCAGGGCTTTTTTAACCAGGGAGCTCTTCTCGGTCAACATAATAGCCTCGTAAAGGTCAGGCGGCAGCGTTTTTATACCGCGGCGCTTCCTCTGCACCTCGGTCATCTCGTAGACGTTCTCCTCAACAGGCGCCGGAGGTTCGTAGCCTTTTTCGATGCCTTCCAGGCCGGCGGCGAGCATTACACTGAAAACGAGATAGGGGTTGCATGCCGGATCAGGAGAACGGTACTCGATACGCGTTGCCATCTCCCTGCCGGGCTTATATTCCGGAACGCGTATAAGATCGGCGCGGTTGCGCCTTGCCCAGGATAGGTAGACCGGGGCTTCGTAGCCGGGCACCAGCCGTTTATAAGAGTTTACCCACTGACTGGTGACCGAGGTTATCTCCGCAGCATGCTTGAGTAACCCGGCGATATAGCTCCTGGCCGTTTTAGAAAGATGGAAAGGGTCGTTTTTGTCGAAGAAAGCATTCCTCTCCCCCTTGAAAAGCGACTGATGGACATGCATTCCACTGCCATTCTCGCCGAAGATCGGTTTGGGCATGAATGTTGCGTATACTCCATTTTCCATGGCTATCTGCTTGACGACCAATCTGTAGGTCATCACATTGTCTGCCATGGTGAGGGCGTCGGTGTACCTCATGTCTATCTCGTGCTGACTGGAAGCGACCTCGTGATGCGAGTATTCCACGCCTATACCCATCTCCTCGAGCGCTAATACGGTCTGGCGGCGCAGGTCGACGGCCATGTCCAGCGGGACCAGGTCGAAATAGCCTCCCGAATCCAGTATTTCCGTGCCCTTATTGTTCTTGAAATAGAAGTACTCGAGCTCCGGGCCGACGTAGTATGTATATCCCAATTCGGCAGCCCGTTTAAGGTTTTTCTTAAGGATAAATCTCGGATCTCCTTCAAAAGGCTGGCCGCCGGGCATGTAGATATCACAGATCATGCGCCCTACTGCCGATTGCTCCTTCGGCCTCCATGGCAACAACTGGAAGGTGTCGGGGTCGGGTAGCGCAATCATATCGCTCTCATCGATGCGGGCGTAGCCCTCGATGGATGAACCGTCGAAACCCATGCCCTCTTCCAGTGCCCTTTCCAGCTCCTCGATCGTGATGGAAAAGCTCTTCAGGAAACCGAGTATATCGGTAAACCACAGGTTTACGAATTTCACATTGTGCTCTTTTGCCATTTTGAGCACATACTCTACAGCATCTGCCCTGTCTTTAGTTGTCATTTTAACCTCCATAAATATATTTATTAGAAGTTTAACCCGGTAATGTTACAAACATATTAAATTTTGTTAAATTTTGCCCGATTTCTGCCTTTCTCCGGGGTTAAATCGGCGTTTTCACCACCCATTTACCGCTTTTATGCAGAGAAATGGGTCATTTATTTGTTATGCATGCTTTACCGGCGTCACGGGTTCTTACCCTGATGGCGTCCTCAACCGGCAGAATGAAGATCATGCCGTCGCCTTCCCTTCCCGTTTTGGCAACCAGGCGGTATCACCTGTATTCATAAGTCACCTCCAGTGAGGTTAATGAATACAGGCTACCTGCCGGCTGTTTCGGGATTACTACGGAGGTGTTAAATTTGTGTTACACAGGAATTTAACTGCCGGGGGCAGTATCTTTGAACTTGTAGCCTACGTTACGTACGGTTTCGATGAAACTGTGGCCCGGGTCTTCGATTTTGCTGCGGAGCCTTCTTATGTGCACGTCAACTGTCCTGTCCCCGCCAAAATAATCGTAACCCCACACCTCATTGAGCAAAGCATCACGGGTAAATACCTTACCCTTGTTGGTTGCCATCAGTTTTAATAGCTCGTACTCTTTGAAGGTTAGGGCCAGTAAATGACCGCCCAGGTACACCTCGCATTTTGAAGGATCGATTATCAGGTCACCCACTTTTGTTATCTTATCCTCGTCTACAATGCACGACCTGGCAACTTCCCTGCGTATCCTTGATGCAAGCTCATCCAGGTTCCAGGGCTTCATAATGAAATCATCTATGCCCTGTTCCGAGACAGCCAGGTGCAGCGTTGAAGCGGATATGAGGGCGATGACCGGCAGAGGTCTTCTCAGCTTGAGCTGTCTGAACCATCTCCAGGCTGAATCGCCTTGTGGTGAGATGGCAGAGATATCTATCAGTACCAGGTTGAATATCTGGCGGGCATCTTGCTCCACCACATCATCTGCGTATTTACAAGCAGTGCATGAGAACCCCTCTCGACTGAGACTCGAAATAAAGTCACGTACCCTGTCCATCTCATTGGTGATTAGAAGGATGTTGTACATTTATGTATTTCTATAAAAGCTCGCTGAAAGGCCGAAGCCTGGAAACTTCAATCATACCACACATAGCTCTATTCGCTACCTCGGTACCGGCCTCCATTGCCGCGGCCGCCGGGTTAAGACCGCTGAGTGTAATCAGCCCAACCTTATCATGATTAAATGGAATTTCGCAAATTTGTTCGCCTGGTTTGGCCAAAACCGCGAAGTTGATAAGGCTGTGGTGAATCTTATTGTATTATTGTTGTATTATTGCCTTAATACTATCATCGGGATATTATGCTGTCTATTTGCTATTAAAACGATGGCAAACCAAGCAGTACTGTATAATTCAGGCTGTATAAGTTTACGATTTCCATATCAATCATCACAGGGAGGATTGAAATGAAAGTGGTTTACCATCCGCGTTATACCGAGGTCTATGAGAGCGACCCCGCCGCTGCGCCCGGGCGCATGGAAGCGATCGTGAAAGAGATAAAAGGATATGAGGTAATACAGCCCGAATCGGCAAATGTGGATGAAATAAGCCTGTGTCATACAGCCTTACAGATAGGCTATGTACAGAGGTACGGATTTGTCTATGAGATGGCGCTGCTCGCTGCCGGTGGCGCCATCAAGGCGGCTGAACTCGCTGTACAGGGAGAACCAGCCTTTGGACTGGTAAGGCCGCCCGGCCACCACGCAAGTCCAGAAAGCTGTTGGGGCTTCTGCTTTTTCAATAACATTGCCATAGCGATCACCAGGCTGATAAAGCAAAAGCAAATCAGAACAGCGCTGATACTTGACTTCGACCTGCACTATGGCGATGGCACAGCAAACATATTCCGGGGCAACTCAGATGTAGTGTATTTCCATCCGGAGGATAGCCACAGGCAGGACTTCGTGGACCATGTTCGCCTCTTTCTTGAGCAGAACCAAGCGGATATCATCGCGGTATCTGCCGGGTTCGACCGGCATATCGAGGACTGGGGCAGGCTGCTGACTACCGAGGACTATAAAACGATAGGGCAGGAAGTTAAGCAATACGCGGTAAAGAATTGCGGCGGCAAGCGCTTCGGTGTTCTTGAGGGCGGATATAACCACATAGTGCTTGGTAAAAATGTCAAAGCGTTTTTGGACGGTATGGCCTGACACTAATATCCTCCCTGTTGATCTTCATAGCTCAACCTCCCTTCAAATTATTTGAGCATTTATTATCTTTGCGGTGGCGGTGGCGTGGGCGCTGTTGGTTGCCATGCCTGGGAAGGTCCACCGGAGTACTGGGTCTGCGTTACGCCTGTGACTAGCGGACCGGCATGCTGCCAGCAATTAGTACAACCCTGCCACCATCCCTGCTGCCAGCCATAAGGCCATCCCTTCTTCCATCCGTCGTTGTAGCCATTGGTATAGCCTATCTGCTCACCCTGTTGCTGACCCTGTTGCTGACCTTGCTGCAGACCCTGTGCCTTCCCTTCGGCAAAGCCCTTATTGTAGCCATCCGTCTCACCATCCTGCTTGCCCTGCTGGTAACCATCAGCGTGACCTTTATTGTATCCATCCTGCGTACCTTTGGCGTTACCATCGGCGTTGCCCCTGGCATAGCCAGCCTTATAACCGGTATCGTTTCCGTATTGATAGCCGCCGAATCCGACAACGGCAAGGGCCAGGATAATGAGAATTACGATGAGAGCAACCGTACCTCCGCTCAGGTTCATGGCAAACCTCCTTCGACTGAATACATCTATATGTTATATGAAATCTGAGTTAATTTGAAGTGCTGGCAGGTCTGCATCTTTAAGCCAGGCGATCATCATAGGACACCAGTAGCTACCGTAATCCGTGGATTTCGCGATAGTGCAGATATGATTTGTATGTGGTAGTCTATCACCCAGGAGGTTAATATGAAGCAAACATCGGAACGACTGGGTGTCAAAATTGTTGGCGGACTAAAGGAA